>Ga0210059_1017692_pt1 | contig 10125 bp, 8 predicted proteins | sample Ectturendosymbi2_FD_188042 | JGI IMG/M metagenome (GOLD analysis project Ga0210059, IMG submission 188042) | Ecteinascidia turbinata endosymbiont from Florida, USA - Sample 2 (SPAdes) (version 2) | ecosystem: Host-associated > Tunicates > Ascidians > Unclassified | place: Key West, Florida...
TGTGAAGCACAAAAAGTTTAACATTCACGAGTCTAGCGTGCCGGTAACGTGGTCCTAGTCTCGCCAAACACCCTGGTGACATCCACCTTTTTGCAGTGGTGTACCGTGAATGTGCTGTCTACACACATTGGTGTGTCGTGTACCTGACTTGATGTGTCGTGTACCTGACTTGATGTGTCGTGTACCTGACTTGGTGTGTCGTGTACCTGACTTGGTGTGTCGTGTACCTGACTTGGTGTGTCGTGTACCTGACTTGGTGTGTTGTGTACCTGACTTGGTGTGTCGTGTACCTGACTTAGTGTGTCGTGTACCTGACTGAATCACACAGTTTGCAATGATCGCAACACGGGCCGAGAAAAGATATAAAAACCTGTTAAACATGGACACAAAACTGACAGAAAAAGTATGAGCAAAAAAAATCGACAAATACAGAGATGAGATTGGACAACAATAAGGGGATCAACAAGGATGACAACGACAAGGTTCCCGCTTGTTTTCCTGCAAAGGAACGCATCAACCAACCTGAGCGAACTTGCCATGCTGGAGCAAAAGCTCGTTGACTTCTTTCGGCAAAGATCCCGAACCACGGGCCACCCTCGCGACGCGGCCCGGATTTTTGGAGAAGAGTTTGGCGCCGTCTTTGTGGTCGAGTTCTGGAAAGAAGAAATTTCAGCCTGGCTTGCAGATATTTTCAGTCGAGTTGTTGAAAAGCACGTATTTCTGCTTTCATTAATGGGCTGTGGGGGAAGCGGTCGAACGGGGAGGAACTTTTTGTGCTTGTTTTGCTGAGGTGCGATGCGAAAAATTGCTAAATACAAGACGATCTCTTGCTAAGGAATTACGATCGTACCTGAAAAAAAAACCCAGCTGTTTTCGGCGACTTGGAAAGCGGCAAAATCGCTTATGACTCCGCTTTATCAGCTTGATTCGCGATATCTACACATTTATTTGTTGAAGCGACTTATTCGCTGTAGTCTTGTCCACTGACGGTCGTGCTGGAGGCGCGCTAACGACACAAGTGCTTGCCTCTGTGGCGGGCGGGGCGAAAACGGTAATAAAAGCGCTCACTGCGAACCGTACACGACGCTGATACCGCAGGCGGGGGGCATGTACCTTCGTCGGTCATGCTGTCCATGATGGTCATCAGCCGCTTCAAACGATCGGTCGAGTCCTTCTCGTGACCTTTGCTCATGAAGTCGTTGAAGCCAGGAATCATCCTCTGTTGGGGGAGGGGGCAGGTTTTAAACAAACGAAACGAGCGAACACCAAAATGGTTGCAACAGCAAGGCGCGACATCGCGCGCGCAGAGCTTATGTTTAGTCAGCGTTGCCTAGTAACCTCTCTGCTGTACGGACTTTTTTTTCAGCTGTAAATACGTTTATTTTTAACGAACTTCAAAACGCAGCTTAGCCTTTTGGCAACAGCCGACGGTACCATTATCTGACTGAAGGGTCCCATCTTCATGATGTTCTGGAACTGCTCGTACATGTCGCGCAGCGTGAACTGGCCGTGCTTCAACTTGTCGATCAACTCTTCATTTTCGTCCAGCTTCAGTTCGTTCACCTTGTCAATGAGCCCCTCGATGTCTCCCATGTCTGTCGCAACACGAGGGGGTTTCTTTGTAGCAGTGGTTCCCAAACTGGGGGTAAATTACCCCCAGGGGTAATACGCGATTCTTCAGGGGATAATGCGAAAACAAAACCACAATGTTGTTTTATATTATGAGGGATCACCGCGAAATATTGAGGGTAATTAAGACATAATCGCTACCTTGATTTGGGTGACGCCTAGAACAAGTTGGGGAACCACTGCTTTATAGTGTGCGCGACAACACATCAGCCAACACAGCACTGCTGTAGCACACTTTTGGTGCTGATAGACTCGTCTTATTTTTCGCCAAACGGATTGCCATTTTTTTTTAAATATACGCATCCTTCTCTCTAAGTCACTGAGGTTCAGCCAGGCGCCAACACACTGCCACAACACACGTCACTCGACGTATTCACTTGACATTTTCCTACACGCGACAAATAATTTTCTCCGGCCACGAATTCTTGCGCATTTTGCTGAGACCAGCAAATCAGAAATGAACTGAAGAAACTTTATTCGAGCAACGACATAATCCCCAATCGTTTTCGCCGTTTTTAACTTCAGCAAAAGCGGCTCAAACATCAGCGCAACCGCAACATGGTCGCAAGCAACACGTTGACATGGGCGCAAAGTCTACGCTGAACGCGGGAAGATTGGTAAAAAAATGTTTAGGAGATCGCACAAAACCTTAGGAGGTTACAAGCGAATACTGCGCTAACAAAGCGACGCCGGACAAAAGTTCCCGAGCAAGAAAAAGAAAATATGTTTATAAAAAAATTAGAAACGGGGCAACTGCTCACTGAACTTACTCAGCAATTTCTTGATGAACGGCTGCGTCTTGAACATCTCAAAATCGTCAATGTGTTCCCCCGTTCCGATGAAGATAATGGGCGACCGCGTGGCTGCGACCGCGCTGAGGGCGCCGCCACCTTTGGCGTGGCCGTCCAGCTTCGTAACAATGACCGAACCGACGTCAACCTTGTCTGCGGTGAAAATCCCAAGCGTTAAATCGAGTCGCGCAAACGGCAGGGCTTTTAATACACGCGCCGTCACCTTTGAATGCTTTGGCTTGACCTTCGCAGGCTTGACCAATCGACGCGTCCATTACGAAGATGACGTTGTCAGGATTCTGACAAACACAACGTTTATGACGTACATCGCAAAAGACCGGGAAACAACTTTCAAGCAATAAGAATAGTGCCAAATTTGTCTCGCCACAGCGTGTCGCAGGTACACCGTCAGTGGTGCAGTACTGAAGCAAGAAAAAAAGCACGGCAACGTCTTGTTTATCAGAAGACATACGGGGCTGTTGCAATAAAAGAATTTGTTGAAGATTCTAACAATTAGCAACGCAAGCGGCTACATCAAGTAACGAAACGTGGTTTCCCCTTATTAAAAAGAAAGGTCCCTCCCACAAGAACACCAGTGGATGCTGTTGGTTGAATTTTATATAAGAGTAATATCAAGCGCACATTGGTAATTGCAGCCCGACATGAAGTTCAGTTTTCTGCGGGTCAATATGCAGAAAACAATGCTTCGTTTTGCGCAAAGCTTTTGCCACGGCGCCAACCGATAAAACTGACGAGCGACAAGATTGCTTGACCGAAGTTGTCACTTTTTGTTAATACACTCGCAAACCTGCGTTCGGGGAAGGCAATATTTGAGGCGCAAAGACTTCGCCTGGAACTGTTTTCTCACTCCGCACAGGGGTCAATCGCATCTCCAAGTTACACACTGACTGATGGCGAACTGTGTTGGATTATTGCGAACTATACCACTTTTTTTCGTTTGTTGCAGCAACCGAGAGAACTTTCTTATCAAGCAGTTCGAGGCAAAACTGGCTGCGCGAAGATGATCTTAGTCGATTAGATATATTGCGGAAGTGAACTGACCAACCGAATGTCGGCAGGATTTTTTAACTGGGGGGTGTTGCGAAAGTTTACTCTCAAAACCCGAATGAACGAAAACGGACGTATGCACAAGTATGCAATACCACACTATGCACCAAATGTGATAAGGCAGAAAAGAGGTACAACGCGGTGCCTTCAAATTCCATTCTTGCCAATGTCTATGATCAAACGCCACATTTCACCAGGCAATTCAACTGCTACTGCATGTTTCTGCTACACATGGACGCAGAGCTTGTTGCACCGCATTGCACAGATGAGCGGACTGTCATATTTTACGATCCAGATCCAGTCTTGAACTTCTAAAAATTGATCCAAGTCCAATCATAGTCCAAAATGTTTAAGACATTTAAAATCCAAGTCCAAATAAAGTCCAGAAAAATTAACAAAAACAGCTTTTTAATGACAAAAATTGCACAATTTTCCATTAACTCGTCCACATCCGGTCCTGATCCTAAATTTATGAAACATTTCACAGTCCGGATCCAAAACCAACAAAATCCGTCACAGTCCGGATCCAGTCCAATCCAATGCTCATCTCTGCTACATTGCACGAGAAACGCGCGTTGACACAAAACAGGTGTTTATTTCCAAGCAAGCGCTCCTTGCGTGACGTCACCGCACTCACAACTGCGTTGTGAACTTGCAACATTTCTTCGAACAGCGAATCCTCCTGCTTGTGTCTGCCGCTCGTGTCCACGATGATGATCTCGAAATTTTCCGCCTTGAACTTTTCGACGCCTTCCGCTGCGATCACCACTGGATCGGCTTCGGTGTAACTGCCTGTCGAAGGACGTAGTTTATGATGAAACAAAGGAAATTGTTTAACAAAGGAAAAGACCGCGAAACAACCCGTCGTCGTGCATTCGTAGCTGGGGATTGGTACGATAAGCACGGGCCTAGTATTTGAAACAATGGCATGAGAGAAAACTTGGATACAAATGTAACTGGCTTAGCTGCAAGCGAAGAGTAATAGTTTTTGAGCGGTAAGAAACTAAATTGGAAATTTTATATCATATCGACAACGTGCGAACAGCTGAATGAAAAATGTACGACTGTTTTCCGTTTTTCGAGGTTTGCAATGCGCTAAGCCATTGGATACTTTATTAAACGCATGAGTGTGAATTACACAAAATGCAAGATAGCATACGACTCAAATGTAGCATTACAAACACAAAATAATGCCAGGCAAACTTTACTTCAGACCCATTACCATAAAAGGGTATTCTGGCTTTGGTTGCGTTCTGCTTAAGTTGATCGAAAGCACCCGCTCGAAAAGTATCGGCGCAAATAAGACAAGTCTTCCAGTTTTTCCGTTGGTAATAGTAGGCAAGCTGCAGAAGGTGAAAAAAGTTGAGAAAATGGCGTTGGCGAACGATAATTTATTTATTTTTTGATACACGCCATGAAGGTTAAAAATACAAAAGCTTGTGATAAACCATGACATGTGGTTTCAGTAGTTAACCAGACAAGATGTGTTGCCTAAAACAAACTTGAACAAAAACTTATCAGCTTAATATCAGACACCCAGGAAACACAAGCCGGTGGTAGGCAGACAATGTACGACAACACAGCGCTGTATACCATGTACAATTCACTTCTGCAATAGTTGCCTCAAGCCGTTCACACTGTTTCTCTGCACCGCAACTCTGTTCTTTTTCAGTGATTTTTTGGTCATTGGCCGAAGTGTTTTTGGAATGTCCGAAGAAAATTGAATCAATTTGGTCATAATGCCTCATTCAGTCATACAAAATGTCCTAACAAAGCTATTTCAGACAAATGACAAATGTCTCAGCGAAAAAAAGCAGCACCAATCCTAAATCTTTGGGCTGCATGTTTTGATATTTTGCACCTTTAACCCTTCAGCGACCCTGCGAACCACTGTGGTAGTTTTCAATCACGTTCATGGTAGTAACCAGCCATCTGATTGCGCTGCAGCAAGGTTTCCCAACCTTTTCACGATCTCGTACTACTTGGGCACCCCGTATCGCCAATGCGTACCACTTCTTCCAAAACAATTAATTTGATCGAATCTTAGTTTATTCAGAAGAATAATATACATTAAAATAACAATAAAAGACCACAACTAAATTTAATGAGATTTTTGTTTTTGTTTACCTTCTACCAATTGGTCGATGCGAGGCGTTAATTTGCTAACTAACGAAAGCAAGGGCGTACGCAACGGGGGGTTGGGGTTAAACCCCCTCCTTTAGCTTGATATTTTACAAAAACTTTATTGCCTGCGCAAAGGAGATTAATTGTTTTAGCTTAGTTTTTGCTTGTTCATTTGTCGATTTATTGCAAATACCACGGAATGAATTTGCATGCAACTTTCAAGGAACATTGTAAATGGGCCAAAGAGTAATGATTAAGTTTCGGTAGGAATCTGCGTTATCGTCTGCGTCCAGAATACATCTCACCACTTTTTGCAGACCTTTCGTCCACTGCGCATGTTTAAGATTGTGTTCCGCGATAGTTCACTTTATCCAGAACAATTGTCTTTATTTTGTCTGCTAAGGCTGATCAGCGCAAGCGCTGACTACATTACCAATTTCTGTAGCATGATAGAACTGTTGCACGAGCTCAAAAAGAGCAGTTGTTAACATAGAAGCATTCAGACATTTGATAATATGTTTCCGCAGGGAAAAAGGAAAACAAAAAAATTTGCTGGATTTCTATACATAACAAAAATCAAAAGTTTGCGTACTTTATGCGCATTCTCAATTCTTTTGCAGTTTAGCAGGATTCGATTTTGCAAACCGGGGTGTGCGTCAGACAGCCCAGTCAGAACCGTCGCCAGAAAGTTTTCAATAGGGGAAGTTTGTGTTTGTGCGGGGGGCTTGATATTCTAAAAATTGACAATAACTCCACTGATTTATAGTGTTTCACGTTTCAATTCGGAGGGGCTTGGAGCTTTGTTTGGGGGTCTAAGCCCACCGAAGCCCCCCCCTTGGCGACGGGACTGAGCCCATCGAAGTCGCACTATGCCCCACTGCTCTTATTCGACGAGATATTAACGCAGCCTCATTTTGCAGTGGTAAATTGCTCTGACGAAGTGATGAGTGTGTTTTACTCCACTGTTTTAACGCGATGCCTGATATTTTTGCAGTTATGCACTTCTGTGGCAGTGCTGACTTTATTTTCCTCAGATATTTTAACCTGGAGAGCTGATAGTTCATATTGCCATGACACATAAATAAAGGGGAGTGCGTGTAGAAGAATATGCATATTATCTCAACAAACTTCGCCAAAACGTTGGTTTGGAAACATGAATATGACGTCGAATTATGACGTCACAAACAGCGCACACGAAATAGAAATGGCCACCATATGCCGCTGATAAAAACCCCCCATGAAAATTTTCTGCGTACGCCACTGATCGAAACTCATAATGTTACGATACAAGAGGTATAGCAGGCAATAGGAAAATTTATTTATTTAGAAACAAAGCCTGATAGGTCAACTAGAAAGCCGTGAATATAGGTTTTTGTCAAAAAATGGAAGTTACTCGCGTACCACCAGTGGTACACGTACCACAGGTTGGGAACCCCTGCGCTAAAGAGTTAATTAAGGCATCTTTGACTGCAGGTTGTGATGAAATTTCTGTTGAAAAGTGGTACCTTCGAAACATTTGAGAAAAATGCATTTATATGTGATTTTCGATAAGCATTTTTTCCAGTATTTGGTTGTTATCTAACATGAAAATAGCAAAAAGCCAACAAGTCCATTCATCAAACATTTTGGGTTGAAAATTGTTTTGAAAAATGTATTTGAAAAAAACAAAATTATAAAAAGATTTTTCTTAGGGCCAAAACCTTTACTATTACCAGATTTTGGACTGCATCATTAAAAAGAACTGGAAAAATCCATAAGAAGTGGTATATCTCTAACTGTATTTAAATTTTTAAAATTTTTGAGTTTTGTTGTATATTTTCAACAATTTTGTTGGTTTTCAAAGGATTTTTCCCATTTTCCCTGTATCTGTTTTTCAGTGATTTCAGAATTTTGAGAAAGCTACTAGGATTAAACATCAGTTATTAAAAAAGTTAGGTATGGGAATTATTGGGGGGAAATGTTTTGGTAAAAACATTTTTTTAATATTTTTTTTTATATACTTCACACATTTGTTACATTCAGAGCTGCTGCCCTAAACTTGATTTGGAGTTCACCATTGGAAAGTATGAGAAAATCTGTCACTTGATGTTGTTCCACCAGAAGCTAATCTGTGCTGGTTTAGGAATGCAAACAACTTACGACTTACGACTTTTTTACTTATATATTTGTTTCTTTATTACACCCTCCGAAGTGTTTACTACTTTTCAAACAGAAAGCAATGTTTTTCTGCTTCTGTTCTGGTGGCCTTGCAAAAATTAGCTTTTTGAATCTTAAATCTCTGTAAAAATGTACCTTCTATTTTTGTGGACCAGTTGCTTTTGGTATGGCCTCCCAAACTATGAACTATATTTAATATTTTAGATTACCTCAGTTAGCTGGAGGTTTGTTCAGAACTTGCTTATTTTATTTTTGTAATTCAGAATTTGCTTATTTTAATGTGATCCAGAGTTTCAATTGGCTAGGATACAAGTTAGCCTAGCTTATACACTAGGTTAGCTTAGTGCAGGCCTAGCTTATATGTGAAGTAAGCATCTAGCTTATATGCTTACTTTACAATGTGTTAGGATAACTGTCACACTAAATACCTTCAAAACTGTGACCCAATAGGCTAGTCTACTCCTTGTGCAAGTAGGTCAGGTTCTGAGCCTGCTGCTTTCGTAGGCTACAAAGCCTAATTTAATTTTTCTTGGTTTAGGGATACAACCCTCAAAGATTTCCCTTGGGGTGCAAATAAGAGGACCCTTTAAAAACTGTGATGCTTACTTCAAAAGCTGGACCTTTCTGTGGGCCACAAAATGTCAGCTCCTGGGCCAAATTTGGCCCACGGGCCTGCTTTTTTTTCGTTTAGACATTTGTAATTTTTTGCTGGGACATTTTGGTCACTGAAACATTTGCGATCGGAAATCCCGAGCGGCATGTGCGCAAAGCTTCACACCGCAGCAGCAAGCAACAATAGAGATCATGCGTTGCAATCTCTCTTACTATTGCTTGCTCACGCCACGCATATATAATTTTGTTCTTCGCGCGCACACACCGTTCGTGGTGAATCACACAATCAACGCAACACCTCTGGAGAGGTTGCAACACAGTCATTTGTCTCTCAGTTGTATTGAAACTTGCCACAGCAGTGTTCATTAGCCTGTATTTTCAGACACTCTGACTGAAATGAATTAGTTTTTTGCAGTCATTTAAAAAAATTTTGGTCTATGACCAAAAAATGGCTGAAAAAAACAGCCACGGGCCATGGGTTGCAAATCCCTCGTTTAAAATATTCAGAGGTCTGCAAAAAAATAGGTATTTAATTCGGGGGTCCACGAGATGGAAAAGTTTGAAAAACACTGCCTTAGGGTAATGAAGACCCAATGTTGATTTGAAGAATCTGAGCCAAGTGTGATCTAGACTTTGCTCTGAAAATGGCTGTTTTAAAACCCATGCACTGAAAACCCTTACCTTTGTTCCTTGGTGTACACCATACAGTCCAAGCTTTTAAACACGTAATTAGAGAATTTCAACACCTAACAAAATTCATCTGATACCTTTTTCTCTGTGATGCATTTTAATACTGCCTTTACGTCAAGCCTTGTTTAACACTAGAATTACCGATCGCATCTATTGACACGTTTTCATTTTCAAAGCTGCGTTACTTGAAACGTACAATGTATTTTTTGACACTTTTTGACTCCTATTTTTTCGTGGATGCACACAATCTGCTAAAGTTTCAAACAATTTTGGTCATCTGTCACAGAAATAAACTCAAGTCTACCTACAATTACCAACCGCGTCAATTGACGCTGCAGGCAATCTGATGCTGAAAAGTGTAACAGACGCTACTGTTTTGAGATTACTTTGTTGGATTAGACTAGAAAAGAATTTGCTTTGTTTGACAAGGTTTTACAGTTCTTTTGTGAAATAATGGCATCATTTAACACTTTGAGAGCCGCCTGGTTTCGGCGATTTTCGCAAAAAAAACAGCAGTTTTCGGTTGCCTTACCAACGTCCTAGCTCCTCCGCCCATTGCGCTAAAGAGCTGTTCAGCGGCTCAAACGGATCGGCCAGACTAGTAGATTGCACTCGATATAAATTTTTTGCTTGGGGGGTGCGTTTTTTTTTGAGTGACGTCATAAGTGGAGGACTTTTTGGCCACCTTGGCCCACTTTGCCTGGCCCTGGGCGCCAACTGTTAGGTGGTAGTATTTCGCTGAAGTTTTTACTGGAAACTAGGCTACAATCCGAGTCTTTTGATACTTTGGATAACCTGCTGGGGTTTCGGGTTCAAAAGTTATGATGTAAGTTAGTAAAAATATTTGACTAATTAGCTATTAGATAATTAATTAATTTGTTTATTTTAAATCATAAGTTTTGAACCAGAAACGCTAGAAAGTCGATCAAAGGCTCAAAAGACTCAGACTCGAGCTTAGTTTTGAATGAAAACTTCAGCGAAACACTTTGGCCTAGCGGTTGGGCCCTAGGCCAGGTAACATGAGCCAAAATGACCCTAAAACTACTTCACTTAT
>Ga0210059_1017693_pt1 | contig 10124 bp, 6 predicted proteins | sample Ectturendosymbi2_FD_188042 | JGI IMG/M metagenome (GOLD analysis project Ga0210059, IMG submission 188042) | Ecteinascidia turbinata endosymbiont from Florida, USA - Sample 2 (SPAdes) (version 2) | ecosystem: Host-associated > Tunicates > Ascidians > Unclassified | place: Key West, Florida...
TTTCTTATTGAAATAACCGGAATTAGAAGTCTTTGATAGGGGGGTCAAGCAAACTTAGATTTGTCAATACCGTCCTTGCTACGTCTATGGTCGAACTCACGTAGGAACTTCGGATGTAGCTTAATATGGCGAAGTTTAGCCTAACAACTAAACTTTTCCGTAATATCTATCCCGACACCATGGCGCGGGGCCCCCAGAGGCTCGGGGTCCAATGCAGCCGCATCGGTTGCATCGGCTTAAGGCCGGCCCTGACTAAATCGGTTCAATATAAAAAGCTCGTCACTCGTTTCAAGTGGTAATTAGCAGCTTTCAGACAATGTGCAAATATTTCCAAATTTGTTCCACATACCCTTGGTCTTTACAGATTAAAGGTCACCATGTGAATTATTCTGCTCTTGATAGCAGCTTCAAAGGTTTTCACTGAAATCTAAGACGACCTTCCTCATTTCAAGAGTGAAAATACATCATCACCGGAAACGTGTCAAAAAACGTTCTTCTTTTATTATGAACACAAGAACTATAGTCGGAAACGCTCAGGAATACAAACATAATTGAACCACAAAAAGAACCTATACAAACAAAGACACTTCAAGCTAATGATTTGCAACGTCGCTTCCATGTCGTTAAAGAATGATTACAAAAGCGTACCTAACATTTTGTACGAAATCTCACGATTCCGAATATTGTAGTTCAAAATTTTGACAGAAATGGAATCTGTATTAAAATACAAAGACTATGATATAATATATATGTTTGTACATGTTCCGGAAAGTTGTTTAAAATTAAGATGAACAACATGTCAGTTAAGATTTCTCTGTCTCAGACGCTATCTGTGCGTAAAACCGTACTGAACCTTTTGTTCGAAATCTCAGGATTCCAAATAGTGTAGTTCAAAATGTTGACAGAAATGGAATCTGCAACATATTACAAAGACTGTGATACAAAATATGTGTTGGCCCTGTTCCGCAAACTTGTTTAAAATTAGGATGAACAACAGGTTGTCAACCAAGATTTTTCTTTCTCAGACGCCATCCATGCGCAAAATCGTACCTAACATTTTGCTCGAAATCTTACGATTCCGAATAGTGTAGTTCAAAATTTTGACAGAAATGGAATCTGCATTAATTCACAAAGACTGTGATATGAAATATATGTTTGTACGTTTTACGGAAAGTTGTTTAAATATAGGATGAAGAACAGATTGTCAGCCCAAATTTCTCTTTCTCAGACGCTATCTATGCGTAAAATCGTATCTAACATTTTGGATGAAATCTCTCGATTCCGAATAGTGTAGTTCAAAATTTTGACAGAAACGGAATCTGCATTAAATTACAAAGACTGCGATATAAAATATGTCTTGGTACGTATTCCGGAAAGTTGTTTAAATAAGGATGAACAACACATTGTCAGCCAACATTTCTCTGTCTCAGACGCTATCTGTGCGTAAAACCGGACTTAACATTTTGTTTGAAATCTCACGATTCCCAATAGTGTCGTTCAAAATTGTAACATAAATGGAATCTGCATGAAATTACAAAGACTGTGATATAAAATATATGTTCGTACATGTTCCGGAAAGTTGTTTAAAATTAGGTTGAACAACATGTTATTAGCCAAGATTTCTCTGTCTCAGACGCTATCTGTGCGTAAAAGCGTACTTAACATTTTGTTCGGAATCTCAAGATTCGGAATAGCGTAGTTCAAAATGTTGACAGAAATGGAATCTCCATGCAATTGCAAAGACAGTGATATAAAATATGTGTTCGTACGTGTTACGGAAAGTTGTTTAAAATTGGAATGAACAACAGGTTGTCTGCCGATATCTGTCTGTCTCAGACGCTAACTTTATGTAAAAACCCTACTTAACATTTTGTGCGAAATCTCAGGTATTGGAATAGTGTAGTTAAAAATTTTAACAGAAATGGAATCTGCATTAAATTACAAAGACTGTGATATAAAACATGCGTACGTACGTGTCCCGGAAAGTTGTTCAAATATAGGATGAGCAACAGGTGCCAGCCGATATCTGTCTGTCTCAGATCCCAACTTGATGCAAAAACGGCACTTAACATTTTGTGTAAAATCTCAAAATTACCAATAGTGTAGTTCAAAATGTTGACAGAAATGGAGTCTGTATGAAATTGCAAAGACAGTGACATAAATTATATGTACGTACGTGGTCCGGAAAGCGGTTTGAAATTTGTTTAAAAACTCGCTTTTTTCATGTTTCTGGGCTAAAAACTCTGAGCGGATTTCTTTAATTTTGATAACTGTTTTGCATTGCAATGTTTTTTTTCAGCCTATGCCTTCTGTCATAGGCATTGTAAGAATTTTTTCCAGGGGGGGGGGCAGTAGAGGATTTTCCCAAAAGTTTTTCCAGGGGGGCCACAAGTGGTGAAATTTGGTTTTTACCCCTCAAAATTGAAAAAACAACCTTTTTTGCTAATAATTTCGCCCCCCTTCCGACGCCCATGTCTTCTGTACTGATGGAGTATTGCATCCCTTTCATTTGGAATATTGAATCCCTTTTCAATACCCAATGCAGGAAAGAAAAGCCTTGAGGATATTTGGGTTTCATTCGATCAAATGGCCCATAACAAGACCAACCTAACACTGGTGACAGACAGCACTCATTTCCCTCCTCTTAATACTTGTGACATCAATGTTATCAGCTTCTAAGGAGAGCTAACGCAACTGAAGGCAGAAACAAAAAAGCTCGAAGCAGAAAAGGTGAAAATAGAAGAAATACTTAAGGAGTATGCAACAGAAAAAGTGAAAACAAACCAACTACTTGAATAGGTTGGAGCAATGCTACATGCAAAATCTCCTGAATGTGGTAAGAACTGCTCACTGGCAAACAGGGATTGCCAGTCACCAAATACTACAAAGGAGTCTAAAACTGGCACTGAACAACAGACCAAGAAAATCAAATGCAGAGTGTGCAGGAGACCAACCTGATAACAGTGTCAAGCAAGCCAGCACCAGCCAAAGATCACATCTTTTCAAAAGCTGGAAAAAATCAGCAAACAGGAGGAAACACAGCCAAACCCTGTTCAACATCCAATGAAATGGACAGTCAGAAAAAAGAGCATGATTCAGAGTGGACAACTGTAATCACCAAGAATAAAACAAAGCACAGAATTGGCAAGCTGGACAGTGGCACTCTGAAAGCAGCTCAGAAACCAGTGGTGTTGTTTATTTCACGTGTGGACCCAGACACCACACAAGAAGAAGTGGAAAAGTTTGCAAATATTCATTTCCAAAAAACTAAAATCCACTGCGAAAAGCTTAAAACAAGATATAACTTTTATGCCTCTTTTAAAGTTACCCTTCAAGGTGTCGAAATGGAAGATGCCCTCAGCCCACACATATGGCTAAGTGGCATATTAGTAAAAAATTCTTCTGTGGAAGGACTCTCAGCCACAAAAAAGGTTGGAACAACCAACACGCAATATCAGTCAATGATGGCAGCAAAAAAATGAAGAATTGTCAGCAGTTACGTACAACTGTCGTGGCATGACAGCACCATTGCATAACATTGAACAACTTTGTGCTATGCATCACATAATTTTTCTCCAAGAAACTTGGCTGGCTACAGGACGGGCCAGTGGGCTGCACATTAAGGCGAGCCGGCGGGCTGCACATTAAGCTGGGCTGCAGAAAAGGGCCAGCCGGAGGACTGCCCTTTTCTGCAGGCCTCCCCGTCCTTTTCCGCAGCCCGCCGGACCGCCCTTTTGTGAAACCCGCCGGCCGGCCCTTTTGTCTTCTGTGCAGCCCGCCAGCCCGCAGAAATTCACGTTTTTCATTTGGAAACACGGCCCTCCAGCCCGCCCGGCCCGCCGGCCCTACACTGTTATCCAACAAAATTACTAACTTCCACCGAGATGCTAAAATCGAAACCACAGGTTCAACCCCAAGTGGCAAACTTTAGATTCATGTGATTAGATGGCAGCTTTACGAAATAATTAGCCTTACAGAACAAAAAAGAAGTTCTGGTGTCAGTAACACATCCGTTTTGTTCTTCACTGTCTAATCTAAAGGAGAAGTACACAGCAGCTTTTAGACATAAACATGTTACCAAGTGCATTACACAGTCCTGAGCAAGCAGAGAATCATGGCTGCAAGTGTGGGAAACTTTCCACGACTCAAACAGATGATTATGTTGCATACACAGCGTGCAGGTTTAAAGATACTATGTAATGCACGGTCCTGCAACAACGCCGCATTTGCTTTACAATTGAGGACCATTGGTCTGTTAAACAAAACACTACAAGATTTCAGAATTTAAAATATCAAGACCAAGAGATTTTTAGAACATCTAGAAGCGCTTTTATATTCCATAGTTCTAGAAACCTCCGTGTTCAGTGTCAAGCTACCAGATACCTACAATGTCAGGTAGAAATGTGGACAGAAATAGAGCAAGCCGGTAATTCTGTGGATATTTGTCTGATACAGATAATTGCATGTTCCAGTTAAATGCAATAAAAGCTTGGCCTCAAAAAATGTTGTAGCTTAGGCTTAGCAGAAAACATATGATAAAAGATTGCAATCACACAGTGGTTTAAAAATTGTGCCAAGGTTTAGAATGCCGATCAGTGATCACACGACCTCCGTAGGATTCGATATTCCAATATATGCATCCCTAATTCTAATACACGTGTGTTTGATGCAATATCAATTTACATTGTTCAAAAACGTCGAACTTGTTTTATGTCATTCTGCAAGCGCTATTTCGTCAAGGCAGCGGCGTTGTTGTTTGCAATAATGCTATGCAACTTCAGATGCGAAATGCTCTTGCATGTTCTAAACAACCCGCATTAGAGACCTGCAGTGGCAGCATTCGATGTTTGATCAGCATTAATGCTAAGTGCCTACGGCACAAGTGGGCCTGTCATGACAGACAAACAGACCCCTTCAGCCCTTGGATGCACCCCTGCCTATATGCATGCTTTACCTGCTCATCTGTACATAACTTACCTCTTCACCCATTGCTGCCCACCATTGTTTGTGTTAAATTGTCTATTATGTATTTGGTTCAACATTTGTGATTTGGTGATATTGTTTTTACTTCTTCATTATGTCTTTTGTAGCTTACCACTTACATTTGGCTAAATTGGTCACATGAATATTTTGTCCGATATGTTATATTTGGTTCAATTTTTTTCGTTTATTTTCATAATTTGTTGCTTGTGACTTTTGTTACTTTTACATGCATTTCAGCAAAATCCTACACCTCCACTCTATATTACATACAGTACATATATAGCACTGCTGTGACTATGATACTTATTACCCTATGTTCCTACATACTTATGTGTAGCCCTACTACTTCACTGTTTCAACCAGTGAAACACTACATAGCTTTTTGGAGAGTGGAGTAAAAGCGGACTAGGCTTTAAAGGCTAGCCTGCCAATAACTTCTTCACAAAAGTACTTTGCTGTGTTACTTTTCAGAACTAACCATAGCCACACCTGCAACAAACCACCTGTCTGGTCTGGTGCACATGTGCACTTCTGACAAATAATTTCAACTCTTAATTAACATGGCACACTACAACTTTGCAAATTCATTCATAATTTCGGAGTGGAAATAATTTGGCATCAACAAAAATGACACCATAATTCAACATGTCCACACCAATGTCACAACCTTATTCAATGTCTACCTTTGGCAGATCAATTTAACGCACCTATTTCCATTCACATCGCAACTGAACTAGTGCCATTTCTAATTAGTGGCACCATAAATCAAACGTTCAAATTGGCACCGGTGCCATTTTAAACATGTGGCACAAGAATTCGAAGCGCAACACGGTACCAAGATTTAAATTGGCACTGGTGCCTTATTTAGTAAGTGCTGGCATCATTGCCAAAATTAACATTTGCACCATGGCACCATCATATTTTTTGGCACTGGTACCACAAGCGGTTCTGAAGCGGAACTCCCCGGTTTTTGAGTCCTGCTTCAGTGTGGGATTGATCCTCGAGCCTCGGGAAGGATGGATTGTGGCTTCATAGAGGTTAATTCCTCGCCAGACGAATCGGCCAAAGAATGCTCTTACTTCCATGTGCATGGAAGTCACTTATAAGTGTCGCTTGCTTGGTCTTTCCCTTCGCCTTGCTTTGGCCGACTTTGCTCACATGTAGCGTGACTGCTACAGTTCCCACCTGTTGAGTTCGTGTTGCATCCTCAACGTGAAACGTCTCGTGATTCTGAAATACAAATAAAGGAAGACTTCAAAAGCAAGTCAAGAATGCGACTTGGAAGTTTGTCAGCGGTTTCATGGAATGAACATCAAAAGTCACTTCACTGAATGAACTGAATTCCAAGAGAACAAAGCGACAACTAAAAACACTTAGTTTACAAGAACATGGTACTGTGTATTTATTCGAACTATTGTGTATTTATACTCCGCAGGTAATCGCAAGTCACAGTTAAGAAGAGAGTAACCCAAAACATTATAGAAACCATTTACATTAACAACCCGTATAGATTTGTCAATAATATTCCCGATTTAAACGAATAAAAGCAAGCACCAATGTAAGAAATTGGAAAACGACTCCGGTTATTGCAAAAACTGTAGGCGGAGCTTCCGGTACCGCTGGAAAAACGTTCTCGAATGTGATTGGTCGAAAACGAAGTTGACTCTTTAAGACGTTAAATTTAGCCAATGAGAATCGAGAATGAAGTTAGTCACGTGATATGGCGCAATGCAGCGTGCTTATATTAGGCCCAGAAAAACTTCACTTGATTCAATTTTCACTTGACTACTAAAGGAGTAGCAGTAAGTTAAGTCGTGGGCTTACCTAACTTAACTTGAAAGACCAGCTATGGGCTTACCAAGCTTGAACAGTCTACAGGGAGTCTGTTAGACTGAGAACTATTGAAATTATGTCAGTATGGCTACTCTCTCTTCCTCATGAAAGAATTGAACTCTTGTTAAATCCCTGTTGTTTGCAGTAACGTTTGTTACGTGCTTTAATTTATTTGCATCAACCCCTGTTATTTCGAAATAGTTTCTGACAGATGTGAAAATAAATGCGCAGTGCTTAAAGCTGACTTAATAAAACTATGAGCGAATATAATTTTGTCTTGTGTTGAAACTGAGCGCAAAATCGAACGAGAAAGGGCGGGTCCAAGTTTCTTAATTGTAAACTTGGGCGTGCCTAGAACACGTTCCTGTTAAATTAACCAGTGCTCTCGAGGAACTGTTCTAAATAACATAACTTGATTGTTACACACCCCTACTTCTTTGGTGGGTTTTCTGTCAGACTTTCGGAGTCTTCTGAGGTCTGTGAGCGAACAACCATAATGTATGCTGTGTGTGTTGTGTGCTCGTTTTGTGGACAGTAATACTCTGGTGACGGTCAGGGTTGCCAGGTTGGAATTTTTAATACCAACTTCCAGAAAATTGGCTTTTGTGAAAGTGGTTTGGCACGAGAAAACGCTGTTTGGCATGTTTTTAACCTTTTTGAGTGGTGTTGGCTGTAAAAAAGCAATGTTTGGCAATTTTAAAAATCTTCTCTCCTTTGAGCTTGAACTTAGAGAATATTTTCAGCCTATTTGGCATACCCCTTAAAGACCGCAAAGCCGCTATAGTGGCCCAAACTATGGCCAGTCATAACTTGTCAACCAATAAAGCTAGAGAGTTGATCAAACCCTCTACGGATTCGGCAAGTCTTTGACTTGAGATCGAAAAAAATTTTTTCTCGCCTTGGATTTTGGGTTCTTTGTGTGTAACGTCACAGTGAGAGCAAGTCTGCATTTTGACGCCTTTGCCTGGCCCTGGGCGCCAGCCCAATGCGAACGTTTTTTTGCTCAAGGTTTTTTGGATTTGTGACTCGAAAACGAGTCTTTAGAGCAGTTGATTGACTTGCTAGCACATCGGGAAACAAAATTATGGTCCAAAACCAAGTTTTTGGCAATAATTTGAAATTTTCAAAAAAGGTGACATTGGCCACTTCTTTCCAACTTTGGCCACTCGTGGTTGGCTGCGAGATTGAGCTAGAGAGCTATCCAAACCCTCTAAAAACTCGTGAAGTCTTCTATATGAGATTGAAAAAAACAACTTTCAGAATTTTTTTGGGCCTTTTTGGTCCATGGCTCCATGATTGGAGGATGTTTTGCGATTATTCTTATGATGTTGTCCGCGGATCCAACGTGCGGATAGTGTGACTCAAAGTTTTACCTGAGTTTTTAGATCGCTTGATCGACTTTCTAGCATTTCTGGTTCTAAAGTTAGGCCAGAAAGACCCAAATACTTTACCAATCTGCTAGGCCATTTCCGGGGATTTCCCTAATTAACTTACCATTCATTGGCTCTAGTTTGGGGTCCAGAAACGCTAAAAAGTCAATAAACCCTCCAAAAAAATCAAAATATGGCCTAATATCGAAAAAAACTTTTGTGTTAAAAAAATGTCTTTGCGGGTCTTAAAGGGTGTCTTAATACGTCATCAAAGAATATAAAAATATGCATGAACATACTCTCATTATGTATGCATCAACAGAAAACCAGAAATACTAAATCAGAATGTTTTTTTTTTCATTGAAAATGGTCAATGGTCAATGGTTTATTGTTTCATATGACTCAGCCAACAAGCAGAAGCATCATAAAAGCCATCGCATGCACTAAGCCAACCATTAGCGAACATTAGAGCAAATGAAAACACAATGGCACAATAGTTGATCAGTATAAACAAAGAGGGGCGCTGTGTCATATAGGATTGGCGAAAGACCGCGGCTGTCATCTAGTCAACCAACTCCAAAAACTACATGACTTCACGAGTCCTTAGAGAGTTTGAACGGCTCTCTAGCTCATTCTGACGGCGAGTTCAGGCAAGCTACACTCAGGGGTCGAATTCCCCCAAGATTAGCGTTTGTGGGAGCAAAATTTTGACCATTTTTTGGTTTTCGAGTCATAACTTTCGATCCAGGTTCGCTAGCAAGTCAATCAAGGGCTCTCAAGACTCGTTTCGAGTCAAGAATCCATAAAAACATTGAGCGAAAAAGATTTCGCGTTGGCCTGGGGCCCAGGGCCAGGCAAAATTGGCTTAAAATTGCCCAAACATGTTCTCATTCTGAAGTAACACACAAAGAACCCAAAAAAAACAAAATCCAAGCCTAAATTTTTTTATTCGATCTCAAGTGGAAGACTTGCCGAATCCGTAGAGGGTTTGATCAACTCCCTGGCCCTATTGGCCGGCAAGTTATGACTGGCCAAAGTTTGGGCCACTATAGTGGCTTTGCGGTCTTTAAAGGGTGATGTTATCTGGAATATTTTGAGTAGCAACATCGTGCATTTGGTCCCTCTGAACCTGGAATACTGAATAGTTATTCTGTGGGTTCTGTGTGACAGCATTTTTTCATAAATTTTTGTTGATATATATAAATATTGTGCACTTGTGTGTCAGTTTGTTAATATATATAAATATTGTGCACTTGTGTGTCAGTTTGTTAATATATACAAATATTGTGCACTTGTGTGTCAGAAAAATTATACATGGTGCATATATATGTTTTCAAAACCTGTAGGCTATTTTATTAGTGCAAACACTTGATTTATTTTTTAACACTCTCCGTCGCGGAGAGTTTTTTTTGTCCCCGTTTGCAATGCCAGAATTCGCCAGCCGATTGAACTAGAGAAATGTTTGAGCTAGAGACAACCGGTTGAGCTAGAGCCAATTGAGGTAGAGAAAACATTTTTTTGTCCAAGTTTGCAATGCCAGAACTCGCCAGCCGGTTGAGCTAGAGAAGTGTTCAAACCCTCCAAGGATTCGGTAAGCTATACAGATTAGACTGAAAAAAAATTTTTTCGTTTCGGCTTTGGGGTTTTCTGCGGGTATTGTCAATGGAAGGCATATTTTTGCCAATTTGGCCAAGTATACCTGGTGCTGGGCACCAACTCAATGATCCATTTTGTGGGCTCAATATTTTTTTGTAAACTAGGCTGTTATCCGTATCTTCAGAACCCTGGTAATGGTAATGGTAATGGTTTATTGTTTCATATGACTCAGCCAATAAGCAGAAGCACCATAAAAGCCATCGCATGCAGTAAACCAACCATTAGCGAACATTAGAGCAAATGAGAATACAATGGCACAATAGCTGATCAGTGTAAACAAAG
>Ga0210059_1017695_pt1 | contig 10124 bp, 8 predicted proteins | sample Ectturendosymbi2_FD_188042 | JGI IMG/M metagenome (GOLD analysis project Ga0210059, IMG submission 188042) | Ecteinascidia turbinata endosymbiont from Florida, USA - Sample 2 (SPAdes) (version 2) | ecosystem: Host-associated > Tunicates > Ascidians > Unclassified | place: Key West, Florida...
TTACACCCATCGTGGAAAGTACATACTTGAATAGAGATATGTGCAAGTTTGAATCATCGCAAAAAGACGAAAGCAGATGGCAGTCGACTGATTCCTCGAAAGCATACAGAAACACTAGTGCTTTTAAGTGTCAATGTACATTTAATGATGAATTGCCTGTTGGTGGTTTGTGTAGAAACGTTCAACTTGTGACAAACTGTGTTCTGTTGAATATGATTCATAATGATATTATGGCTTCATATAGGTGCTTCATATAGACTCGCGTAATTAATCGTTTTGCCTTGCCTGTAGCACTCATATCTGAAATCACGATTTGTAATTTTGCACTCAACGTCACGTCACTCACAAGTTATGCAGCAATGTGTTCTCATGTTTATTCCAGCACGGCCACAGCATACAAAATTACTTTTGTGTGTACGTACAGGCGGGTGTTTTTCAAATATGCATATAACACATTTTCAAATTACGATTTTTGTGTAGAAAGTTGTCGACTTAATCGCTTTTAGTTCATCGTTTTGCAGCAAAACTGTTCACGTAAAAGGCGCGTATCTTTCACAGCTTTCAAATTGTCTGATTTGTTTGCTTGAAAAAGTGCAAAATTGATGGTCAAAAGTTTTTCCAGATTATTAGACAGTTTGCCTTTTCCAGAGTGCTCGAATTGGACAACCAGGCTCGTGCGCGGCAGGACTTTTCTCATTACCGCATAATGTTGAGAAGTCTTCGTAGAACCGAAGAAACTTACGAAGACAACAGCAAGATTGCCTACCTCATTCAAGTCAGCTTTTTTCACAAATTTCTTCGTGTGATGCCGCATAAGAAGGGAATTGACTTACACTTAATTTTCTGCTTATGCGTCGTTTTGTGTTTTTTTTGTCTGACATACAAGAACCGCCGTTTCCAAGAGCCGAACAGGATATGCGGAGATGAAATTTGTCAAATTGGCTTATCATCTTGTCAGCTCTTAAAGGACACGTGTTTCTCCTTCAGTTCGTGTGGTGCGAGTATGATGTCATTCTCGCGGTAGAATTCGCAATCTGCAGCTTTATTGCAAATTGCAAAAATCTCACAATCGCTTTTGATGTTAGCATTACGTTTCTGTGCACTCAAGGTAGGTGAATCACCTTGGAAACATAAAATTGATGATAAACTCATATGATAAGGTAGCTTAAATATGGTTTAGATTGCCGTTTCCGTTCACGACCCAAAACTCGGATACACCTTTTTTGGTTAAACCAACCTGATTTTGAATGGGCCAAACGTAGTAACAATGTGCTTGGTGGAAGGACACCTTTGTCACAAGCTGCTGCAGAAGTCTGTAAACAGCTACGATAAACAAGGGTTAACGGTTGACCTGTAAAGTGCTTCGAAAGAACAAACTGCCTTGTGCCCTGAATGGCACGTAAATACTTATGCAGGCATTGTGCATACATAAACATGTGAGGACGCTCTCACGCATATTCTATTTCGTTCCAGGAAAAAGATTTGCAATACTTGGTGGAGAATATCTGGGCCGCTCAAAGTATTTTGAGCGCATGGGATGATTTGTATGACTTGGTCCTGGTCAGATGGGACAAATACGAAGAATGGTCTCCGTGGAACTGCATCCTTCTGACCAAGGACGAAGCTACGGCACATCTCCGACTTGAGCACTTGCACGAGGTGAGACGATCATTGCTGTCTAATTTCTTCACCGATGGTTTAAGCAGGATTAGTATTAGACCGTGCACGCAAAAACAAACGTTTCTAAGGCTTCTTTTTGTCGAGAGCAAACCACATTTTTCCGGATTTATCAAACGCGTTTTCACGCATGGAGGAACGATTTTTTTTCAAAACCACGAAAACTGCCTGGTTCATCTGCCTCATAAACAACATCCTCCATGAACACAAACCTGCTGAATTCACCATCTTTTACTGTGGTGATATTTTTTACGTTGCCCTTACGTCCGAAGTTTGAGGATTGCCAAACATTATGTTTTGAGGTCATGTAGAAATATTTTTAGATTTGTTTTCGAAACGTTACCTTACCCTTACGCTTACTGACTATGTTCCCGGCTAAATGAGAGCAAGACCATCGTAGTCCACACCCAAAACAAAAACATTTTTTCAAAGTTTTTACCTTCAGCAAAATATCAGAAGTGTCCAATATCAACGTATTTATAACTTGCCAGTTCTTGAACATCGCAACAAGTATAACGTGTTATCTCATCTCAGAATATGATTGTAATGTCAATAACTCACTTCTTCAGATGATTTCTGGTAGCTATGAATGCTCTGTTAATCCAATCATAAAATTTTTTATGACTTTTAATGAAAATCACGGCCAAAGAAAACGATACAAACGACATATTGCAAACGTTTCGATAACTCCTGTTATCATCATCAGTGCATTGCAAATTGAAGTGCAGTGATCATGGTGCAGGTTCTTATTGGTCATTCAGGAGAAAAGCGCTGTAAAAATGAAAAACGTTTTATGAATGTATAGGAAAAAAGCTATTAAATAATTGCTCATTCGCTTTTGTGTTTATTTTATCACGCTCTACGTCCGGTTAGTTTTCAAATTGCACAACGAAATGCCGCTGTTGCAACATAAACTTATTTTTCAAGTTTTCGCTTATTTTTGGAAAAAATAAATTATTACTTTCCAAGCACATTTGGTTGCGTACCGTTCACAAAGGTCACGCTGTGCGCAACCAACTTCGCTTGGCGTCGGTTGCATTGTTCAGTAAACCCAGTCACGCTCGTTCTTCTGTTCACGTTTATTCCTTCTTTATCGCAGGCGTACGGCCAAGTTTTCATCCTGAAGGTGAAGAACAAACATACACTGGCGCGCATCTACTTCAGCCGGTTGCCGGGAATGTCCGAGCAGCTGCGTAAAAAGACCACCGGGTCGCAAAGACTGCCTGGCCCTGGAGAGATACAAGGAAAAAACGCACTTAACGCTTACTGACCAGAGTTTTTCCGTATTTGTCAATTGCTGATCTACATAATTAAATTTCCATTCCTGCTGTTTATTTTCACATTGTTTGACATTAACTTCTGTCCGATCTGCTAGATTTATATGTTGTCTCCGCATTCTTTAAAAAAATCGAGAATTGAATGCGTCTTCAGACACCAACTCAATACTCTTCAGGTTTTGTGCAGTTCATGCGATAGCGTGAATGAAGGCTGTGTAAATGGTGTCTTTAACGCTTTCGAATTGATTTCGGTCCATTCTTGGCCGTTCTGCAAAAAGCGTTACTGCTTCGCCATTCTATTCCGTAACGTGGCACAGAGCAAAGCCGGTGCCGATTTAAAACATAAACCCAGTTGTGAAATTTTCGTTGTAAAAGTGTGTTCAGAGGCTCCTAAGCTGATGATTAGATATGTATTTAGGTTTGCTTGCCAATCCTTTTGTTCTAACAATTTTGTTGTAACAACACGTCAGCTCGTTTTTGTACATTGCTAAAGAGGACAGAAGACAAACGGGGGAAGTCGAAGCAATGCTCTCAGAGCAAGGTAACTTCCTCAAGCAATACATATCATACAGTTAGCAAGATTTACGCAGATGAACTGTTCGAGTTGGGATAGTCCAGCATTTTGCTAGCTTGTACCAGAGTACCTTTTATGTAGATTTTACAGAGAACTTCTTCAAATCTTCCTGATTAGGTTTTTGATCTATTTGATTAATATCATTTTTATCGATATAGATAGATCTGTTTGAATTATTTGGCCGTGAATTCTGAGATCACTGAATACGCGCGCATGCAAAATGTAAAGAAGTGTGCTCACAATCCAGGTTTTACATATATGTTCACGATCATTGCAGTTGCGCCAACTCGTCTGCTAAAAATTACGCGTTGCGGTGTAATTATTTAAGACGTATCTGGAATGAAGCTGCCTGTACCTTGATTTCGTTTTTTTCAAGCCCCTCACCAGAAGCTTGCAGTTGAAGGGGCTGAAAAACATCTGGATAGACAGGTTTTTGAAGCGCTATTCACATAGTAACAATGCCAAAATCGTCCAAAAAGGTGCTATAATCAGCACAATACCGGATTTTTGTGCATGCTACCCGCCCCAGAATACACTCAACATTTGAACAGTGACCATGCTGTAAGCTGTAGCTGGTATAGATTAAAACATACTGAAGTCAAAAAAGGAGATTTTTGCAATCTTGGAGGACTTTTTATTTGTCTCGAAAACGGAGGAAGAGCGTGTGGTTATCAAAGTTATTCTGCACAAGGTCACAGCAAAAACCAATTTTGTGAATTACGAAGTTGTCTTGTGGTTGTGATGTTTACGTGATCACGGCAATATATGGCAACTGACATATTTTGAGCTTCAGGGTTTGAAAAATAGCTGCTTTTAAGTACAAAATCATGCTTTTAGACAGGGAGGGCAATGGGAATGGCCCCCAATATCCGAAAGTAGCACCAAAATTTTCAAGTTAATCAAGCTTTTGATGTGCAAGTCAAAGAAAAAGAAATACGTCAGTGCAAATCAACGAAACTGAACGCGTATTTCGGGTATGGCAGGCATGGCTCGTGCCATGAGCGCCACTTTGATGGGGCGCAAGAAGTGCTTGGCAACAGTAGTGGCGTAGCAAGAGGGGGTGGGGGCGGGCGGCACTTCGTTGATTAAAAATAAATTTTTGAAAGGAGTGTAAAAGTGGCAACTCTTCTTTATTATCTTGAAAAAAATTTTTGAAAGTTTTAAAAGTTTCAATCTTTTCAGTTTTTGTCTTTAGAAGCCCTAGACTAGAAGGCTAGCCTAGAAAAAACAATAAATGTGTTTGTGGAATGAGGAAATTTATGAAATGTTTACTCACAAATCTGGGTCAAATCCAATGTGCTGAAGTACCTCAGTGTTTTTCTTGAAATCAGGGCTTTTTTAACACACTTACGTGGAGGCAATTGTGCCCCGTTCTCTACCTACACCTTTTTTCTCCAGACAAGACATTTTCCCCCATCCCAGTAAAAAGTCCTTTGAACAAAAGAAAAAGATGACATTTGACCGCAGTCTAGCAAACATTACTGGTCCGTTAGTTCGAGGTTTATATTGCCCCTCCTCTCAAAATCTGATAAGGCCCTGCATGAAATCATGGTAGTCAAGGCTATCTTAATCATTTTTCTCCTATCGTTTGATTCTTAGCAACCCCCAACGGCACATCATTACATCACCTGACACCATGGGCGTCCGCAGAAATTTTTCCATGGGGGCAAAGTCGACATTTTGCATATCATTTTCAGGTTGTTTGCGCTGCAACGCAAATGAACGTATGCAAAAAAGAAAATGTCCAGTAAATGTTTGTTTTAGTGAGCATGGATTTTTAAAGCTTTAAAGACTGAGTTAGCAGAGTTCTAAATGAATTATAAACTTTGTGAGTTTTTAGAATAAGTGTAAAATCTTGTGACAGTACGAACAAACTACACATTTAATTCAAATAGCTTCTTGTTGTCGTACTTTTCCAATGATTTGAAATGTTGCAAGTGCGCGAGATGAGATTTCACTACGCAAATGGTTTGGTGGTACTGCGCAATTGCGCACCTTTACAGGGAGCATTGGTTGCAAAAAATGCGTTTTATTGACAACAATGCTTCTTTTTTACTCATGTTTCTTTACACATAGTATAAACCATGGGTAGGCAAACTTGTTCAATAGAAGAGTCATTTGCAGAAAACTGAAAACACCAGCGAGCCGCAAAACCAATTTGTAGTGTCAATACAAATATAAAGAATGCACGGTTTACATGAAATGATGTACAGTAGTAGTCAGTATTAAGTTTTTGTTTGATTTTCTAGTCCCCGAAAATCTGGACAGTACGTTGTTAAAGCTGTTGTTAAAGCTTCTCCCAAGTGTTCACTTTTCAGGGTTGCACGATGGTTTGGGTTTGCGAACTTCATTACAGAGAAAAAAATCACAGCAATATGTTGTGCTACACAGAAGTGAGTTATACACTGGTATTTTTTAATTCTGGGTATTTACTTTCTGGAACCTGTCGCCAGAAATTAAGTGTATAGCGGCATTGACTTAGTTCTTTTTGAGCCAGATTTTCTTGCATTTCGGTCAGTTTTATTTCAACAGCAGGTAAGTTTGTAACAAACGTTTAGCGAACTGGACAACCATCACCGATACATTAACTTTGAATGGATTTACTACAAGGAATGCAAAGCATGGTTTTAACTCTTGAAAATGGTCAAATGTGGCTTGGACCGTCTCCAGCAGTCTTACAATTTATTTTGATATTCTTCCACTTTGTGGTTTGCAATTGCCTCTTCATCGCGACAAATAATCCTACTCATTCTGATATTGGGAAAACGAAAGAATGCTTTCGACGATACGTGTCTTTAAAAAATTTTAATTTTCTTCTGAGAAATGTAGCGTAACTTGCGATTTAGGTTCACTGTGGTTGTTATCAAATCGCGTAGACTCCCTTGTAGCTAGTATTCCCTCTAAGGTGCGCAAATGCGCAGAACCACCAGAGCATTTGCGCAGTGAAATTTCATTCTTGCGCACTTGCAACATTCCAAATTTGACATCGTATATACCAGGGATGGGCAAACATTTTCTACGGAGGGCCACATTGAAGATTTTATTGCTACCGAGGGCCGCATGCTCGTATTACATATATTACATCTGCAATCGCTTTGAAAACAAAAAGCTTTACACGAGCTGCCACAAGATGAAGGTAACACTAGTTACTTCCGTTTAAGTAAAAATGCGGTTTCTAATGAAATATGTGGTAAAAAAGCTTGATAATTCTCATCTAATCAATAAAATTACTTCACATAGACTCCAGTCCAAATATGTACTACCTATGTACGTGTGACTGCTTGCGGGCCGCAAAAAATGCCCTCGCGGGCCGTAGTTTGCCCACCTCTGGTAATACAGTACATCGCGTAGCCCTTTCGAAACGCTTCACTGGTTGTGTGTCTACATGGTTGTGAAATTACATGCGCACCAAAAATAACATTTGCTAAATGTGAAGTTTTCTTGCAGGGGCACTGCTGGTGACTGACATCACGAACTTGTGCAAACACATTCCATTGATAAATGAAACAAACGTTAAATATGAGGCAACAACTCTCTATCAATTTGAGATATTGCTATTCATCTAGATTGAGCCACACAAACTACAGTATGTCGGTGACCCGCAGTTCGCCCACCATTGGTTTGAACCAACGTGCCTTACCACTATATCAGCAGTCACTGTCTCACTACATTACCTGCCAAGATGTCTGCGTTCAGTAGTTCGATGCGGCAAAACGCACACTACTGTGACTTGAAGTGCATCTTCGAAGATTTGTTACCATGTTATTGTTACGCAACAAAGGCCAATAGTTAGCAGAACAATTCGTTCGCGAGTTTCGCATCCTGCCTTTGCAGGCAAAGAAGCGGATTAGTGAACTGCAAGCAAGCTCATAACTGCATGTTACCAAAACAGTGAACCTGACTCTTGTGCAGTGTGAGTGTCATACATCAGAATTAAAGTGCTGATTTCACTTTTTCCAGAATTTTTTCCTTCTTAGTCCCAATTTCCGGGGGAGGCAAATGCCCGTTTTGCGCCCCCCCTGCGGACGTCCATGCCTGACACGCAGGCATAGGCGACGAACATTTCTTGGCGCGTCTCATGCTATTTTTAATGTTCAGTGGGATATTTTCAATAAGTGCCACAAGCTATAGCCTAGTCCATTGTGGTCCAACTACAGGCCCACGGACCGCATGTGGCCGGTGGAAGCATTCAGAAAAAATATTCAAATCTGAATTTTCGGGTTACATTTGTCTCACTGAATTGCTTGCGCTGAATAAAGTGCATTTGCATAAAAACAATGAATAATACTTTTTCTGTGTACAATTATTGTTTTTGTTTTATTTATTTATTTTACGATCAAATTAGAAGGTAGCCCCTCCGCTGGAGCACCTTACTGGATAACCTCTGTGTTTTTCGGTGCCCCAACTTTCGTTGCGTTGAAGACTACATCTGGCGCAATGAACTCAGTAGCGCCAAATAAATCTGTCTATCTATCCGCTAAACGCGGCCTTCTCAAAGTGACCCCCTAGCCAAATTAGTTGTCCATCTCTGCAATAGGTAATTATTAGAACAAGCATAACACATTTTAATAAAAGTGTGCAATAGTAACGGTGTTAGAAACTGTAAATAGCTTCTGGAAATGAGTCAGCAAAGATTGATTTCCCAAACTGAAAGATTTCGCACTAAAAAAGCATTCAACGTTTGGAAACACATACCTGTTTTAGACTTTTAGTTTTAAAACTTGTGAGTCTGTTGTTTTATAAATCATTTTGTTGGAAATAGCCCGGATGTTGCCACGTTTTTGTAAAATAGCCCGTAGGTCAAAAGTAGTTGGCCCACGCTGGCTCAGTCATTGGGTGGGCTTACCAACATCAAATTTTGGCGATTGAAGTGAACTCTGCAAAGATAACGTTGCTCAGTTTCAATGGAACTGCTGTTTTTCTGTATGACGTAGATGTCAGAAAATGCCGTTCTTGAAGCGAGATGGTGCAGTTGGCGTGTTGCGTGGGTAATTTAGTGCTCAGATTGTAGGTCTGAATTGCAAGCATTGGCGTCGGAAGGGGGTACTTGACACCCTGGATTTTGAAAATTTCAGCAAAAAAGTTTTTTTCTTAGTTTCGACTGGGAAAAAACAAATTTCACCACTTTTGGCCCCCCCTAGAAATGTTTTGGAAAAATCCTCTGGTGGCCCCCCCTGGAAAAAATCCTTCCGACGCCCATGACTGCAAGTAGAGTGAATCACAGCCAGCCGATAGGCAATGTGGGTTTCGTAGAAGTCTCCTTTCTTCAACGGTAATCGTAACATTTTGCAGTCATAGAAAAAGCCATTTCAACAAGAAAAGTTTAGAAAAAGTGTTGCTCTCATTTTGATGAATTTGAGGCGTGAACCTTAGAATGAAAACCTAACGCAAGGGCAAACGATATGTTTAGGTGTGATTGTGGTGACGGCTTATTAAAAGTGGCGTGAATCGAAACAGTTGCACAACTTGGCAATGGCTGTACTGAATAAAGTAGTTCAAGGCAATTACCGTAGAACGTAAGACCTTTGTTATCACTGGCACTGCTGAACACTGAAAAAGCCTCTGTCCCACCTTGAAGGTTTGGTAAAAGACGTATGTTGGTAACGAACGAAGGCACGTAATAACACTATGCACGTGTAATTTGATGAAGCCCAGTAGCTATGACCAGGTTTGCGGGTCACGGTGAAGGTTGCAAGCCAGTGCTCAACCAGAGCCGATTTTAAGCCTATTTGACCTATTTTATCAAAATGGGTCCCGCACCTATAGAGTGCCGACAGAGTTAACATTTGAAGCTTTTTTTTATTCTAAACCCAAGGACGCCGGAAAGCCAGTGCCGGATTAAGGTAGCGCGGGGCCTGTAGCATATCAACAACGCGGGGCCCCAAGTTAAAAATGCACTTGAACAAGTGAACAACTATTAAAATCATAAACTCTGTGGGCAACCATGTGACTACCATTAAGCATAAGGAATTTCGTTTAACTGGTAACAGCTGCAAATGTCATAGCAACGATGTAATAAATTTTTAATTGCACTTTTTTTGTATTGTAATGGCGACAAGCTTTCCCAGTTATTGTACAGTCCTGTATGAGTGTTTTTCCTGTGCAGGCAGTTGATTTAATTCTAGTCTCAATTTTTGCCATGAAATTTGAAATTTGTAGCTCTTACCAATTAATCCACAAAGAATTCCAAAATATTTAATCCTGTTTTCTTGGCAATGGATACCCGGACTGGTTTATAGACAAGCAAATCAAAGTATTTCTCAACAAACGTTGAAAAAACACTCCTAAAAACAATCAAGAAGAGACGACTGACATTCGAAGAATTCTTCATTACCTGCCCTACCTTAGTGAAACATCTTTACACATTGGCGTTCCCAGGGGGGACAAAGGAACCACGACTAAATTTTCAGAAAATATAGTCATTTTGTGCTTTGAGAGGCGTTTTTCCAAACAAAATAGTGTTATTCGCCTAAAATCAAACATTTTGGGCCCCCCAAAATTTTTTGGCTGGCTACGTCACTGCCTCTACAACTAAAAAAAGAATTGCGTGACTTTTTTTATAAAATATCTGAAAGAACTTGCTCATCTGTCTTGTT
>Ga0210059_1017696_pt1 | contig 10123 bp, 7 predicted proteins | sample Ectturendosymbi2_FD_188042 | JGI IMG/M metagenome (GOLD analysis project Ga0210059, IMG submission 188042) | Ecteinascidia turbinata endosymbiont from Florida, USA - Sample 2 (SPAdes) (version 2) | ecosystem: Host-associated > Tunicates > Ascidians > Unclassified | place: Key West, Florida...
CGAAATCGAGCAACATCAGTGTAATACCCCGGTCAAGTCAATAGTCTTTCCGAAACGTGGCTGCGGCGCGAGCAGTAATCCGCTTACTGGCCAAACAAACCGCAGTAAAATTCTTGCTCGACGCAACGAAACCAAATTACCTGATATGACGAAACCTTACGGTTGGCCGGGCGATTGCAGGCAAGTAACGTGCTGGGAAGTGTGGAAACAAGGGCTTGAGCCGCAAACCACCATGTCGATTTTAACGACTGCAGTAACTGCATCTTTCAACGACGTCACCGCGGCTGCAATGGGACAGCAATGTTTGTTTGACCGCGCGGCTCAGCTGCGTGCTTTAATCGCGGCATCAACTCGTCTCCTATCTCACTTCCTATCTGGTTTCTGGATCATCGCTTTCCACCAGCCCGGCAACAACACCTTCAGTGACCTTTTCTCCAATTATTATTATTCATCGCGGGTGATTAACTGCAAAGCGGCAGGATATTGTTTCGCGACAATTACGGCGTTAATTTTTTGCGGCTTCATATTTCACATCGGCGAACGCCTGTTTTTTGCCGCTTCAATCGAGTGGCGCAGGAAAAAAACCTGCAAGAAATTCTCCGACAAAAGCAACGTCTGCTCGAGGCCAGGCTTAGCGGTTTTCAAGATGTTTTGAAAGTGATGCTATACGCGACAGACCTACCACTTTTCTAGCTCCGAGTACTTCCCGTTTTTAATGCTATACACGAGTACAAAGCAGCGGTTTGAGGAGATGCTTCTGGAACGAGGCACTGATTTCATCTGCGTCATAAGGTGCTTATCCAAATTGCGAAAGTTAACTTCTAGAAGATGCTTGCGGTATGGCTGCGGGTAAAGTTTTGTCTAAATCTTCAGCACAACTTGCAGTGATGGTGGTCCAGTCCACGTATACGAAAATAGTCCTTTATCCATTTTTAAGCCAGTGCTATTACACAGCCGGATATAACAGGTTTGAGAAGCTGACTTTAATAGCTCTGACAATAGAACGAGTCTTCAGCACGACATCGATATTAAGTGCTCTGCACGAAGTCCTCGGCTTGCTGTCCTGCAGCTGTCACATCATGGCCAAACGCGCAATTACCCCCCGCTGAATGAACTTGATAAAGAGAAAATATGTGACATTTTTCTGTAAGGGATTGTTTTACGGCATGCCCTAATACGAGGTAAAGTAGTTGTGTCATGAAGTGATTTTTCTGGCTTGCCTCTTTCCACACGTTCAGCTTGAAGGATGTTAAGTTGCCTTCGCTGATCAATGTTCTTGCACGAGTTGTGTGCTTCACTTGCGAAGAGCATTTCAGCAACTGAAAAACCGCCTTCAGCTGCGTAAAAAAACAATCTTTTACGGAAAATGCGAATAAAGTTTGCTAAAACACGCCTAAGATTTCATAAATTTCGCTTAAAATAAACATTGGGATTGGTAAGCTGAGGCCAGATTGTTGTATGAATCGATGTGTCGCTGGTGCTTTGAAACACGAAACGTGATATTTGCATAAAGGATCGCACGTATCAGAATTTTGTCTTTTGCCCATAACATCTTGGTTGAATTCAGCTTTTGAGCGTCCCGGGTCCATTGTTGATTCTCTTTCATTCACCCATTGACGGGGGCGTTTGGAGCTTTTCATTTGAACCCAGTTGCACGACGTGGTCATAGAAGGTTTTCAAGTTTATGGCCATCTCAGCAATATCCTAATATTTTTGCTGCTAACGCTTAAAGAGGCAAAAGGGGAAAAGCAAACAAAAAACCTTACCTTAAGAAAAACAACAATCGACTGCAGTCAGTGGAAACAATCTTATTGATTTCAAAGATTCAAGGTTGAGTAAAGAAGACTTTAATGTTTGCGTGAGCTCCTGCGCTCAATGTGTTTTACGTCGAATCAGATGCAGTGCAAATTGTCGATTTCATTATCGATGTTGAAAATCTGTCCAGGAATATCATTTACACAACAGATGCACTGTCTGCTTCAGTTTGAAAAATATGCCTGGCATAGTTCGCTTGACATTCATCAACACAGGCAGTGGATAAGCACGTTTCGAAGTGTGAGTCTTAACGAGGTCGTGGCAAATCATCCTGGCGCATAAAGCCTTCATTGAAGCAGGCTTCCAAACCACGTGACCGTTTGGCGATTTCGAAAAGAACACGCCGCACCGCCGAGCAATTTCAAAATGACGTCATCGTCGCGTTCCTGCAGGATATTTACACACTGAACTCAGTTAACTGAAACCGTCTTCGGCGGTTGGTTTAATCCCACCCGTTTATCAGCAAGAATGATCGCTTGCTCTTGACCTTTGACACGCATTCTCTTTGGGGCGCAATCGCCCAAGAAAACATCAAACGAAGCCGACTTTGCAGTAGCGGTGTAATTTACAAACTGAGAGTCATTACATTATAAACTGTTTGCAGTCCTTTAAGGAAAGCGCATGGCGTCATTGAAATTTTGCCATGCCGTTTTTTATTTCTACCCCGAGTCCGAACCACCACAGAAGAAACGAAATACGGATAGATTAAAAGTGGATCTTGCATGATCAACCATTTTTCAACGAATGCAAGTTGAAAAAAGTGGTTAGTTCGACCGCGACAAATCCGCAGAGCGATATCGGCCGCCGCGCACCACGCGTCGCCGACGCACGATGACGCAGTCCACGCACTCGAGATTTCCGCTCGTTATCACATGCGAGAAAAGCAGGTCAGCGCCGGCGCGAATTTCGATTTCTGAGCTTGATCTGCCTGAGGTTCAACCGCAGAGCTTCCACGACGGCTGCCCGGCCAAATCACATTGACGCACATCACCTGCAACAAAGTGAAGCCTGCGAATGGGCGCTGCAGCCAGGCGCGACACGCGCCGTCGAGTGTTGACCCATACATCTGATGTTGGCGCAAACGAAATGGCAGGCTCGACAAGAATTCGGGTGTGTCTTTGCGAAAATCAAAAGATTTCCGATGGGAGGAGCATAGATTGTTCTCGATGACGCAAGGATTGAATCAACTTTCAAGGTGCACAGTTGTCAAAAGTGCAGCGTTTGCCGAGGATCGGAATGCAAGCCTCGCCCAAAATTTTCTTTTACTTTCGACATGAAATGAAAAACCTTTATTCATCGGCATTAATTATTCTTCCCATATCGGAACTTCAATTAAGGTTTGCTGACGTTTTAATTAATAGTTCTCCGCCTGACTGTAAAATTAACTAAAATTAATCGGCAAAACCGCGTGGTTGTTCAAATTAGGCCCATTCACATGGAACAGGTCATGGCTTCATGTTATTCATAAGCGTTCAGGTGAGAGCGCTAGCGTGTATGAGAAGGTGCATGTGATCGTTTAATACAACGCAGTAGTTTTACTTCTATACTTCCACGCCCTTGGGCAGAAAAATTGTAAAACTTTTCTTCATACTTTGTCGATCAAATATAATTTTGCAAAACCACAAGCGGTTGATTCGAATGCTAAAAATGTTGTACTGATGCAAAGTAATATAAACTCATGCTAATTAGTATGAACTTGAATTCGGTCTTGTGATTTGTGCGAATGTTTATGACTGGATGCCCACGGAAAGTTTAATTTGCAAATAACAACAACAAATTTCAAGCTTAGAAAAACTGTGAACCAGGCAGATTACTAAGAATAAATACTTTTTCAATTGCAGGCGTCGTTAATCCCTTGTCCAGAGTTTTGCAGTTAGCTTTCAGATATTGAAAAAAGCAAACCAGATACAGAAAAAACGGTCCAAACCGTTTTCCTAAAAGGTCCAAATTTTTTCAAAAAGATTCAAAACACGTTTCAAAGAATTTAGTGATTGATTAATAGTTATTTTTTCGAGTTTCATTATTATGCTACAAACAAGTACAAAGTTTGAAGTTTATTCACAAACTGCAGTTTGATTTCCGTTAATAACTGCCACTGTAAATAAAGCATAGATACATTCAAACCGTGAAACGAAGGTCATGTATCGTGGTTAGCCGCAAATACGTGAAGTTGATGCAATATGTGACAAGCAATTGAGTTGCAGTTTTATTCCATCATAATCCATAAATGGACACACATTTGATTGCCACTCTTGCATTTTGCGTCCACCACTCATCAACATAACCGTGGAGTACAACAGGCCAGATCATCAAATTACAACAATATTATTTTTTTACAGGAGATAAGAATACAAAAAACACATATTATGACTCGTCCAGCGTAATTATTGAAGCAACACAAAATATTATCCATGTTTATCATTAGTTTTAAATTTAAATAATATCACAAATTCACATGCTCAAGACACAAATCATGATTTCCTCTAAGCCTAAGAGTAATGTGCAGTCTTGTATTACTTTAATCTTTAAAAACTGGCAATAAGTCAAGACAAAAGATAAAAGTAAAAAGCTCTCTGTAACGTGAAGATCAATGTGTTAACGACTTTGTTTCAACTTATACTATACAAACGTTTTTATTAAAGACAGTGCTTTTGTGATTTCAGTGCACACACAAGTTTGAACTATACCTAAGCTGATAGTTGACCAATTGCTGCGCGTACCTAACTTTGCTGAATCATATTCCTATTTGCCTGTATCAAGTCGACTAAAATAATACTAATTTCACTAGAGATTAACGTGCATACACCACCTTGAACTATGTCTATAAGCTAACACTTCACCAATTGCTCCTCTGAGCAAAAAAATAACGTGGCACATCTCTTGTGCGTCATTCAATGGCCATATGTTGGCTAATAGGAATTACGATTATCGTATCCAGAAAAGCCAAATATGAAGAAGTTCTCATTAACCCATTGTGGCATAACGATAGCCTGTTCACCTGGCTAACCACCCGAGGTAATTCGTTTGGGTTTCAATCAAGTCAAAAATGTACGAATTTCAAAACTATGGACCGAAAAATATTCCAGTCTGCCAATCCCAGATTTAAAGTGCATGCTCTGAAAGAACAAATTCATATACTATTTCAAGGCAACACATCACGAAACATTTAATAAAAAGCACATGGATTCCTTGAACGCAGCTGACCTCGGCAGTTTAGCATTTACGTAAGTTCGCATAAAGTTTGATTTCACTCCATATGCTGACTACGTGTGCAAAGCGTGGCTTTTGGACTTTTTGCTTGTTTTAGGGGTATGAGCGTCAGTTCTTTATTGAGCAAGCAATGTCAAGCGGTTGAGAAATAACCTGATTGCGAAACATCGTACAGTTCACTACCTGATATTCATCACGACGGGTTTTGAAGCATTACAGCTTTTCAGCGAGTTACAAACACTACAGATATGGAGTTATCATAAGCTAGTAAAAGGCATCTGAATGAATTTCTCTGCACAATTTCTAAACCATGTTTTCTAAACGCAACGGGAACTTTAGTTTAAAAATTATTTAGCTATACAGAAAACTACATTGAAATCGCGTTATTTTTACTTCAAGTAACACCCAGTCAATGGTTTGTGTGGTTGCTCCTTTTACCCGCGGTTACAACTGGTAAGATGCTGGTGTCGGGTCTTTCCAACCATCACAACATCAACCACAAAATCAACTCTCCCAGTGGCTGTCGTGTTTTTGTAGTGTTGCATTTTTTATGTGACCCATGGGCAGAAAACATAAGCTCTACTTAAACGTTTATGACTGTACTTTACACTTACCACTGTCCACGCCAAGAACATCGTTTGGACTAAGCAAGCCAAAATTCCATAAGCACACGTTGTTTTGAAAATGTGGTTGCTGTGCCCGGGATGTAATCAAGACGCATATAGCACACTTTATAGACATCGACTAACACGTTATGTAATTTCGTTTAGATAAACTGGGTCTTGGTGTTTGATTCTTCGAAAAAGAAAACGGTTTTAGCATTTCCCTCGTGGGTTTCAGGAAATAAAATATGTAGTAAAATGTTAAAGCTTTTACTGCACGCCGCAGCCACTTTGTTTTAGTGTTTAGTCTTAATCCTCCAGTAGAATGTTTGCAAGCAGGGATGCTGCATCTTAGGATTTTGAAATACTTCATAATGTGTGAACATGAAGTTTTCAAGAAATGTGAAAGCTCTGATAAATGCTCTTATCATTACTTTGCCAATCAGCTATATAAGCCTAAAATGATGAAAGAAGAAGAGTATGGTTTTCAAGTTGAAACAAAATTTTTTCTATCTGAACAAGTCGGTATTGATGAAAATAAAGACCAAAAACTGCCATTGCTTCCCAAACGTTTTAAAATTGTAATGCGCTTACTCATCAGATCATTGTAGTCAAATATAGTATTACAGACGTTGCTCAGTGAGAACAGAAAATCTGCTGTGTGCTTACAATATGTCTTCGCACAAAATCATTATTGGCGAAGGTGATGTCGTAGGATCAATTCCGTCGGTCTGAGTCATCCAGATCTTCAAGAAGTTTATCACACTGTTATATCTTTAACATCAGGCGATACAACTTTTAAAAGCGTTATTTAGCTTGAAATTCTCATTTCTCTCCCTAAAAAAACAAGTTTAATCTTATCCGGTTGCAGGTGATGTTAGGTGAATAATTAAAAAGTAAATATATCTTTGACGTATTTGGATGGAGAAGTAAACGCTGCAGTAAATTTACCAAAACCGGCCATTCTCTTCAGCAGAGCTTGCTTTTATTGCAAAAACTGCGTTTGATATTTTGCGTTTGCCGAAGCATATTGCATACTGGAAATGTTATTCGTAAATGGGCTGTGTGGTTGTGGAGCAATTGACAAAGAAATTTATAACTGAACGCCCTTTTTAAAGCTGCAAATCGATGAATTGATGTGGAAACGGTCGCGTCATATTGTCATCTATTCGCTGTTGATAACTGGCGGACTTCCAGCCGAGAATTTCTTGCAATCAAACAAGAAGACCCTGCAATTTCTTTCAGAAATTTCCGAGCATTGTGCCAATGATAAGGCAAATCCATGTGTGAGATAAAAAACTATCATAACATCAAAAGAATTGGCTACATCAGTTTCCTACGTCTTCACAAATAATGAAGATGTGGTTGCCAAGGCTACTTGTGGTCTCAGGGGCACACCAAACTTGGACCTTCTCCTGTGCTGTAGTACATTATTGCCTGATCAGTATGATGATCGTGGGTTAATTGTCATGCCCACTGAAATCTAAGCAATAGTTTAATTAGTGAAAACATTATCTGCGTTTTGAGAGCATCACAGGACTAGCTTTTAGTGCAACATGAAAGTGAGAGCAGAACGCTTATTCTATTCCGAAACTCTATTGGTTTCGTTTCAGCAACGATGATGTGCACACCGTCAAAATGAAAGACATTTTTCGCGGCCAATAAGGATTTTGAATCCGTTTTTGGTACCTGGAATTGTGGCGGGTTTTTCGCCTGTTAGGTGTCTCGGATGGCTGGAAAAATCGGTTGATTTCATCAGAAAGGCATAGAGCCACGAAGAGAAGCAGTTCATTGAATATATCATACGTCTACCCCGCTTGAAAGAACTGAACATGAAGATTTATCACCAGAGCCTTGAACCCTGGCCATTCTCGTGGATATGTGCCAAAACCAGGCGAATGTTTTTACTGAGTGCCTTGTACGAGTGTCGCAGCTGACAAGATGAAGCATACAATTTTAGTTTAGGCTAATAATGAAAGCATTCCGGACCTGCTTGAATTCTTCCAACAAGAAAAGTTTGTGTGAAGCACTACGACGTGTAATTGTGCTCATCAGAACCGAAATTTCGTTGTCTGATCCTGAGCAGTTTGTACATAGCTCCGTGCTTGGACAGCTGCATTAAACAGAAATTTCAGAACGCAAGCGTTGAGAAAGCGTACAAGGGAAAATATTGCCCAACAGTCTATTTTTGTGTCTTCTAGTCCTTGTGCATGTTTCGGAAATAAACTTGCCAGTGAGAGTGATGTAAAAGCGAATTTTTATGCCCGCATTTTGAACTCGAAGGCGCACCTCGCTTTTTCGAGTCTGATAATAGTTAATGCATGCTTGTTGAAATTTCGTTCGCATATTAAAAAACAGGAGTGCAAATGCGTCAATTTCCTCAGCAAAACATTTCAACTTAAATGCGAAGATGAAAACGATATTGTAGAAAATTAGCTGTAGAGGAATACTTCTGAAATTTGTACCAACATACATTGCCATATTCAAGAGTTGTAGTATTACTAGTGTTTCCAACCCGGGTTTTCGCGAACCCGAAACCCGAGATTTTATGCAATTTCCTATTATCCGAAACCTGGGTGTTAATGTCCGCCAACGTGAATACTTTGGAAAACTTTATAAAAGCCGTTGCATTCAAAATTATGAAAATATCTGGCTTTCTGGCTTAGACCTATGCTATTCATACTACTCACTCACTAGTTTGTCAATGTTGTTTAATTTCATCACAATAGCATGCTTTCTAAAAAGTTTTTGAAAAGTCACGCTTTTGAAAAGTTTTGAAAAGTCACGCTTTCTTATTCATGCGTCAGTGCTATGAAAATCAGTGAGAAACTGTGCTTTAGTACGTAAGTACGAACAACGTGTATGTTTTAGTTGTTTTTGTAGCATTTTTCTGAACTCAATTTGTTATTCTAATATCTTTATTTAACTTAGTGCGTATTTTTGCTATTTTGCAAACCTCAGTTTGTCTTGTACATTTGGCTATTCACGTTTCACAATATTTAGCAGCAGCCCACAGTGTGTACTGTGCATGCTGCATTGATTGGTTCGCGGCAGGTATTGACTTTGAAGACCTCATGGTCAGTGGTGGATTTAGGGTTGGGGAGGCCTGAGGCAAGACCAAAAAGGGGGGCCCTCTTATGACGTCATCATGCTCAGCCAACCGCGATATCAACTTTTGATCAAGCCTAAGATAAGGCCACTGAAGGATACGTTCCTGAGACTATGGCATGACAGACATAGCTGGAGAAAATGCAAAAGGATGTTCATGATACACAACTTTGAAAACACTGAAAGTTGGGAAGACAAGGCTGGCAACACAAAAGTTAGCCAATTCCAAGTTGGCATCGCTCCCACTTCTTTATTATTGCATCCCATTGCTCAGCATTCACCATCAATAAACTGCAAAATTTACCCCTTTGAAATTTTCACACTTCCCTTTTTGAAAAAATACTTGGTAGTTGGTATCCTGAATTTATTCACATTCATGGCTTTATGGGTATCCATGAAACTAAACAACAAGCAAGAAGATTCAAAACACTATTTGTTTCGAATTTCATCCTTTTAACTGCAAGAACATAGCATACAAAAGCATCCAACTTCAGACTTGTTTTGGAAAACTTTGAGTTTGGATGAGTCAAGGCTGCCTTCATCTTGTATTGACACGGCTTGTTTGAAAAATGTTCAAAAGTAGGAAATAATTCATCATATACCTTATTGCAAACATTTCTGCTGCAGCAAGTAGCATACACAATTGATTGAATCTGTGCTAAGAAAAAATTGTTCAAGTTATACTGGCTAAGAGCTGCCAAAATCCTTTAGCATCATCTACCAAGTCTACCTTAAACCAACCATTTACTAGTCAAGCTTCAAATAATCTGTGGTTTCATGCATAGGGCAAATTCAAACCACCTGAAATATCTGTAGAAAATATAAGTACTCATACTGCTCAAAAAATAGCATTTCTGCTACCTGATAAGAAGCATGAATGTAGCCTTGCTTATTAACAGTCTTTGTAGCACAACAGCAATAATACAAAATTAATTACTTTGTAAACTAAAAAGAAAAAGAAAAGAAAAGAAAAATTACTTTGTAAGCTAAAAAGAAAATGTCCTGTGTATTAAAAGATGTAGTGTGGTCTCTGCTAGAAAATTACCTGTTGTCTTATTTTCTGATGGAAATGTTCACTAAGGTACAACATCACAAGAAATGAGAAATTTGTCTAATGTTTTCAACTCGGAGACTTAAAAAAGAAATCCTTGGATAAAAATATGTTTCTAAATGTTCTATTCAACAACTTCATTTTTACAAAACTTGAGTTTTTGTACATGGCACATTTTTCTTTTTCCTTCTGTTTGCTGATCCACTTGGATACTTTCTGTTCAACTGTCGCATTTTCATAAAATTATCAATAAACCAAGTACTTCAATCTCTAAAAATCATAATTTGGTACAACAAAAATATCATTTGGTATAAATATTTGCTCTTATTTGATAGAG
>Ga0210059_1017697_pt1 | contig 10123 bp, 9 predicted proteins | sample Ectturendosymbi2_FD_188042 | JGI IMG/M metagenome (GOLD analysis project Ga0210059, IMG submission 188042) | Ecteinascidia turbinata endosymbiont from Florida, USA - Sample 2 (SPAdes) (version 2) | ecosystem: Host-associated > Tunicates > Ascidians > Unclassified | place: Key West, Florida...
TGCCATAATTTCTCAAGTAGAACTGCATGCCGTACGCTGCAAGGTAGATCACCTAACAGGAAAATCACCACCGGGACAGGGTTTCAAGTTGGCTTGGGAAATTCCTTTTGAAAAGATCACGGCGTTTTCATGACATTGCTCGTTGTTGCTGTTAGGAGGTTAAAACTTTTAACCCTGTTGAAGTTCGATCTTATCATACAAAGCTTGCTTTAACCAATGACAACATGTCATCATAATACCTTAAGTTGACTATTGCGAGTGAAGGAGCGAACATAATAAGCACAAGAAAGAGGTTGCAAACAAACGTTCCAATCAGGGCCAGAAACCAGGCGTAGGAGTAGTTGCTTCGTGCTCTCTTTGCTTGTCCGAAGTGACGACGCATCAACTGCTGTCTTCTCTGAACCTGCATGTACATCACCTTTTTCTGATACGCAAAAGCAACTTTTAAAATTAAAAAAAACATTGCTTTCAAAATTTTGATGCGTATTAACAAAAGTCGCTGATTTCCACTATGCATTAAAGCTATTTAATACCTGTTGTGGTTCTGAGGTAGTGCTTTCGTGGAAACCCTTTGTAAACAGTTACTTAATTTGAAATCTCGCAGATGAACAAATAATTGCAATGGCAATTCTAAGCTGAGATCGCATTTTTTGCTGTTAACAAAAAAGAAATGTTTGAATAGCAGTTACTTTTAACTACATCATAAAAAAACTCTTTAAAAAATACAATTTAAGCAATATAATATATTGCAGTTTCATTTTCGCTAAATGCTGTTTCTTTTTCCAAATGGTAGATTTTATCAACAGTTCATGCATTATTATGGCCAATGTGAACCCGATTCATCTGGTCATTAAATGTACGTATTGTTGCTTCTGACTATACACTGTAAATCTGCGGCAATGTGAACTTTTCACAGAAAATGGTGTGAATCAAAAAGTTCACATCTGTAACACCATTGCTTCGGATGCCAATCCTAACAAGGATTGATAAAGCAAACACAGTTCTTCCCTGCGTTCTCCCGATCCTCACCTATGTTCATGAACCTTGGGTAATGACCGACAAACTACTACCCAAAGTGCAAGCAGCAGAGACGGGAGTTTTGCGAATAATTAACGGTGCGATCCTTCGCGAAAAAGTGCGCAGCTGTGAAATTCGTAAAGCCCTGAATGTCGAGCGACTTTTCCTAAGAATCGAGAAACCCAGCTATGTTGGTTAATCCATGTAACCAGAATGCCCCACAAACAATTGACGAGGCACTCTTGCTGGTTACACCCACAGGAAAGCGATAGAGAGGTCGTCCAAGAACCAGGTGCACCTTATGGGGCGCCATTCGTGAAAATATTATATCTGACAGATTTAGCACAAAAACTGCTATCTTTGCACATATTTAGCTATCTCTGTGCAGAGATAGCTATCTCTGCACACATTTAGCTATCTCTGTGCAGAGATAGCTACCTCTGCGCGCATTTAGCTATCTCTGCGCAGAGATAGCTATCTCTAAACGTGCGCAGAGATAGCTGTCTCTGTGCAGAGATAACTAAATGCGCACAGAGATAGCTAGATGCGCGCATAGATAACTATCTCTGTGCAGAGATAGCTAAATGCACACAGAGATAGCTATCTCTGCGCAGAGATAGCTAAATGCACGCAGAGATAGCAGTTTTTGTGCTAAATCTATCAGATATAATATTTTTACGAACGGCGCCACATAGCACCTGGTCACTCCATGACTACGTCTTCAATCTTACTTGATCCCGTCTTGGTACAGAGCCAGCAGAACTATCTGACATCGCTACTGACCAGGTGGTGCTTCGAGTCCTCCTGGGGCTGCTGCCCCTGTGACACTTCTAAGATGAAAAACGAGCACAAAAATGAATAAAAAAACGCAAATGCTTTAGAATTTGGTGTTTTCTCACATCCGACCTCTTGATGATCTGCGTGGTAAAGTGCTTTAAAAAATTGTTTGCTTCGTGAATTTGTGAATTCCAGTGGATTTAGAAACGCTGCTCAGTTTGGGAAAATAAGTAGAATACTTGCTGCAACCCAAATACAGAAAGGAAAAAGCAGTCAAAGCTGATAGTTGCAGAAAACTTTGCAGTACAGGGATTTTTCCATTATCCAAACAAAAGCTGCCAAAAGTGTTCAGAAGACTGAAATTTTGTATGAGCTTTACATTTGCATAACTTATTGAACTTTTGTATAACTTTAGGTATGCTCACTAATCTTAAGTTTTTCACCTTCAAAGCATGCATCTGATAACGGTATTGTAACTCGAAGTAGATAACTGTTGAATATGCACCCAAAGCTCCAACAACCTTTCCACCGAAAAATGCCAGCCAGAAACCGTCTCTGCCAAAAAATAATTGAAACGCGGAAGTGCTGAATAGCCTTATAATGAAAATCACGGCCAATGAAAACGATATCAACGACATATTGCAAATGTTTCGATAACAACAGTTATTAGCTTTTATCAAAACCATCAGCGTAACGTGCGGCTTCGACGTTACAAACCCGTATCAAACTGGCGGCTTTAGAAAAATTACTACATTACTTTACTACTGCCCAGCTGTTCACACGGCTTTGCTTGGCATGACGATAAATTGATCTCGGGTATTCAGAATTATGGCCAGGGGAGGCCAACTCAGTCTCAAAAATTTGCAGTTCTTTGTTGAAAAGGAAAGAACCACAATTCTGTATTTGTTTCTTTTTTTTAGTGAATACATCTCAATCTGTGCACAAGCCTTCGGGTCTACGTTGATTAGAACAGGTTTTTTAAAGGTGTTTTAGGGACCCTATTCGGGTCCCTATAATTGAAAATCAGGTCCCTAGAATCAGAGAAAATTGGGTCCCTAGAATCAGAGAAAATTGGGTCCCTAAAATCAGAGAAATCGGGTCCCTGCAGGTCTATACCGGGTGCCTAATAATTTCCTTAAAAAAACCCTGATTGGAATAAGGTAAAAGCACAGAATTCTACATCACAGGTTCAGCCTTTGAGTCGCTTTGTACAACGAAGTGCAGTAATGTAACTCAAAAGTAGTCTGTGTTTGCAAATTCTGCATTTTCCCTTAATCCTATTTTTATTTAAACGATTTTTACGTATATGCATTTGGCTGATTAAAATTGTTAATTCCATTTTGGGAGAAGAATGAAATCATACTGTTTTGTGCATTGAGTCCATTGTTAAAGTAAATCACTTAATGAAAAAATTTGCATAGTTTTTTGACGTGCACTTGTATCTAGCACTTGTAAAAAGGTTCCTCCACCACTGTTTAGTATCCAAGTTTGTTATTTTATTTCAGTGTAACATCGAACTACACAAATCTGGATCCTTGGGACATATTAGAGTCTTTGTTTCTTCAGCAAACGCTTTACTCCTTTACATATATTGACTTAAAACCTCAAACTCCTATTGCAACATCAGCGCAAACATTGCTGAAATGATACGAAGTTTGCTAACATTCCTTACAAAGGAAATGGAAATGGAAGAGTACCATTCCCGGCTGTTTGTAAGGAGCTGCCGCATATGGTTGCTTCTCGGCTGTAGCAGTCAAAGCACCTAGAAAGAAAAATGTTAGAATCCCTTAGATTATGAAGGTAAAAGCAAAGAAAATTCAGTTGGGACTTACGATTTTTCAGACAATCTCAAACTACAAGCCAATCTTTAATCACTTTGTCTACAATTTGCACCGTCATCGCAGCATAGCTTAAATATCTGTGAAGTCGGTCGGGCGAGAGAACCACAGTGATGTGCGTAACCAGCGGATTAAAAATAGAAAAAATGCCACAGAAACCGCATATTGGATACTACTTGACATTTGCAGCACGTAAATAACGCTCCAACAAAAGCGGTGTGTTCAAGCGTAACTACGTACTATCTCACTTAAGGTAGCAGTGCAGCTGGTCAAGACAGTGATAATTTTTAAGTACCTTGGTCCGTTGGGAGCTATGATTGTAGTAATGGCAGAAGAAGCCAAAGCAGTTGTTGAGATGTCGTGAAACAAAACTAAGAAAAGAAATAGGCTGTACCGCGCAGCCCTCTTTTTGCCACTTTCCGTCATGAGGAAATCGTATTCTTAAAAAAAGAAAATAATTGAAAAAAACTAAACTACTTGTTCAATGACAACTAAATTGTATCAAAAATATTGCTCAGTTGTTACTGCTTAAAATAACTGTTTTACAAAGTGAGATTTGTCGCGAATTAGAGATGTGCAACAAGTTAGTTCCAAACAAAGCGGAACCTATGGTTTCATTAATAAAAATAGGTATGATTGAGCTCATGCCCGAGACCGGATTTGTGCAGCAGAGTGGGGTCATCAAGCTATATTCATTGGCTTCATCAAGCAAAAAGTGAACTACTTAGCCAGGGTTTTGATCTTGCAAACTTGGAAGTTCAGAGACCAACGAGAAGTTGCCATGTTTTTTTTACGTATCAAAAAGTGACAAAGAGATCAACTTCTCATTCACGACAAGCTCCATCCACTTACCCATAGTTGAAATTGTTATGTATTTAATTGGAAAATCATTTTCATCTGTCCTTGATGTCTTTTGGAGCATTCACTGCGTGACATTTTTGACCTTGGCTTCAGAGCGGAAATTATTACAGAAGTAAGTCAGGTGAACACGAGCAAACTTTCGCGGTTACTTCAAAATTTTCTCTGTCATGAATGATTTAAGTAACGAAATGAAAAGCAGGCGTGGCGAAAGGCGGGAAATAGTTGGTGCTGTCGTTTATATTCTTCGTTCACAGACCAGGAAAGGCAAAAATAAAAAACAGCTAAGCCTTCAATAAAAACAATTATAGGTGTCTTGAACAAGTAAGCCTATCTGTAGAAATAGAACTCCTCCACATCCACCGACGCACTGATGTTGGTGCCGTTTGTGGCTTTGCATGCAATCGTGAGTTATTTCCAATAATAATTAAAAAAACTGGGGATGTGTTGTTTCGGTTGAATGTTTGTTATATTTCAGGAAGCGTATATTGAATAAGAGCCTCTAAATCAAATGCGCTTTCGGGGTGGTCGCGTTTACAATTTTTCTGTCTTATTTAGGAGTCGTTTTGGGGCTGACATAGCCAATCTACTACGGATGCAATACATGACAATGATCTTCATGGCTTTTAGACCACAAATATGATTTCGCTGCAATTTTTCTCTATTTGCAATGTATATTTGAACATCTCAATCTTTAGGTAATTTAATAACCGCTTATAGCTGCAACCCAAAAATAATAAAATACTGATTGCTAACAAACTCATATTCTGGCATAAATTTAAATGGAGTATTACAAGTATATCTCATAACCATCATTTGTATTTTCATCAGCATCAAGACAGCATTCTTGTGCACTAAGTATACAAAATCTAGTCTTTGAAATTTTACCAGTTCTATTGTGATGTTTAGCAACCTCTACCGGCAGATTTTCCAAGCGTGGCAAATTTAATCGCATGATTTGCAAGATGAAGTAGATTGATTTACGTTGCATATCTGATTTATACATTACAATTTTTAGAGTCAATAGAGTAGCTGTTTGAAACATCGGCTTTTATAGGGGACCTTTAGATATTATGTAACATACTGGATTTGCGACTATTGCAAATTAAGCTGATATGCAACTAATGGTTACATGATCGGCACGCTTGATTTTAAACTAGTGTGGGAACAACGACACTAGGGTGCCAAAGTCGCAAAAAGGCTAAATTTTTACCGGTGTCAAGCGAAATTTCTGACCTCTGTGAAATTTCTGACCTATTATTTTTTGTCAGTTATTTTGCTTGTCAGAGTAAAGGAATAAAGTTTTGCGAGTACTTTTCAATGTGTGTTGTGTAAATTAAAACTTTTTGGTTGGATGTCACATACTCACATCAAGCTACGGCACGGGAATAACTATAACGCCTGAAAAATGTTGGTGTTAGTCTTAAACTTAAATTATTTTCGTTTTCTAACCCAAACCCTAACCCGACACACTTACCTAAACACCAAACCGTAAGCCCTAATCATCAGTTTTCTCAGCGTATTTGATATGTAGAATATTACTCTGTGCATGCGCACATGGCGTGAAGTCAGAAATTTCGCAAGTCAGAAATTTCGCAAGTCAGAAATTTCGCAAGTCAGAAATTTCGCAAGTCAGAAATTTCGCAAGTCAGAAATTTCGCAAGTCAGAAATTTCGCTTGACACCGGGGCCCGCGCCCGAAATGTTTCCTTTGTCTTCGAGCCTGATTGAGCTAAATTTGCAAAATGCAAGCACGCACTATTTCTCATCGAAACCCAGATTTCTCTCTGTAAACCAGGTATATTTGAAAGTGACAAAATGTCTGAAGTCCACTGCATTGAAATTACTTTCATTTACATTTCATTACCCACCCATGCTTTCGTCGTCATCATCAAAGAGATCGTCATTTGCATTCGGGAACATGAATGCAATGAGGGCAGGAGTAAGGAGAAGTGACAAGATGACAAGTACTCCGAACGCAATGATTGTGTACAGCAAATCTTGCCAGTAACTGCAGTGAACATTACAGCGTCATCACTTTCATCTTTATGATATTCTCTGTTTCAGTAATCGAAAGACAGTTACCCATGCACACTACCTCTTGCCGAAAAAATAAAGCGATATAAACGGTGACATATCATAAAAGAAAGGTTAATCTTTACAGGCAAAACTCGTTTACCTGATTATTTACCCGGTTGGTTGTACAGTTTCACTGTTACCTATTTATCAGGTTTGTGCTACCCAACAATACATTTCAAATCAGTTTGCATATCGTTTCAACTCATCTCCTTACGCCATGGCTGCTTTTATAAGGAAAAGAAACACATGATCTTAAAGCATATTTCAATTTGCAGCAAATCATCTTCTACTGATGATAGTGATGGATACAAGTGATACAACTAATCGTTTTTGATATATGTTTCACTGGTGTGTTGCTTGTCAACAATGCTAAAGTAAACAGTAGTGCTGGAAAACAATGTTCGGAAGCGGAGGTAATCTTTTCACATTTGTGAGGCAACTGATTTTACCTGTAGTGTACTAAATCTTTAGCTGTCTTTTCTCAGGGTAAATAAACAATATCTAGCTCTTCACGTTTTTGACACAACAGGTATCGATGATGAGTAAATTTAAATTTAAGTGAACACGAGGAGTCAGTCACCACTAGGAAGTGAAAAAGCAAGCAACGTACGCGGTATAAAGCTCAGGCACCGCCGAACAATATTCCAAAGTCACATTGCCACCATCTCTGTAAAACATGATGATATTTAGAAAAATGAAGTGCAATCTTTCCAACCGCAAAATTTGCAATTTTGATTAACAAAATTTCAAACTAAGCGTTGTGTTTCCTTCGCAAGCAACATTTGTCAATAGTTTTTGAAACAACCTAAATCAATCCGCAAGTGGAATATAGCACATTTTTGGCTTAAACTTTTAATAAAACCTAATCAAAGAATGTTTGGCTGTCACAAATGTATAAATATTTTTCGAATGCTCTACTTACAAGCATGGGTATCGGAAGGATTTTTTCCAAGAGGAAGCACTAGGGGATTTTTTCAAATTTTTCCAGGGGGGGGGGAATGATGAAACTAGGTTTTTACACCTCGAAATTAAAAAACAACCTTTTTACTGAAATTTTCAAAATCCGGGGGGGCCAAGGCCCCCTTGCCCCCTTTTTCTTATCCAACCTTTTGTTTTAAAACGTTGATTACTCTGTATGTGGGGAAAAGGCATCGAACTGTAAGGTGATCAGTACTAGTTATGCTATTTGGTCACCGAATCAAAATGGCCGTAGAAATACGAATTGCAGTTTTCTGTGTTGCTGCATGGAATTCGTTGAGTTTTGAGGGTGCAGAAGCCAGACAATTGCCAAACTGCATCATGAAACCGATCCCCTGTGTCGTCTACAAACTCGAGCCGACACTTCTGATCGCATTTGTGCACCAGCTGCCAGTCTGTCTCTGTGTAGATTAAAAATAAAAAGTCTTTTGAAACCGTATACAAACAAGAAAGCATCAAACAATGGTTTGATTTTTGATTAAAATGATACTGGGCAGGCGCGTAGCCAGAACTTTTGATAGGGGGGAAAACAACAACAGTGTCAGCATTTAAATATGTAATGCTCCTTGAGTGTAAAACATCATCCACAAAATGTGCCTTTTTCTGGCGCATCTTTTTCTGAATAATTATGTTCATATTTAAGCCGACAAGAGAAAGTCTGCTTTCATTGAATTGACCAGTTTTAAAAGTTTACTTTCAGTAAAGTTCCAAGTTTCTACTTTGGATGAAAGCCAGCATTTTCTCGTAACACTTCCTGGTGAAAGCGCTTGAGAAAATCTCGATGCTATAAGTGCAAGATCTGCACTATGATCTTTTCAGCCAATATTGCAGTTGAGCAAAAAGTCATTGTGGCCGCCATTGTGATTGCGCTTTGTTTATTTACAGTACACGCGCTTCTGATTGTACACTGCACACCAACACATGTTCAATCGAAGCCGAGTAGCAACTTTTCTCTAAGATACCGACTCAGAAGTAGGTGTACAAAACTTGCGCGCATGTAGCCTAAGACTTGGATCTTGTCCAATTCTTGAGCGACTGGTTGACGTATGCAACTGATAACGTAAATGCTAGAGTCGCTCAAGGCGTTTGAAAAAATTTTGGATTTATGTCGTCAAACTTTAATATCACAAATATTATAAAGACAATTTTGCAGATTGGAGAAAATTACACATGTCCTCCAAACAAACTTGCATATGTTTGACCCACTCAGTCTACGCAAAGTGCGAAAACGGTTGTGTAAACGAAGAAGCCACAATCGATTATTACCACGGCTCTGCACTTAAGTTAAGAAATACTTGTCGCCGCAGCTTATCACCACGGTTGGTAAGTTGACCTAGTCCAGTGGTTCCCAAAGTGTGGGTCAAAACACAAAGAAGGGCGGAGAAGGGTCACAAAATGGGTCGCACAGAGGTGATCCAAACCCGGGTTGTGTATTAACTGCATTTTCAACGTTGCCAGTGCTTGTCTGTGTCTGTCTATAGCATGGGCACTTGAGAAAAGAGTATATTGCTGACATTAAAAACGAACCTAACAACTTGCTGCCAAAATTCATCCATACAATCATTTTTTTCATACGTTGCTTGAGGCTTGGGTTGAGAGGTGTTCACCAAACTCAGATTTGGGACGGGCTCAAAAAAGTTTGGAAAAAGCTGATCTACCCATGCGAGCGTAAGGGTTGGGTCTTTTTTCGAACCCATTGGCTTTTAAATAACAAAATCCCATCGACTGCGAAAAAATTCAATTTAGTTTCATTTTGGTCACATTCGCTTTATGATTGAGAAAACATATTACAAGCTATCTGTAAGTAATGGCAGTGTCAATGGCCCAACAAACACTTACAAAGTAAATAACATCTTTCTACTTTCGTTAGATTTTGTTGCTGACTCTTCGCGTTTCAGCTGAATAATTTCAAGTTTTTACCGCAGGATAGGGTGGCAATTAACATCAGATGAAAGTTGAAACACTTTCAGACCATGCACAGGTCGGTTTCTGACTACTTGACAAACCTGTGTTTTTACTTGCCGGCAAGGTGATCGGAGACCATAGATGAAACCGTGACGGTTCAATCACAAAAAGGCTATAATTGTGGTTGAACCGTCACGTTGACCTATACATGTTTAATTAACACAAATAAATATCTAAAACAAATGCTATTGTTGTTAAACAGTGTCTATGGCCTAACTGCGTAAAAATGACTTTGAAACTGGATTGCTTCTTAGCCAAGGCTTGTGCTTCATGGCATATAAAACGTATATAACTGTTATATTCACGCATTTAGTTTTAAAATTTTTAAAAACAAAAATCTACGATGTTCTCTTGATGCTGCAGACAAGGGTAAGTTATAGCCTACAGTATCTGTAGCACACCAGAGTTGTCAAAGAGGAATTTTTGCGGTGCTCTTGAAATAAAATTTAGATCACATCACCATTAGGTGGGGGCGTCGGAAGGGGAGCAGGGGATTTTAAAACTTTACATTTTTCGTATTAAATTTTTAGCAAAAAAGGTTGTTTTCTTAGTTTCGAGAGGGAAAAACGAAATTTCACGACTTTTAGACCACCTGCAAAATTTTTTTGGTTA
>Ga0210059_1017698_pt1 | contig 10123 bp, 6 predicted proteins | sample Ectturendosymbi2_FD_188042 | JGI IMG/M metagenome (GOLD analysis project Ga0210059, IMG submission 188042) | Ecteinascidia turbinata endosymbiont from Florida, USA - Sample 2 (SPAdes) (version 2) | ecosystem: Host-associated > Tunicates > Ascidians > Unclassified | place: Key West, Florida...
CACTGTTCTTTTCCATACTTGTTGTACTTTTATTCTATTTGAATCACAGACAGTTAATATTCGTATGCATAAGACTCAAAATACAACTCCGTGAGTATCAGAGGCATCCAACAAAATTTAACAAAACCTCAAAGATACCGTTTCCCAAGTTCCTGAACAGCAGCTGTCTAAAAACACGTCCGTGCAGCTCGACGGTCAGTGACTGAATGGTAAGGCGAAATAAATTAACCAAAAAACAATTTAGTTTGTAGACGTTATCAAGCACAACTAATGGGGTGGGTGTGATTGATGACTTTTGCACAGAACATCCATGCGTAGATTGATACAAGACAACGGAGGACAAAGAACATTATCAGCACTTTTGAAAAATAATCTATTTTGGCCCAGATGATTGTCATTTTTCAGAATGCCTCTTCACACAAATCTGTTTCGCAAATGGCTGCGGGTTTATGAATGGCTATCAGAAATGGCTGAGCATTCATTTCTTGTTCTTGTCCAAAAATCACAAAACGAACTTTGTTTTGAAAATTCCTGTTGCAAACTCTTGTCGTTTAATATTGCACAGACTCATCCTGTGCATGGCAGGTGTGTGGCCTCCTGAAATTGCAATTGTGTATGTTTTGCGGATCAAATTTTTCGGAATTAAATTCCAAAGCACTTCTGAAACTATACATGAAGCTTTCAACTTTAGTGCAGACATCGTAGCTGGCTAAATTACTGACAGCATGCAACACGTTTTTGCCGATAAAAATGTATGAGTGAAATTCATTGCAGGTCTACTTCTAATTTTCTTGTAAAGTTTGCAAAAACGTTTATATCTGATTTGTCGAGCCAATTTGTTTCGCGACCCGAAATTAAATTTCACCACCCCAGTTGGTATCGGCACCCATATTTTGAGAAACGGTGGTTTGGAGTACCAGTCTAGGGCTTCTAAACACAAAAACTGAAAAGAGCAAAAACTAAATTCAAAACAATATATTTTTATCCGAAAACGTGCCGCTGCGCAGAAAGTGTTACCCAGGGCCCCCCCACGATGTGGGGGGCCCTGGGTAACACTTTCTGCTTGCTGCGGCCCTGATGCCGGCACATGCTGCGGCCCTGCTGCGGCCCTGATCCCTGCTGCGGCTGCGGCCCCTCCCTTGCTGCGGCCCTGATGCCGGCACAACACTTTGGCACTGGGCAGAGAATGTGACTGCTTTTCAAACGTCTGCTCTGTTGCGGGCAAGTGTTCCCATTAAAACCCTTGTTTCCCCGCAGCGTCGATTCTCCGTATCTACCTTCCTCGTTTTCATTTGTTGTCTCAGAGCAAAGCGTTTCTCCCGATAGACAGGAATATTACGTGTGTGTGACGTAGGATCAGTCATCATTCTGAAGGCAGGGGCCCCGGAAAAGCTTAGCCTAGCAAACCAGGCTAGGTAAATTACACCACAGAGGTGCAAATGCACGACGTTTGCCAAACGCATGCAAAACATTTCACTACAATGAAGTTTCATTCAACTGGAAAATCTGAGTTTTTAGATAAAACGCATACTGTAGTGGAATTAACTAAGAAATATCAACTAAAGTGTTCGATGAAAATATTTTTAAAACTCAAAACTGTACAAAACTCACACTTGATGCAATTTATTATTTTATTTCACACGAAAACATGACAACGATTTGTCCTTCTGTTGGTTACACCAGTTGTTTTCTGGCTCACTGAGTGGTGTTCGTAGTTAATGGTGACAGCACGGTCCATCATGAGCTTTGTGAATTGTTGACGACAGATGTTGTCGTACGTCATTCCGTCGCTTCCACACACAGCGCGATATTCTCTTGTGCAGGCTCTGAAAAAAACGTTTGCTTCCCAATGTCAACAAAACCTTACGTTAGCAAATATTGGTAAAGTGAGATCAAGAAATTTTCAAGAATGGAAATTTTGTCAACCAAATGCATCACTCATTTTATCAAAAAAAACTGACTACTCAGACTTACGTAGGGCATGATATCGGTTTTGGTGGAATAATTGGCAGTGGTCGGGGGACAGATGTGCTAGAGGCCGTGTTTACCATCAGTGTGACCACAAGTATAAGAAACACGAAATGACTGTGCATTGTTACAGGATATTTCAGCGAATTCAAGTGGCTTATTTCAAATGCAGACTTGAAGTCCTGAATACAAACATTCAAATTTGTATACAAAGCCCTATTGGTAATACGAATATAACATATGATAGCTTTTGGTAGCGGGAAAACCTGCAGTAGCCTCGTGCTGTTGAGGACGAAATGAGGTTACACGTTTGTCGAACCGGTTTGAGACAAATCATGAAAAGCGGTTTTCATTTACTTTGATGGCAATATCTCTCCACTTCACTATATAGAGGACGGAAACAAAGATACCTAGAAAATTTGCTTGGACTTTTATGACATGCAGGCAACTTGGCTGATTTCCTCAAGGTAGGAATCGGCCTGAAAGCCCTAAAAAATTTGCAAAACACCCTAGTACTCGCTGTGACTTTATCGTCAGCTCCATACGATACATGAGTCTCTATGAAGCGCACTTGTGTTAGAGAATCGCAATTTGGCAGGGCAAGGGTGGCATTAATTTTCAAATAAAGCCGTTTTCCAAATGGACAAAAGGTTGTAAAATTCTTTGCGTCACAATCGTTTGCAAAGCTTTTATCCTTGCAATCTGGGCGTCTAAAATTTTGAAATTGTTAATGAATGCACTTTTTATTGGATATGCCTGAAGCCATTCCTAATAAATATAAATCATTTCCAACTCTGTGCTGCTGTTTTCACTAAGAGCAATTTATTTATCTTATTTGATTTAAGCGTATTTCCTTAGTGTTCGAAACTTTTTCAGGAACAATAAATTATGAAACAAAGTTGCAACCAACTGATATTTTGGGAAGGAGGCAAAAAGATTGCAGCTTGAACTTTTACCAAACAATCAATAAAGTTCTTAATTTTTTTTGATTTTCTAGGTATTGTATTTGCCTGGTTGCTCGCTGATTGCGGACTTTTGATAAAAAATATTCTACGTTTTTCCTAACGCCGTCTGATCAAATACGAAACTAACCTTTATACAAAGAATCTGTCAACGCTATAAAAAACTTTGGGTCCTGGCGTGACAAAATTTTGGCACAAGGATTTTCCCCAAAAATTTGAACCATAACTCGCCAGCCGATTGAGCTAGAGAGCTGTGGAAAGCCTTAAAAAATCTGGTCAGGCTAGTATCTTCGATTAAAAGAATTTTTGCAGTTTTTGGATTTGAGGTTGTTTGGTGGGTGACGTATTCAGTGGGAGCATAGGTTTAGGCTTGTTTGGCCAAGGTTACCTTACCCTTGGCTCCGAACCCCCAAGGGGAAATTTTTTGTTTCATTTATTTAATGAAACCAGGCAACAATCCGAATCTTTAGAGCCCTTGATTGGCTCTCTAGCGTTTGTTGTTGGCAAGTTATGACATACATTCATTAATGAAATTTAATTGAATTCCCTCCGAGATTGCGTTGTTTGTTTGTTTTTTGAAGGCCATGGGTTCGTAACCACAAACACTAGAAGGCCAATCAAGTGCTCTAAAGATGCCGATTTTTGAATAGATTTATTAAAAAATAAACAAAGAATTGCGCTTTGAGGGTTGGAGCCCAAGGTCAGGCAACCATAGCCAAACAAAGCTAAATCTTTACTCCCACTTACTGCAATATGTCACCCACCAAGCATCTTCCAATCCAAAACCTCCAAAAATTTTTCTTAATCGAAGATACCAGCACAATCGGATATTTTGAGGCTTTCAACAGCTCTCTAGCTCAATCGTCCGGCGAGTTGTGGTTAACAGTATTGAGGAAAAATCCATGCGCCAAACGTTTGGCGCGTCCGGGACTCAAATGTTCACTTCGTCTCCCCATGCCTCTTGTCAACTAAACTGTCGATGTTGAGCAGATCTTCCATTTCTTATATTCCCACTTTTCTTACCTACATCCCAGGTTCTCTTTATCATTGTCGTATTTACTACCTTTCATCTAAAAGTTTCATCCAATATGGAGCGATAGACATTTCCTGTATGGCAAGGTGTCATTTTGTTTGAGAAGTGTGCACCGAGGCTTGTTGCTTGACAATTGTTCTTTTCCACTCATTGCAGGAACTACGTTTATAATCTATCTAAGAGTTGATCTTAACGTGCAATCACGGGCACGTTTTGGTTTTTAAAAACGGACTAGAAAACGGTTTTGACAAAATCAGCCTGGAATGAAACACACACATTCATTCTCCTTGGAAATCACATTCATTATCCATGCATATTTCTTTGTAAAGCCATTAATGCGAAAGCAAACCCATAAAGAAATAAAGTTGGAACAGAAAGAGACCAATTTTGCACAGCCAACGTCAAGTCAGGAATTGCGCTAGCGAATACCACCACGTGTCTAATTACCTAATGTGAGTAAGGCTGGCCAGTTCTACCGAAGGAAAGAAAAAGGGAACACTAGTATTTTTACGACAAAATAGCACTGTTGATACTATTTGCTATCAGAGGCTAAATGTCAGTCAGGTAAACACTGAAGCTCAACGAAGTGGAAACACCTGAATATGACTTTGCGCAATTTACAGCAGACTAACAAAAGCCTTTCGTTTCTATGTTGTTCTTTCTTCAATTCTAGTGTGATATATGGTGACTCAGTGGCCAGAAAGTTATCAGTGAACAAAACTCACAATTTTCTTATTCTGTCATTCAAGTTTATGGTAATATCGGATTGTTGTATGCTGATAGTCCCAGGTGTCACATGAAGCGTAGACTATATTTTCTCGTGTTATTGATGTAGTTTGCACATGAAAATCTTCATGTGCAATACTTTCCAACATGCAAATTAATCTTTTGCAGGTCTGAAGTTTCAAGGTGGTTAATTCTTCAATTTTGTTTTTTTGTTGATTGTGGTCATGCAGAGTGAGCTTCACGGTCATAAAACTTGTCATTAGGTAGGCCTACTTTGCCCCTGCGAGTTATTTTAATCCTACGTCACTGTACAGTTGCCTTTCCAGGGTGTCCATTGGTTATAACACAGTTTGATCACTTTGAAGGATGGATCTTTTTTTTAATGTGCTTACGAAAATTGTAGAGCACAATTTGTTTCATTCCATCTTGTCAACACGAGGTGTGCACAGTTTTGTTGCTGTATCAAGTAGGAAAATTTCTGGGGAACAAGCTGCAAAGATTTTGCGTTTTGCAAAAACAACCAATTTGCATTATGACATGTAGAGTGCTACGAATTTGGAGTAAAGTTGTTTGAACTTGAGATCAGTGTTGTTCGATATGTCCACTCAAAGCTTGAGCCCTACTATCTTGTTTTGCCAATCAAAAACTGAAGTTAACGTTGGCTTTTTTTGATCAGTGGCAGTGATTCAGAATTTTTTTTCGTTGATCCGGAAAAAGGTTCCTTACGAACGTTTGGGGAGGTGTGAAAGTATGTTCTGCCGCGTATGGTGTAAAATAGTGTAGGCCTATTGTATGAAATACTAACCATCGTATTCTTTTAAATCTTTGTTGACCCTTTGGCGTAGGCGGTCAAACAGAAACTTTCTCGGAAGATTGATACTAAAACCCTGCTCAGTGCTACAAAGCACATCACTATGTAGTTGCAGAGCAATACCAAATTTAAAAAAAGAAACAAACGCTTGGTGCTGCTGGGAATGTAGTTAGTGTATTCAATGGAAAATATGTGCTAAAAGTTGTTTTCGTTGATGTCATTTCCACTTAAACAGATCTTGGCAAGGTGCAGAAAATGAAAAATTGCTGCCATCCGGAATGGTTCTATGCTCACGACTGCAACGTGTTCCAGATGGGCACTTTTGTGATTTTTCAGTGGCATCGTTTTCAATTAATTCTTACTGGCGACGTTGCACAATTTCCTTTCCTTTGACGTCAGGAAACTACACTCAGCCCGGGGATGCGGTTTCACACAACCATGCTGCTACAAGCCAAGTCACAGAATTTCCTTTCATTCGACGACAGGAAATTCCACCATGCAAATTGGCGGTTTTACACTGGCATGCTGATTATATTGATGCTGGCCTTTGAACAACTGTTCACAACAGCCTTTCATAGATACGTGTCAAAATGTCCTGCAGGCTTACATATGATCAAGATGTTCTGCAGCTTCTACCAATTTTTTCTTACATGCTTAAATGGATTTGTTGTTTGATGCCTGAAACACGAAGACGGAAAAATAAAAACATTTTGCAAAGTTTCAAAAAAAAGGCCTTTAAACCAGGTCTGCAAATTTGAAATAGAGCTTTTTAAACTAAAATGGACTGTGCAAATGTTCGTAAACCAACTCCCGGTCTAAGCAAACATAGGCCATATGTGTTATTTTTTGAAAACAAAAATATAGTTTAGGAAATTATCAAATGTGACAGCTCTATGTGCAAAACCCAACAACTCGTTCGAATGCTAGAACAAATATTCTGCAATCCAGTCGTGACACGTATAATGGTAGCATGTGAAGCCATATGTAATTGCACACCTCACAAACACAAGCATCACACCCCTGGGTAGATCAACGACGTGTCAGAAATTCCGGGGTTGGTCGACATGCCTACTTACGCTGAATAGACAAGCATCAACCCAAAAATGGATATTTGGAAGAAAGAAAGTAGACAGGAATCCAAATATGAATGGAGAACCTGTTAAAAGTCCAGGAAAACGTATCAAGCAGTTGCAATGTCAAAACAATGCAGGAATACTCTTCCAAAGATTCCGGCACTGTATTAGGTGCAACTGGAAATGCAGCAGTCACTGTCACTGAGATTCGGAAAGCCACTCATCACTGAACTCATCAAACAAAAACTGTTAAACTGACATTTTCGTGAAACAATTTAACGCCACTATCAACTACCTCAAACTAAGTGGTTCTTAACCGACGGGGACCGCTCCCCAAGGGGGCGTCAAGAAATTTCCATGGGAGCGCAAGACCTTACATGGCCTACAACATTAAAAATTTTTGAACGAGAATGTGCACCTTCCAAACGTTACGCCGGTGCTCATTTTGCGCCGCTACATGCAATTTCGTTCCCACAGAGATCGAATTCGGGGTTAGGCAAAAGCTTTTTGCATTCAAACCAATTTTGTAATTTTACGACCAGCGCTACCACAGTCTTCCTTACCAAATACACAATATTCGAAAAACATATTTCTAGATTTAAAAAGCAATACCTTTCAAAATTTCTGCGTTGACGTTTACAGTTTTTGTAGAGTTATTTTTTAAGTCAATCCATGAATTTCCAGAACAAGTGAAAAATCATTAGTCGTGGCAAAAGTGCCTACGAATATAGCCTCGTATGAGACAGGAACTTTAGGAAGCGGTTTGTACTGCACCATAAGAAACAAGTTAGCATTTTCCTTGGAACAGGAAAAGGGGAAAATCAAATGTATGGATTCTATTCGTCACGCACCATGTTTCCAGGAGTGATTATGAAAAAAAGACGAAAAAAAGGAAAATTTTCAAAATGTGTGCTGTATTGAATAATGTAAAGTAATAAACATTGTAAAAAAGCAATGCCATAATTTTTTTTGAAACCCTCTGAAGAAGGCTTGACGTAGTTCTACTTCCAAAGACATTTTCCTCGGAACGTATATACTGAAATAATGCTCAGTGCTACAGACTACATTACTCATCAGTTCTGGAATGAGTCCAACAACCCACAACATCAAAGACACAGAACCTACTGTAGGTGTTCTGCTAAATGCAGGTTGCACAAATGAAAATAAGAGCTCAAGGACGTTTCATCGCGACAGCTGATTCACGAAAATAGTCTCTGCCATCGTAAAGCAAATGAAAAAAGCTGCCATCCGGAATTGGTGCTAACCTCACGACTGCAACATGTTCCAGATGGTCATCTTTTTGATTCTTCACTGGAGTTGTCAACAATTAATCTTTTTCGACGATGTCGCACAATTTCCTTTTGTTTGACTCCACGAAACTTCACCCACTCCAGCGTCGCCGTTCCACTGTGGCATACTGCTTGGCTTCATGATGATCTTCGAACAACTGTTTTCAACAGCTTTTCAAAGATTTGTTTGTTTCAAAATGTCGTGCGCAATGATCAAACGATCAAATTGTTAATTGTTTCCTGTAAATTTCTCCATTAAGTCTAAGCGTTAAATCAATGCATTGTTTGGTTCCGGAAACGAGCAGCCGGCAGAACAAAAGCATTTTTTAAATTTTGAAGAAATAGAGACTTTGCAAAAATTAGAAAAATACCTTTACACCTGCTCAAAGAAAGGCTTATCTGCAAACATTTGTTGCAACCAATACTACCAGGCAGGGTTACAGAGTCAGAGTAGGACGTGCAAGGAATCGGTGGTTTTTGGGTGGAGTCGGAGTCCGATCCTCAAAGGCACTGGAAGTAGATGTCTCAGCCGCATATGTTTATCTGAACCCGACACCGCAACCCGGCATTTTTTGAAATTTTATTGAAAAAGAGGTTTCCTGCTGTGTACCACGATTTCCATTGATTGCTAGTTGCTATAATTTGGTGAAATTCACGTTATATTAAAGATTCGGTGTCGGAACGTTTCGAAAGTTCGGAGTTGGTTTTGGAGTGGGAATTCTTTGAAAGGTCGGAGTAGGGGTGGGAGTCGGGCATTTCATTTCCGACTGCGGACCCTGCACCAGGCAAAGAGTATTTCAAATTGTTTCATCACCGGGCATAAAACATGCGCGTTTTGAGGACGAAAATGCCTTAGTAGCGACCGAAGTTTTTCTTCCCGTCAAAGAACCGAAGGCTGGAAAGTCTGTAGGTTGTGATGAAACCGAACAGGAATGCTCAAGGCTTTGAGCAGAGAGGAAGTTCTCTGCCTTGCGTGTGTTTGTCAAATGGCTTCGGGTTCAGAGCGAATAAAAAGATTAACAAACTGCAGTGATCATTCCAGAACACAAAAGCGGCGAAAAGACGAAATACACTAATTATCGAGGCATTTCTCTCCACAAACTCACTGGGAAAATGTACGTTAAGTGTCTTCAAGCAACAGGACGATGAACAATTGTCTGCCGTTCCAGCACAAAAGCTGGAAGATAGACATGGATGTTTTCGACTCTATCCGATATGATGCGTGCTTTCTGAATGTTCTTTCGTCAGCAACCTATCCGTTCGTAATTGCCTGTCACGTTCACAAGTGACATTGGTTTGTCTTTTTCTTGATTTGTGCCGTCGTTTTCGCTGCATTCATTGCGCCGAACTTCAGTATGAACGTTTGATGAGCCGTCGGAATGATTGTTGCAGAAAAATGTGAAAAAGGGTATCAAATAATGAAAAAGGTATCATTTGGTATGAATTTGTGCTCCTATACTTGGTAGGGTTGTTTCAAAACTTTTTGGGAAAATTTTTAACCCACAGTTGCATCAAGGTATTGAAATAATGACTTGAAGCTTTTTTTAGTTGCACCAGATGCTGGTAGGTGGCCTTCACTGTGAATGCAAAGTATTTACACATTACAGTGGTGGTTGGTTGCTCTTTCAAAAGCATAGTAGCCTACTCACTTACGATCTGCTTGGGAGTACATTGCTGTATGTATAATGCGTTTTTAACAAAAAATAAGGAACATTTACCTTCGGAACACCTTGAGGGTGCCCATGAAATAAAGGATCCCGAGCCAAGTGCCCCGATTGTCTGCCCATAAACCCAACACTGGCAATGGCGTTGCTTTTCTCATTCCGCTTTAGATAGGTGATGTCATTTCTTGTCCGGATGTACAGCACTTGACGTTGTACAAACAGTTGACGTTTTGTATTGGTGAGGATCTCATTGATGTAGATCAGGGGTCTCAAACTCAAATTGGTCCGTAGGCCAAATGGGGTCTTATAAGGTAATCCGCGGGCCGCATTGTGACGCTGAGGCAACAATAGCGGTACCTGAATGTACTAGAAACAGCTTTTACATCTTATTTCCTGCAAAACGTGTCATGAATTACGGACAAATCATTTCTAGCCGTCACTCACATTCGTATTAATCAGTTCTAGCCGTCTAAGGAACTAGTTCACTCGCTAGCTAAGCATCTAAACACCGCGGTGAATAAACTTAATAACGTAGCCTAAATGTCATTCATTTCATTCATTTTCATGCTCGCTTTTCGTCTAGGGGAGGTCGCGGGG
>Ga0210059_1017699_pt1 | contig 10123 bp, 4 predicted proteins | sample Ectturendosymbi2_FD_188042 | JGI IMG/M metagenome (GOLD analysis project Ga0210059, IMG submission 188042) | Ecteinascidia turbinata endosymbiont from Florida, USA - Sample 2 (SPAdes) (version 2) | ecosystem: Host-associated > Tunicates > Ascidians > Unclassified | place: Key West, Florida...
AAATGATTGATATTCTAGACGAAGTCCAATATTTTTCAATGGTTCTACTTGTTCAATTACTGTACGTTGTAGTGAAGATCTCAAATCCAACCAACAACCTCTAATTTATCCCAAACACATAAAAAAACAATTGCCAAACTTTATTCCTCCATTAATGCCAGAAAAATGACTCAAACATTAATAGGTCGGCAATTTCGCTTGACACCGGGCTGCAGTCCTCCGTGAAAAATGCAAGGCAAAAGATTTCGCCAAACGGCCAAACTCGGCTTAAGTTTGGATTTAGTTACGAAAATTTCACAACACAATCATTTTCAGGACTTCCGACACCGTTTTGGCTCAACATTTCCTAGGAATGCAACAAAACCAATGTTTCACTGTTTTCCAATGACGCGGCTTACGTGATGACGTTTTCAGCACACTTGCGGATAAATTTGGCGATTTCGGGGCTGTCTTCGGCACAGCCCTAAAGGAAAGAAACCAACCAATTGGCTACAAAAAATATGTTGTTATATCTGCCTATCCGAAAGCGTTTTTGATATTTTGACGATGAATTTATAATGAAAAAACGGAGGAAGTATGATCTTGACTGTTTTTTACTACCTGAATTTCTTGGATATTGAATTTTATGATTAAGTTTAACAATGCTTTTACTAGTACATTGGCAATATTGGCGGCATTGGATTCAAATCTGGTTACCAATCTCGGGCTGCGAAAATACAGCCCTTCGTTTATCTGCACCAGTGCAGCTTGCAACAGTAGGCTAAGCTGATGAGCTTTCTAGGGTTGGCGTTTGAAGATGTACAGCAGTAGTTGGTGGATCTCATTCTTGGACAACAAAAGATGTGACTGATTTAAAACATTGAAATATGAAAATTTTGAAGCACGAGAAATCTGGCAAGCCTGAAACATTCAAGTAGACCTTTTATTTTTTGGTAAGGTGAATATTGCACCTGTAACTGATTCAGGATATAAACTTTCACTGGAAAAGCATAACAATCCAGTTAAAAACAATAGAAATTTTGTGTAAAATCATAAACTGTTCTAAATTTTTTGGAAAATTTAAACTTCATTTGAAAGAGCATGATTAAAGTACCAACTCAAAGAAAGTGGCTCTAGCCTAGGTCTGCTACCATGACATGGTTTGAATAAAATGCTATGCTTGTTGCTTTAACGACAACGCCTTAGTAGTCGAACGGAATGTTCGAAGTTTTATATGCCAAAGGTGCTGGGTTCGACTCTCGCCTTTGCAGCTTTCGCTTTGGTGGCAGTGGTTATGTGTCATACTTTTGATGGGACCGGCTTAATTCTTTTGTGTTTGTGTTTACGCTTTTTTAGGGTTTGGGTTTGGTTTGATTAAACTGAAGTGAATGTCTTCTATGTATGAATAAGAACAACTGAAAATTACGAGTTTGATAAGATTAGGACTGCTGGAGTGACTGGAAACGCCACTAATTATAAAAACAGCCAGGGCGACAATTCTATAATATGTTCAACCAGAGATGAAATTTCGCAGCCCTAACGGGCATTTTCACCACGATCCGCCACTGCAAACAAGCACAATCCATTCAGTGGACACAGGGTTTACTTATGCCTTTTTGAGTTGTCATTTTCGAAGCAATACAAAGTACAGCGTTTTAATCTTCTTGGACTGATGGTAAACAGCATGAAAACAAGCTTTGTACAGCAAAGTATTGTCGCAACACCCTCAGCTAACCATATGAAGTAAACCCAACGCAGACACGTTTTTCCAAATAAAACTCACGAGAAACTGTTCTAGCTGATTTACCTAACATAGGCGTATCGAGTTTCAACAAGCAATCTCTGTTTGCGGGCAATCTAGTTGATAACAACCAAACGTAGCATCCGATATTGACTATACTGCTTTTCGTCGGAGTTCTGCAGTGCCTGGCTGTCTTGCGTTGTTGCGAGCTTTTTGTCTGGAAGATTAAACATCAAGTAAGTACTGTTCTTTCTTTTTCATTCTTTTCTTGTATAGGTATAGCCAGGGGGGCAATGGAACCAATCCCCCTAAATTTCTAACATATATCTTGTCATTCTGTGCTTTGACAGGCAATGACCAAATGAAATACCGTTGCTCGCTTTAAGTCATAGTATTTGGCCCTCCCAAAAAAATTTTGGGCTGGCAACGCTACTGCTTGTAACCACTTTCATATAGACAACCTGCATCTCTCTCGCGCCCAGCCATGTTCCTCAGCATCAAACCTTTGACACAGCACTTCCTGATTTGTTGTTCAATCTTCCACTGACAAAAAGCTCGCAACAACGCAAGACCGCCAGACACTGCAATATTTTAATTCTTATATTGCGTAGTAAACATTATTATCGTGTTGTTAGTGTACTGATAGTGTAGACTGGACGTTTGCATTTTCGCTCGTGTCAAAGTAAATTTTGAAGTTATGACTCTTCACAGTTTCGCAAATTTTAAGTTAATAATGAGTCGTCATAAGAAGGAGTTGCGCGGGGCCCCAAAAGCGCGAGACCTCAGGCCATGGCGTATGCGTAAATCCGTCACTGACCACAGTACCACTTAACAATATTTCTACACTTTGCAATATACAAATAAAAATAAAATTTTTCGGAAAGCTCAAAGAGCCGCGGTTTGGCCACCCCTGGTACATTCGATTCGAATAGTTTTTTATTAAATCATCCATTGTGATGACATTATGAAAACTGTTCTGTTTGTTACGTAACAAACAATATTGTAGTGCGTGTGTCGCAGTTCGGCAATTGTTAGACTGGCAGTACAGCAGTAGGCTACGCAGTAGGTCGGAGAAAATTGTTTTATGTTATGCTTACATCTATAGTTCGAAGCATATTTTCGGATTGTGTATTATTTTATCATGCATTTCAAGTAAAAAGTGCTTAAATTTGTTTTGACGCATAGTATCCTTGTATAAGTAACTGTTGGGTTAGGCCAAGGGGCCTACAGAAAATTGTATACCTTAATTGGGCGTCAACGTGCAGAAAAGTTTGAGAACCACTGGTTTAAATCGTGAACTTTAGCACCATATTGTTGCTTGTTAAACTTTTTTCATGACAAGTTGTGTTGCCATGTTTGACTCACTGCAAATACCAACAAATTAGTGGAAAAGTTGAATCCACATTTTTTAAAATATTTTTTGCGAACTTAACTGGGATGCGAACTTAAACAGGTGCGAACTAAACCGGGAGATTACTGTACTGACGGGGCGAAAAAGCGATTGTAAAAAGGATGAATTTGCCCTTGAAAAAGAAAAAGCTTGATTAGAGTTTTGCCCTGAAGGCAAAACAGTGAAGCAGCATGATATTTGTGTGTGATAGCTGGCGTAAAAGCGTGATGCACAGTAAATCGTGAAATATAAGCTCCTCAAGCAATTTAGATCGATGTGCGTTCTTTCGGCTGAAAGAGCTGTGTTGTAAACCTGTAACGATAAGGAGTAATATTTTTGCAAATTATGTGTGCAGAAATAAAGGAGGCAAAGGAAGTTTAAGACGACAGGTAAGCATTTAATATTAAAAATTAGAGTTGACCATGCTATCTTGGTCAGTTTATGCAACAAGGGCGCAACTGTTGCCTGCCAACGCCAAAAAAGTAGGCTATAGCCCAATTAAGAATTTGCTGCATATCAGGTGAAGATCAACTTAAACGAAAGTGCTAATGCTTTGCCAGCAATGGATATAAATTATTCGAAAATCTTGTTGGATGGCCATTTTTTTGCTAAATTTTGTGCATATTAGTGATGAAACATGATACATAAAGTATCAACCACCATAACAATACCAAAGTAATTTTAAACACGAGAAAAAAATGTTACACTCTCATTTTCGCATCTTTAGTGGTACTTGATCTACGATGCTGCTTCGTAAAATAAAAATTCCAACTTTACTGTAGAAAACAGCAGAATTTTTAAACCAATGAAATAATTTAAAGATTTGCCAGAAACGAAAATTTGAAACTTAATCCCTGTCGAGTCAGTAGCACCAGAATCAGCACACATTGATATATATAAAAAAGAAAATATATTGCACCGCTATCACGGCATCACCAGATCCCGACGTTTCTGCTGTATAAGATCATCTTTCTCCTCGCTGTGTCAGACCCACGATCCATTTATAGCAATAACGGGTCAACTAAAAATAGATGAGATTAAGTCCAAACTTGCTGCACAAGTTACAAGTTGACTTAAATCTCGTTTGCTGTACGTGCTTGAATTACATGTTTCAGTACGTTTTCAGAAGCTATTAACAGTTTGCTGTCGGGAATAAATGGCTCAATGCAATTGGTTCTAACATTTTTTTAGACCATTAGAAAAATTGTAACAAGGTTTTTTTATTGGAATGCATTTTGTTGGAATCAACTTTATGCACTAAGAAAACTAGTTTGTTAATGTTGATTAGTTATTTCACCAAAGCTTTTAAACGGTTTGCATTTGTGTCTTCGACAGTTCAGATAAAGATGTTGTTTCAGAGTGTTTACGTTCGTAGGGCTGTGGAACTAGTGAAAATCGGAACATATACAATGCATAGCCTATCGCTCTTCTGTTATTGGTACAAAACTCCGTTGCCTTGTAGAAAAAAACACATATTTTGGTTTTATACTGTAGTCTAATAGCAACCTAGCTTATGACGATCTGCACCCTTTCATGTACAGATCTTCATTGGTTGCACGCAACATAAAAGTGTTAGTCAAAATCCTTGAAACATGGCTTCAGGGTGGGCTTTGTGGGTTCAAGCCTCCCCCAAAATGATTCGTAGGGGGTTCACAATGGTGCAGTAATTCATAACCAAAAGAATTTGAAAGCTTCTTAACAAACATTTCGAACACTGGTGTTAACGTGCTTATCGACGCGAGAAGAGCATAAATATAAGGCGAATGACTTCTTGCACCCAGGGCGGAAGTAAACTCTGTCTCCGGCTCTAGAGTTGCATGTCGTTTAGATTATGATGACAGCAATGATTCGAGGTTTATGAAGACGAAGCAACAATCCTCAAGCTGTGTGAACGAAGCAATCACATGGAAATAACGCTCTGCGCACGTAAGGAAAGTAGAAAGAGAAGATCGTGCTGTTAATTGGGGTCTATTTTTCTGGCTTTTCGCATGATTGCCCGACCTTCTGAGGGTTTGTCCTTCTTTTTCAAATGTTGACACATATTATTTTATAAGATGTTTTTCGCTATCCCTTTCATTTCGAGACAGGGCGGACGATGTTTTGGGTCACTTCTACCTCGTAACTCCTTTATCAAAACTTATTTATATGTCATTCATTGATACAAACATAATTCCTTAATACAAATACCATACAATACAAATGTCATAATTCCTTAATACAAATATCATCATTCATTAATACAAATATAATTCCTAGTCTCAGCCCTTCGCAACACTCCGATACTAGCGCGAATTTATAAGTAATACCACACAGCTGCATGCCACGTGCGTGCACTAAGAGCCGCGCTTCACACAATACAGCCTTCATGCCGTGAAGGTTCTACATGTTACTGCTCAATTAACCACCAACACAGAAGATTTGTTACAAAATACTGATAATACTTAGGCTCACAGTTTCAAAATACCTATACACAAACTCAACCCGGCAAGTTAACGTCACACAGACACAGCCGAGGGCCTCGTCCAAGCAGCAAGACCGCCGCGACTCAAACGATAGTTTATTTACTGTACACTGTACAAGAAACATTATTCATGTTATTGCTCAATTAAACACCAACAGTGGAAAGAACTTGTACTCTACTATTCGTAAATCATGGATTGTTACAAAATATTTACAAGCAAAAGCTGATAAAAACTTCCAAGCAGATTCATATTTCTTTTGCCGTTACGAATAGGAAGCTGCAGTATCAACCGTTTGCTTTTGCCGACAAGTTGGTACTACTTCCATCCTCTAACAGAGCCTTCAACATGCACTTCATCGGTTTTCAGCTGCGTGCGATCAATCCGGAGTGAAACCTAGTACTAAAAAGACTGAAGTGTTATGGATCTCAACAAATCCAGGCCAGTGTATGCTAAAAGTAAGCGATTATTAACAGAAACGGGTACGAGAGGTACACCGTAGCCAGGCCCGGTAGATACTGCATGGAGCTCATGCAGGGGGATATTCAGGGTGCATAGGCGGATCCAGGGGGGGATAAAAGGGCTGAAGTCCCCCTAATTCTATCAGATACGTGTTTGATCGATTGTTTCCGACACACAAACGTCCATAGGGGTGATTTTTTTGGATAGCTTTCAAATAAAACATTTCTTGCACAGGGATAGTGACGAAAATATTAGTGCAAAGCGTATTTTGCTGAATTTGGACAGTCCGAATGTGTTTCTGTATTTCACTAAAAATGAAACTTTAGAAGCAAGTTTTTATACAAAAAATATGGCCCCAATGTCACATAAACTGCACGTAAGTATTTAAAATCTTATTTCATTTGGGTAAGATTGGGCTTCTTGTGGACAAAAGTTGAATAAGCAGCAGACTATATTAATATTGTTTCCTTCAAGCTTTCATGAATAAGGGCAGCTCATTTGATTAGTTAAGCGAAGACATCAAAATTACGCTACAACAAACTTACAATGCAGTTAACTGCAGGCTAGGTTAGAGTGCTTAGTGATAGCATAAATTCCATAACAGCAAACTTAACCGTAAAACGTAGGCTACATGCCAGGTAGGCTAAAAATTAAGCGCGCTAGATTAGCTGTAGGCTATGCTAAATATGAGTACTGATTAGCATCAGAGCTGCCAGCAACAATTTTTGGATAAAAGTTCAGCTCAGCACGAAATCAGATGCTTTTTTATCGACGCATATCCTGCTGTCTCTAATAAAATTTTATCAACTTGCTGTACAGGATTTTCTAAAATTGCGTTACCGCGATGTAGTCGCGTTTCGTGCAAAAAAATTGAATGAATAAGAAGTAGGTCATTGACTCGCTACAAACTCCACATTTCCAGCTGTGACGTGCTGGAAAAACAATTGTCTGATCATTTTCAATGCCCTTGTGATGTAATAAATAATTTCCAGGGCCATTTATTGTTTCGAGTTTTTTGGGATGTTTGTCTCTAGGCGTACCTAGTGGCGTAGCCAGCCCACAATTTTGGGGCGGGCAAATCTTTTGACTTTAAGCGAGCAACAGCATCTGTTTTGGACAACGCCTCTCAAAGCATAAAAAACAAGAAATGCTAGAAATTTTGGGGCAATGGCCTTCTTGGGCCCCTGTGGCTACGCCTATATGCGCGTACCCAAGCGTTTTTTTCGGTGGAGATTTTTGCTTGTTTTCGAAATAACTACCTTCTTGTCGACCTTCAAGTTATTTTCTTTGGTCAAATGATAATCAGTAGCATTTTGTTTCAAATACTTAGTGATTGATGGTTTAATTTCCACTGATTGGCGGGAGTTTTTGAAAACAAATTTCACCATTTTGGGTAGACAATCGTGATGTGCAAATAAAATCGGAAAATTTTCCGAAAATAGACAAATGTTCAAGTCCGAACGTCATGAACTTCTATTCTATGCACATCTGCAATTTTCAAACACAATACGGCATGGGTCTTGCGTATCTGCCAACAAAGGTTACTGTCAACATTTAGTTTTTTTTCGTGTATTTTTTGTGTCACTTTTATGCCTGGCCCACGAGTTTTTTTCCGCGCGGACCTGTGTTTGTTTTGCTAATAATAAAATTTTTTCGACAATCAGCAAGTTGCTTTTTCAGGGTTAGATAAGTTTGAGGAAAATTTCTGAATTGGTGCGAAGGCCGCTTCTGCTCCACAAACGTCCTCAAAAGCCTGGTAATGGTGAGAATGCGATTGGCCAAAATGTCTATGGGTATTAACCGTTCTGTTAAAAAGTTACCTGAGCAGTTGGGTTTTCACCGCTATGCAGTCAATACACATCCGGATGAATTTGTCCCTGAGCACCCCCTAAAAAAATCCTGGATCCACCAATGCAGATCATCAAACTTTTCAAACTATTGTTGAGAAATATTCTAAGTTAACTTCTAGCTTGGAAACAGAACTGAGCATCTACAAACTACATAACCGTGGGAATAGCAGGGATATAGTGGACCGGGAACACGTGGGAACAGCGTTCCCACACATTTTTCATGTTTTGCTTGAAGCTATAAGTTTGAAGCTGTTTTAAAATGGCTAGTTTTTTGGGAGCGTTCTCACACCTTTTTTGTTAGCACTGCATCCCTGGCGAAGAGTGTTGATCAGTGGCATAAATGACAGGGCGCAGGGGTGCGAACCGTCCCCCTAACAAGCCAAGTGCAAAAATCGGGCCCCCATTTTGCTTATATATTGGTATTTAGGATTCTTTTGGTTTTTTGTAGGTTGTTGTTTTTTTGCGTTTTTTGGAGTGTTTTCCTGTGGTTTCGGGTTTTAGTATAGACGTCAACATCAGGTTTGACTATCACTTCTCAAATTTTTTCCGAGTTTTGGTCAGCAGGCACCTTACGGAGGAGACTGGGCCCTCTTCAGCGAAGTTTCTACACCTTGGCTCAAAACTCGTCACGCCACTGGTGTGTGGTGAGCATAAAAATATTTTCCAGTCTATAGAAAAACGAACGAGGTTGTATCGCTAAGCAGGAAAACTTTTCAGATTATTGCTGGTATCACCAAGCACCTCATGCACTGCCGAACGGTCACTGAATGACCGTTCTTCGGAGCAGTCCCGTCGCCACTGGGGGGCTTTGTTGGTGGGCTTACCCCCCAAACAAAGCACCAAGCCCCCCAAATTGAAATATGAAACACTATAAATCGGTGGTAGTTTTATCAAATTTTCAATGTCAAACCCCCCTGCACAAACGTAAAGGCCCCTTATTTTCTGTAGAAGTAGCAACTTATAGAATACAGGCAATGTCTAGGGTTGCCAGATGGCCGGTGTTTCACCGGCCTGGCCAGTATTTTACTGCTAATTTAGCAGAGACAGGTAAAAGGCCGGTATTCAAAAAGATCTAATGCCGAATTTCTCAAAGTACAATGACTCTAGTAGTGAATCTTGTCAGGACACTTCTTTCAGCGAAGTTTACTTGCTGCAGTTGAAGCAATCCTTGGTGAGATTTTCGCGTCAAGCACACACCAAATGTAATGAGCCAGCCAAAATACAGGCAAATTATTAATTGCGGTTTAACCAGAGGTGAAAGTAAGCCGGAACGGCCCGGAACGCCGTTACGGTAAAAGAATTATTGCCGGTACGGCGTTCCGGTTAGAATTTCTAGTAGGTTGGTATTATGACGCTGACGCAACAATGGCGGTATCTGAACTTTACTAGAAACAGCTTTTGCATCTTATTTCCTGAGCAAGGTATCATATGAGTTCAAGGCAAATAATTTCTAGCCGCCTCTACGTTCGTTTCAAAGGAACTTGTTAACTCCCTAGCCGAGCACTTTTAAATACCGGTGAATAACCCAAATAACGTAAATTTTAACTATTTGAAAATTCCCAAAAAGCATTGCGGCCCGCACAAAATGCCCTCGCAGGCCATATGCGACCCGAGTCTTTGAGCCCCTGATCTAGACCTTTCGAAAAGCTCAAGAAAAAAATGTAAGTCGCCCTCGATTGTCCTTGATTGTAAGCAGCGGTTTACAATCGAAGAAATGCAGTATACACTTTTCCAGGTTTATCGCCGAATTTTAGGTGTGCAACATGCTCAGAAAGCCTTCTACTTCTGCCAAAATTTGATAATGATTTTTGGTGTTACTGCGCAGTGGCGCACCTGAGAGGGAATATTGCGCACCGCTGCCCTTTTCATTAGTTTGATTGTGACTGTTTTTGTTCGTATATCGAGGGAGTTCAGAATAAAGTAATATGTTTATGAATTGAAACAACTTACTCAGTGAATGCAGCGAGTACGTGTAGACTCAGGGTCGGATTTACCTGTAGGCTAGGACCTCAAGATCCAAGGGGGCCTCCAAAAAACTGTGGTACGCATAGAGTCAATGGCCGGTATACGATCATGTAGATTTTTGACTTCGTCAAAAATGTATGTCTTAATTATTATTCACGAAATTTAGTTTCATTCAACTTTCGTGGTGATAACGCCAGAGTCTTCCAACGAGTTTCCATGAATCTCGATATGACGGTTGGTCAAGCCGCATGCCAACTATTGTGTCGATATACACAAA
>Ga0210059_1017701_pt1 | contig 10123 bp, 9 predicted proteins | sample Ectturendosymbi2_FD_188042 | JGI IMG/M metagenome (GOLD analysis project Ga0210059, IMG submission 188042) | Ecteinascidia turbinata endosymbiont from Florida, USA - Sample 2 (SPAdes) (version 2) | ecosystem: Host-associated > Tunicates > Ascidians > Unclassified | place: Key West, Florida...
AACCACACAGCAAGATTGCGCGATTGAGAAATTTGAAACTTGGGTCGAATGTGAGATGTGTAGCAGGCAGGCTGCTGACACCTTGGAGATATAGATCGAAGTTGGGAATCGAGCCATCAAGCTTCCTTGCAACTGTGGTGAGTGCATTCAGGCAAACTTTTACGAACGCTTTATAGCTCACTTACCGAAAGGTACGCTCCATTAGCTTTAGCTAAGTTCTGGTGTGTATCCATGGTAGCTTTGACTCTTTCTCAATGGTGATGCCCTTGCGAAATTTCTCGGGGACGTCACGTCTTTCCGCGTTCGCGATCTTCATGTTCAGTCTATCACGACCGTTACATGCAGATGGCTTCAAGCAGAGCAGCAGTAATGTTCGAAACTTAAGTAGAATGCCAGATGTCATCATGAAGAGAAGCAGTGTTTAACAGCATTAGGCATATTTTCATGACTATTCTATGCTACAGCACTTCTCTCTCTAGTCCTGCTCAGGAATTCAGGCAATTCCACAGCCCTGGGGTTTGTTTTTTTGTTGATTTCATATACTTAGAAAAATGTTAAAAACCTGTGTTTCCATAACTTTTCCTGATTTTCAGAGACAAATATAATGGTGCCAGAATTATTTTACAAACATATTCCTGCAAGCCTATAAATAGAAATTTGGGGCACTCTACTACCCTGAATTACCTGATGTGCAGGAAATTTGGCGCATCGTACTACCTTAAAATTTCAATTTGATTTGAAGTGCAAAATGCTTTGTGGCAGATATGACATCGGAAATCGATTTTGTAAAGAGTAGACCTACAGCATACCTTGATATTAAGAAAAAACGGATCTAAAACGCGCATGACGTTTCCTACGCACAAATGAAAATACCCCTCTACAAACAGTTGTTTATGGGTACGGTGTATAAAATTTGTATGCTATGTGTGTTTCGCTGCGCAGATACGATTTTGTTGTGAAAGTGATCAAAAATCGGCATCGGGAAGTCAAAATTACTTGGAATTACGGAGTTCACGTGACTTAGGAAAACGTAATCAAATTAGGAGTTGCATTGCACACTTCATTTCCCACTGTTATGGTGTCATGAAGGTTTCCTGAACAGGGTGTCTCAACTACAACAGATCAGTCTCATCAGCTCCCACCATCGGCGTCTTCACGAATCCGGTAAACGGCGCAGTAGAGTTTGTCCACTGTTTGCATAAATGACAGCCAGGTTTATAGCAAAACGTTCTGCAGAAAGCCTACTTGTACTTCAACAAAGTTAATGCAAGGGAAAGCCTCTTCAAAAGCCACTAGCATTGGGGAAATCATCCCAAACACCCACTGACTGCACAGATGTTCTTGGATTTTAGAGTGCTGGGGGCACGTTGGATAAGCATCTTATTGTTGGAATTTGTTGGTCGTCTGGGCATGGCAACACAAACCAATCTTCTTCCTGGTGTCTTAAATACGAACTACCAAAACCTGAACTATCAGTGACAATTTGGTAAGAAGAACCACGCCATCCGCTAGAATTTATCAACTTAATATTTATCAACTTAACAATCAATAACAGGATCTGAAGCCCAGTATGTTGACGAGATTCGGCTGAAACAGTTCGACATTCTGCTGTTATTGCAAGAAAGCAGGTTGCAAGCCTAGCATTAGCAGCAGTTGAAGCAAAGGAATTGGTTGAATAGACAAAGAGTTTTCGCTTCGAACGGTCACATTGGAAACAACTTACTGATTTTGGCCTTGAAAGTTAACACAAGTTAAACGATTTCAGGTAAACATTGCAAAATCACCTAACAATACATGGGAATATAACGCGCTTTTGAATAACAAATTGATGGCCTTTCTCCGATGTTCTTACCCATTAGATATTTTATTGCGACAAGAGCAGTGGTTTTCAACCTGGGGATCGCGATGCCCATGGGGTCGTTTGCCTTTTTTCTAGGGACCGCGAGAGCTTCTGATAAAAATGCTCATAAGTTTTTCTATGTTTCATATTTCGTACATGGAACCACTTTTTATCGTAGCCAAAATAATAGGATCACATGGCAAAAAATAATAGCCTACTTTTTCATTCAAATTTGTTTTAAGTATGATTATGACCAGGAACGTAACAAGGAGGTTGCAAGGGGGAATACTTCCCCTGGCGCCGCATCACTGAGGGGACCGAAAAGTCCTAACAATGTCGCAAGTACTTTCTTCAGTGCGGTAAATTTACTCCCAAAAGACCTAAGTTCGAACATGCATGGGGCGCCATCTAACCTCGGTACGCCCCTGGTGACCATAACAAGTTTTGAGTGTGATTGTGACCATTACGTTACTGTTGCGTTTGGCAACGCACGAATAACTTTGTGACGTAAGAATGTGCGGTGTTTGATTGCGGTAGCTAACGGCAGCATCTGATTACGGTAGCTAACTTGGGAATTATTTTAGTTTTCAATTAGTTGTGCTGTGGAGTGATTTGTATACGGCACGGGTCTCTCTCAGTGATGCTGCCGTGTGCATGAATTTACTAAATGAGTCTTTGCTCAACATAGTGACATCGTACGTTATTTTTTAGTCATTTATATTATGCAAACACAACTGCATTTCATATGCCTGACTGGAAATTTTCGGAAGGGAGTCGTCAGGTTAAATTGGGTTGCAAAATTAGTCGCTGCATGAAGAAGGTTGAAAACCACTCAACTAGAGGCTCAACCGCTAACTTCATTGGGGCGGTTTTTCAGTTGTGAGAATTTCTATACGGAACCGTCGCCAGAAAGTTTTCAATAGAGGGGTTTTACGTTTGTTAAGGGGGATTTGCATGCTGAAAATTTACAACACAGCGTTTGCAAACTGAGATTCAAATTGCGGGCGAATTAATTGCAAAATTATTAAATATTTTCCCTCAAATACCCATAATAAGCTCGTAGTTTGCAACTATAAATTTTTGAACGAGCTTAACAAACGGAGATAGGTCTTTAATCATCGTCATTTATTGACGGCGAGTATTCAGAGATCTGGTCATGAAATGCAAATGTCAACAAAAATTTGAAAGAAACCTGGATCCAGCCTATATCGCTTAGATATAAAAACACTATTACTGAAGGAACAAATCTGAGCTTATCAAACTGTGCACCGCGATGGACGTGTTCTTTTAATAGCACAAATTGATTAACTTTACCATGAGTTAAGTGAATTTTGCTTAAAAATCACGCGTTTCGTTTTATTTACTGACCGAAATACGCATGCAAAAACCTTACTGATGTCTAGACTTGTAAATCTCCTGGTGCATAGGCACATGCTTAGACGAATTTGTATTTGAAATAGGCTATAAATATAAAGAAGTATAGACTAAGGCCTACGTGGATGCAACAGAACATGGTTAACATCCGTAATTTACTAACTGCACTACCCTGTCGGAGCAAGGTTAGCAGTGATTCCTAAACAAACTCTTCTAACTACACTATTAACTACATCTTGTGTCTGAACAGCAGGCTGCACAAATGTGTTTGGTCGTAAACGGTAAAGCATCTTTCCTCTCTATGCAGTACAAAATACGAGAAGGCTGTCTGGGCTAGCCGTAATACATTTTTTCACAATAATCACAACACAAAATACGTTGATCAAGAGGAAGTCAAACTTTTGGGCGATACAACTAGGCATATGGGCTAACTTCACGTTCAACACTCCAACCAATGATTGCTTACGCTTTGCGCTCAAGCCTCAAATACCTCTATTACCCCACAAACGTACCAAAAGTGATCAGGCGATGTTATTGTAAGTAACAGCAGCAAGTTACCGCGGGCTACGCGCAGTCATTCCACAAGAGGCTGTGTGCTTACCTGTTCAAATGTGGCAGGCATATATTGACACGCAATAATTGGCACAAAAAATTGTTTTACTCCAGTTGAGCACCGACGGAAGGCCTCTGAGCCTGTTCTCTGCGTAGTAAAGTGATTTCACATGTTTGTGAATGTCATTGTCATCCTTCAGTAACGCATAAAGCAGTACACCCAGCGCCGGATTTAGATGGTGGGGGGCCTGGAGCCCAGGCGTGGTGGGAGGCCCCATGTGCGGATACAAAATGTTTAGGTAGGGGATGATCGATGAAGTCACTAGCATTTCCACATATCATTAATATTAATATTCTGATGTAATCTTGTGACATCACATTTATTAACTCAACTGTAACAAAACTTTATGATGCAACATGGTATTTGACAATGATTAGCGTTTTGTTAAACTGTTGCAAAACCAGCCGCTAGAAGCATCGCATCTTAGTTTTTTCAATATTTGCTTGAAAAAAGTTTTGAATATTTTTCGGAAAATCTTTCTGGGCGATCCAACGTTTTCATCATCTCTAAATGCCAGTTGTCGCCCAGCGATAAATTTTACGACAGAAACCAAACACTGCAGGCAGAGGCGATTTCCGATTTTGTTCGCATTGATTGACGTGACTGGCTAGTTCTGTATCAATTCTTCACAGTGATTAGTTTCAACTGCGACTAAATGCAATCGTGGCATCTATATGTTCCACTGAATGCTCGTGGCTCCTCAGGCGCTCAAGAGCGTGCTTCCAGTCGAAGATACCTTTTCTGATAAGGAAATGCTCTCATTTAGTCGTATCCGCGTACATCAGTCCACAAGTGAAACACAAGTTTGCGAAGCACAGAAACAAAGCCAGCTTCTGTCAACTACTTCGCCATTGTGGTTATGGCAACGAATAAGGCTTGTGACACATATCCCTGACAAGTTTCTGTCTTTTCTGTGTTGTGGAACATCGTGTTTCAAAAATGACTTCATCACAGTTTCAAAAAGAACCTGTTTCATATTTCAACCAATATTCCCGCATTTTCCCGGTATATTGGTTGGCCAAAGGGCCCAGAGACCGATATCGTTGCCTCCAGTGATAGCGTTAGCCATCTCATCTATAGTGCTTTTCTATGATACTTGACATTCTTCTGCTGCTGCACTGCTGGTTAAACGAGATCTGTTTTCATCGTTACGTAGATCTAAGTCTGTCACAACATGTTCTTCGATTATATGTCCTCATACAGGTTCCGCAGGAATGTCTCCACCGTACTTTACTGCCACTACAAAATTTTCACTTGAATGTTTCTTGACTTGGCTGTAACTTCTTCCTCTTTCATTTTTGCCTCTTTTGCATTTTTACGTCTTTTCGAACTTCTTGGATAAGCTCTATACATGCTAAGATGACAATTCCCTTTTGTCCATGTTTAGTTATTGATAAGCGCAATAAGGCTGCCACATTTTCATCGCGAGAAGGGAGGACAACTTACGACTATCACTTACTTCAGTGTATTATCTACACTTAATAAGTTAAACAACAATTAGGCCTACTGATAAGTTTTAAGCTTGGAAGTAAGACGTCCAGTGTGGACAAGGTTTCAGTCAAAACACACAAAACAAAATCCTCATTTACTTGTTCTAATTAGTTCGTGAATATTTCGCAGTTTCCTTAAATTTCTTTAAAATGTAAAATCGCCTTTGACAATACTATGAAACTAATTGCATGAAAGATGTTTTAAATAGCACACCAGCTTTAATACAATAGAAACTGGTTCGATTAGAAAGATTTCTCTTTCTTTTAGGTTTGTGGCTGCATCAAGGATAAAACGTTCCACATTAGCGTAATGAGCCATAACGCTGAAGTAAAACTGTGCCATCTTTATCAGTTCGCTGAAGCATTCAATGGTATTGCAAGTTGCAAAACATTTTGGCCATCTTTCATGTTCCATCACTTTACAATAAGTTGCATTTGGTTCTTTTTACCAGCGTGGGATATTGGGCGGGGCGAAGAGTTTTCTGAGAGGGGTCCACATAGTTTTTAAGCTATGACCAACACATTTCACAGGGGGCCGAAAAGTTTCTGGGGAGGCTTAGCCCCCTGCGCCCTTCTAGTTAAGCGCCTGAGTATGAATGTGAAGCTGGGAACATTTGAAGCATCCTTGGCAAGCTACCATAGCTATGTAAAATAAGAAATGTAATAAAGAGGATATTTTGACATTTTTGAATGTCCTCGAAGATTATTTAATTTCTCATGAAAAAATTGGACATGCACTCCAAAAAGAGTGCGTATGGTAACCCTATTTAATAATGCTACTCATCTGCGACCTGTTTAAACCTGAGTAAGGCAGACGCAAAATCCAACAGTAACAAGTAGAGACGTAAGCTAATGCATTCTACGTGGCTGGGCCTTGCATTCACTAGATTCAGATACCTGACCGACTTTCAGGAAAACCACAAGTGTAATAGTTGTTTCGTCACAACATCAAATAATATTCAAGTGAAATGCTGCACACTGGACGACCGATAATTTAACAGCGTCTACAAACAAACTTTCCTCGCTAATAAAAATGACTAAGTGGCACGCACGTCGCACATGTCGTCATACGGCTAAACACATGAACCTGGTGGGGGTCCCCTCTTTGGTGGGGGGCCCTGGGCCCCTTGGCCCCCTCAAATCCGGCGCTGAGTACACCAAGACGTTTATTATGTTCAGGAAAGTCAACACGCTCACCATCTAATTAAATCATAAGCAAACGAAAAATCTTTCAACGATTGGATCACATATAAACAATGTATCAGAAAATGTGTAGCATATATGATAGCGCACTTATGCGCAAGCATATACTGCAAAATTTATCAGTTGTTTCAATTTTTTTTGCAAAAAGTTGAACACGTGCATAACCACCCGTTAGCGCCACGTACATTTTTTGTGATATTTAAACCAAATCATTGTAAAAACTTTTTTTCCCAAAAAATTGTTTCTATTTGAAAAACGAAGACGTTAGATTTCGCTGAGAGAGTGCAAAGTAATGTAGCGTCGTAAAAAAAACGTTAGCAATGATTTATTAGATGAAAAACTGTACTAAAAAACGAACATGCAGCGTATGAATTTGCAACATGGTTTATTTGCAAACTTTAAAGAGAAGCATTCTATTGGCAGAGTTGGACGCAGTAACGAAAATACTCATTCATGGCATTTTGTGTCTTGGAAAAAATTTTTTCGCAAAATATTTTTGAGAAAACATTTTTTCAGTTTCAAATATTTTCTAACTTACATAACTTAAAAAAAAAAACTTTGTGTAAAAAATTATCTTACACTTTAAAAAATAGATCGCAATTTCTATATGGCGCAAACGGGCTGCTATACACACGTGTAACTTGCACAGAAAAGATATAAAAATTGCAAAAATTTTCACGTGTAAACGTCTTGCCTCAATTTTCCTCAAAATGCAATCGAATCTTTACGTAAAACGTTTACCTGTCAACATCAACGTACGTTTATGGAAATAAGTCCACGCTGAAACTTGCGGTTATCCCAACGCGCAAAAAACGAAGCAACCACGTCATGTAAGCAAGCGTTTGTTTGCACACTCCCAGTTGAACGAGAGTTGTATAAGTGGGCTGGTTTTTCGGTCATGCCGGGTTCGGGCTTAAGTTTGTTAAATTGTTTAATGCCGATTTCGGGCCTGCATAAAAAATATTTTCGCAACGGCGGACACTTTTGCCGCCAGTTACTGTTGAAGCAATCGTGTTGATTAAATCTTGAATAAAAATGATTAATTGTGACGTATTTGATCATGCAAACTTTGATACGCCACCAATACTGCGCAGTTGCACATGTCTTGTCTCACTTGGTAAATCAGTGTTCCGGGCCTAAATCGGGTTTCAAACATAAATGTAGGGCTTCGGCCGCGTTCGGGCTTCAAAATGAGGCCAATTTACAGCCTGAGCTGATCAACACCCTTTTCTGCGTTGCATCCACACTCACGCGTGAAACAGAGCATTACATTTTCATTAAATGGAAAAGTCGGTTGCTTATGCGTAACATATATTTATTCCCAACGGTATGAAGAGACCTTCTTCAACAGTTCTTCAGTTTGGAATGATTACCAAACACTCACGAGGGTGAGAAATTGATGAAAGAAAATTAAAAATCATGAATCTAACTCATTTTCATCCTAAAAGTATAGAACATTTGAAAAAAAGCAACAGCTAAGTCAACATCAGGTTTGTTGCCAAAACATCAGACATCAGAAATTTCTCTTAAAACATCAGATCTGATGCTGAAGCATCAGACGTGGCAGCACTGGTCGTGACAGCACATTCGTACTGCAGTAACTCAAGCCTGGCGCAAAACAATGGAGACGGAAGCGCCAGTCGCTTTTTGCTGCTCGCTGAATGAGTGAGTCAGGTCAATGGCGGTTGCCGTGCAATTCAGGAAAAAAGCCAGCAAAGCGAACGCCAACACTTTTGGTCGATCAGACAGACTGACGTTCTGTTGTAGCGCTGGAAAGTTTCAACAATAACGTATCCTGTTGTCAAATTCCAATTATAAGACTATGTTACGTAGCTGACTGTTCAGTCAAAAGCACGTCTGAACTGCTGTGCAATGCATCACTTCTGCAGCTGTTGCAAAGTAGATAGTGTTTTACCAACCAGCGTATGCAGTTTAAGTTGTTCTGCGTTTTGCACAGAGATAGCACACGTTATCGTCAGTAAACAGGCCAACTACTTGGAAGAACCGTAAACGGCGAAACTTCATCAATTGCTGGTCAGAATACTAAACTATCTCTTGATGATTATAACCAGTTGCATCTGTCTAGATTGTAGATCAGCACATCTACTGAAAATATGGTTGATTGAGTAATAACATACAACTGTAAAAATGCCAGAAGAAGCGACACGGTCTTCTGCATGCGGAGCCTACATTTGCACCAGAGCTGGAATCTTGAAGCTGCTGGTTCTGATTGGGGGCTGTGCAACTTTTGCTATTTATGCTGATAGCGAACGTTACTTGCAACCCAAAACAAAAACCTTCATCTTGGCCAGCTACATCATTTCATGGGCTATTAGTCTTCTGCTGTACTTCTTCCGACTGACTGGTAAGTCGTAAGTTCCATTACTTGGTTGCGGTGCGCGTTTTCTTTAGGCTGAAATTCAACTGTGCGAAATTTTCTGGATCACTTCATTATTTTGAAAAAACGAGGTGAAAACATTGATTGCACTCAGATGAAAAACTAACCAGGCCTCGTTTGCTCTGGGAATCTGTGAATTAAATGCAATAGTTTGAGGATATGAAAGCAATTTCAAACGCTGAGCACGTTGGGTTCTAATCCGAAGATTGGTAAGTAGGCAAACGTTGGTTTGGGAAGTCTTTAACGCTGCGCTTATGATATCAACGGCTCGATACGCTTGCGTAGAAAACCTGTAATTTGCATCTTCGACGTGGTGACACACAACTGAGCTGGTTCCTGAAGTACGTAGTGGCTTCATGAGGTTATGTCCAAAAGCCTCTTTTCAAATTAAAAATGTTGTTACAAAGGAAGTTGACAGACGACTATATGTGGAAATTATTACAAAGAGGAAAGTTGGTTTTTTTAATACACTACCTTATTCATCACCAAGGGACCTGAAATACATAAATGCAATATGATTAAAAATTTTGATAAAATAATCAATGAGTACATACAACAAATCTGATTAAAAAATCTCACCAATTGCTTTGGAGATTATGTTTTTACATTGTAAAGAGACTTTATGTACACCGCGAGTATTGACACAATACCGGTTGGACAAAAGTGCAATGTGTTGCTAAATTCGAACTTTTGCGTCCATACTACTAATCATATCAACATCTTTTAACGTCGTAAGTGGTCCTCAGCAAAACAGCGGTTTGCAAACCTGAAGATTCAGTATTGATGAGGATCAAAAATCTTTGCGATTTCTGCAAACCTTCTAATGATTGTGAACTTGTTATTGTGCTTGTAAATCGTTGTTATTATTGGAGAAATCTTGCTTGCATTCGCAACACTGTGCTAAAACGAAGTGTATCCATTCTTGAGAGCGTGTACGCAACTGCGCATGATTCAAGGGTTTGGCGCCGCAAGCGCGTCATTTCCTGCCAGCTATACAGAGCATGTTGTCACATTGCGGTGGGGTGTGGAAAACACGCTTACTTTGCGAAGAATGTCACCAGTTGAAGCTAACCCTCGTGTGATTGAAATTCAAAGCTGTTCCGGTGACTTGTTTTGTGACACGATGCATAGGTTTGGGTTCAGCAATGCCTAGATTGTCGTGAGATTTTGTTTGCTCTATTTCATCTTAACCCTTAAACACCTGA
>Ga0210059_1017702_pt1 | contig 10122 bp, 6 predicted proteins | sample Ectturendosymbi2_FD_188042 | JGI IMG/M metagenome (GOLD analysis project Ga0210059, IMG submission 188042) | Ecteinascidia turbinata endosymbiont from Florida, USA - Sample 2 (SPAdes) (version 2) | ecosystem: Host-associated > Tunicates > Ascidians > Unclassified | place: Key West, Florida...
AATGCTGCGCGGGTTGCGGGTACGGTATTTATTCGATTGTTAGCCGCACGAAATGATGAAAAATAAACTTGATAAGCCGCGACTTACAATAAAAAAATACGGTACCCGCGCATTTGTGGGGGGGGGGTGCGGCGATCTGCAGAGTTATGCGTGGGGGGCGGGCGCTGGTTGAACTTCGTGGGGGGCGGGCGCGGGACAAGAAATTGTATGTGCGAGTTACTGAATGTTGACTCAATGCAAAGTGACATGAGATAAAAGTGAATGCTGAAGAGAGCTTGTAATACAAATGTGTAGGGAAGATATGCCAACCAAAATTCATTACCGGGCTAAACATTATGTCACTATCTTCGTGAGGGCCGCACATTGAGTGAGTTACTTCATATTTCAGCAAACCAAAATTTACTTAAGCTACTGAGAGCATTTCAATACTAACTGTAATGGTAACGACTGCATGATACTTTTAATCTGTGATCCAAACTGTGATGCCATCGGCAAATTTAGTGTTAATGAAAGAACAAGGGCATATTTAGAAATCAGATTAGTGCAGAGGATTACTTGAGTGAGAATCAGAAAACTAAAAACTAGTTTTAAACCGAGGTATCAGTGGACACGTGGAAATCCACCAGTGCGTGGTACATGATAAACAGGCACTTCGACTCGGCCGCGTGTCGGACACAGCGGATGTATAGACACACATTCTCCACGGTGGCGAGACCACAGGCTGGAGTTTCCAGCTCTCAGTGATCTCGCAATAAATACGTTCTGCGTGATGACAACTAGCGCTGCTAATGAACGAGTGTTTAGTATGGATGGACAAGTCGTGAATGGCAGAGAAGCAAATACAAAGAGGTTCTCAGTGAACGACATACTCTTCAAACGGTGCTCTGTGAAAGCAGCTCTGAAGTTTGATTACGTTTCACATTTCTACTTTACAGTGTTTTTAATACCTTCTGTTGGCTTTGAAATGAACCACTGAATAAATTGCCACTAGCGATGAAACACATTGTATGAGTTTTCAGTGGTACTCAGTGACAGTTGCAGGTTTGAGACTGAAACAGTGCTGGGCGGGCGCAAGGGAAGTTTGTGGGTGCGGGAACGGAAAAAAAATTTAATCCGTGCGGGTGCGGAGCGGGCTGAAATTTTGCGGGATGGGAGCGGACAAAAAATTTCAACCCGCGCAGGATTCTAATATGCAGTTACTGAAGGTATTTTGAGGCAGAGAAGTGGCTCTTGTTGCTATGGAAACGAAATCTAGAATCAGGCTTCTGTGGAAGATGCCTTGATCATCTGTACATTATCATGTGCAGTATTGAGCCTCTAATATCCATGGTTTCTAACAAGAAACAGGTGCACGTTGTGTTGTTAAAAGTTGGTTTTATTTCTGCTCTGTGCCTGTGCAGCAGTTGTCGCATTGGAGAAGTTGCGGACCACGGGTCCTGTGTTTCTTTATTAATCGGACGCAGGATGATAACCCTTTGTTTAGAGTTTCAAACACACATTTGCGTAAATGACGTGAAATCAATTTCCTGGTAAAACACTTTACGATTTAATCCACTGCGTGGCCTTTGTGGGGACTTATTGCTGAAACGCCTGTGCTTGCCGCGAGTTTTCAGTCAAATAATAATCAGAAGGTGCTTTTGAAGTCTTTACGAGTGAGTTGTAGCCGGTCAGAAGAAACGTCTGCTTAGCATTGTTTGTATGTCAATGGCCATCGCAGTTTTGGGGGGTGTATTTTTACACCGAACTGCTCGTGTTGGGATAAACATAACAGCTCACTCCACTGGGCTGATCACAGACTGTGCAGTTCTTGAACGACGCCAACGATGACGTCACCATCCTTCAGTGACGTATTGCTGGCGTGGTCACCCATGCACGTTTGGAATACAAATTCCACAGTCTTGAACTTTGCCTATTCATGCCTTCTCAGTGTTCAGTGTTGATTAAATGGTTCGTTAATTTTACGTAACATGATCGGAGACTGCATCGCATTTTCACGTGGTGCGTGTGAGGACAAAGACAACTAAAGTTTCGCTTTTTGCTGAACTCTGTGATCTGAAACAGCTTCGCGCAAACGCAACAGTTTGATTTTTGCAAAATCGTTTCCCATGCTTCATGCATCAGCTGGAGAACTCCAGAGTGATAAAAAAGGCTTAAAGGGAAGTGTGGTGAAGCATCCCCCAAGGTTCGCCGTGTCCATGCTTCTGTGCAACGCCGACGCAAATCAAAGGCAAGAAGATTCAATGCTTCCCGCGCGCCTGTTATCCAAGGAAACAAATGTTTGTGCGTCAAGTGATTATTGAAAAGCACTGCTCACGATATCCTAAAATTTGCTGTAAATTTCTTTTTATGGCAAGATTTAAAAATTCATTTTTTCGGTGAGACTCGCATTGATAACAAAACCAGGAAAATTTTCTTGTGTTACTTCATATGTGGGGCATAGATGGGGAAGACGATATTGGAACGGAGTCTCAAGCGCTAGATTTTTTTAAAGATTTCCGATCACACAGAAGCTTCTGTAGCAGACACTCTAATCCCATATTTATCTGACGCGTACCTACGTACGAGGAACTACAGCATAAGAAAAACGCGCACTCGAATTTAAGCAGCGAGTAGTCATGAGGCGCTTTGCTTTTCGCTGTAATGCGGAGATAGCGTTGATCGCAGATAGCATTATTACGTCATAGGTAGAACAGCACTTTGCTACTTTAATTTGCTGATAAATGTGTTGCTGCGTTCACCAAAACTTGAAACATTTATCGAATTGTCCGATAAATCAAAGAAGAGGCACCAAACATTTGATCCGAAATGAGTTAATGCCAATAGATTTTGTAGGATTTAGCATAAAATACGGTGTTTAGAGCTTATCGATCAACTATATGCAAATCTCTATTTTTTATTTGAGTACTGATAGAAAAGTTTCAACGCTAAATGCCACATTGCAGCAATGTGGAAGTTTCAATCAATGCAATGGTCAGTTTTGCTCAAATTAGCTTCCTGCAGTGTTTGCTACTCTTCTCTGATTAACGTCATATAGTTTTCGTGAAACGTCACATTCGCTTTTTGAAATCATGCAACGAGATTTGTTCTGTAACACTCACTCGTGGTTGCGGAAGGATGGAAGAATGACAATCTTCGTCACCAAAGAGATTAAAAAGCTGTTGAATTCCACAAGTGTCAGCGTCTTTCATGTGCTGCTCTGTTGTCGCATCTCTCAGCTTTTCGATGTTTCTTTACTTGTCATGGCGCTTGATGTGGTGAAGGAGAGATGTAAACATCCGTCAAGTACTGGCAATTTTTGAAGCGCCTATCACGTCGTGCAGACAAATTCACCAACTACTTAAAAGAATTTGTTAAAAATGGAGCAAAACGTTTTCTTTAACAGTTTCGCTCCATTCGAAAACAAGAACGAAACAACAAAATACTGGATTAATCAAGTCCAGATTACAAACAGGGCAACATTTTTCTTCAAACGACGTCACAAAACTACAAACATGCTTTATTTTAAAGCCGCGAAATTTCGCGAAGTGTTTTGGCTGAAAAGTGAAAATGGTGAAGTTTTTGAGGAACACGTCGTCATGCATTTGTAAAGTGATTGAATGAAGAAAGGTAGCCCCGATTAGCCTCGACTGAAAAGGCTTGAAAAGCAACTGTTTATTTACAGGATATTGTCAAGTTAGTGAGTCAGCAGTAACAGTTTGCGTATATTAACTAGAGACAGTCACCAGGTTGTTTAACGTAAAAGCGCTGAAATTTTGTTAAAAATCGTTGAAAATTTCTAAATGTTGTAAAATGTATTTGTGATGAATTAAAATTTCGTTACTTGACATTTCCTGCCTTCGCTCGAGGGCGACCCGAGATCAAGTATTTGTGAAAGTAGGATTTGTTCTGTTTTTGTTTCGCGATGGCGTTTTTTGCTTCACATACCATGAAATAAAAACTAAGTAGTTGGAGTCGATCTTTATCGAACTTTAAAAGATTACAATTTAAATAAAATCCAGTGCGTCCTGCGATGCTTCTGGTCAATATCTTTAGTTTTGTCCAATGTGCATTCATCGTTTTTCAGTTGCATTGTCAAATGTTAGCGTCTGAATGTCAAGTTGCGAGTTCTTGTTCAGGACAAGTGAATGAATCTAAAGCAAAAGGAAAACGCATTTTTAAATCTGAGGAGCGTCAATGCGTGTTAAAAAACTATTTTGGTGAGATTTTAAATATGTTGCCCTTCAATCTTTTCTTTCATTTTGTCAGTTTCATGTTTGTCACTTTTCTTATAATATATTTTTGTAAGTCCAAACGAATGGACTAGACCGGCTACAAGTTTGACAATTGAACCTTTTTCCCGATTCATGTCCAAGATAATATCAAACTCAGACAAATTTCCAGAACCTAAAGTTGAGGGTTTTCCCACCAACGTCGAGGGAATCGTTTGCAAAAACACTTCCTGCACTTCGCTTTGAAAATCTTGTTCATTTGAATTAACGTGAAATTTCAGCAGTGCTTGAAATGAAAAACTTATCTGCACTTGTTGCCGAATAATGTTTAGCCTGAGATTTGTTTGGATCAAACGCTGCCGTTGAAATTGGCGCAAAATGAAGGCAGGCGTCGGCGTCTTTCACTGATCGACTCAGACTTTTCGATGGTGCCGTGTTTACGGCGATGAAAGTAGGTTTAGTAGTTTATTGTTATGGGGCGAGGGGCGCAAGGTCATTGGATGAAACCCCGCAAGGAGTCAAATAAATAACACAACACGTAAACAAAAGACACGGAAAGGCAACAAAAGCATCAGCAGCAAAAACCGCTTATTTCAAATGAAACATGATAACAGACAGCTAAGTGTTTGGCACATTTGAGAACATTAAGCAGGCCAAGGGGGAGTCACCGATAAATATCAGTAAAACTGGACGTTGAGACAAATAGAACACGTCCATATTGTTAGGTTTTACTTCAGTGAAAAATTAACTGCGTCGACAAATAAAATCAAAAACAATTGAACTATCCGGACAAGTGTATACACAAGTATTGTGAGTAAACAATACGAATAAATAGTAAGCACTGAGTTGATGCAACGTTATAGTTAACGTCACGTCGAAGTATAACAGAGCGACATGTGAGGAAGGAAATATTGTTCTCAGATTGATTTCGGTCAAAAAGTTTTGGCCTATTTGTTTCTGTCCTGTCTAGAAAATATGCATACAACCTCACGCTTCTATAGATGCCGTAAAAAATCCACAGGCGTGGTTTCAGCAATATTTAAAGGTATGGTTAAACGGATCTGCGACGACAAATTTTGATTCAGCTATTAATTGGGTAAAATAAAAAAATATTGGAAAAGATGCCATGACCTTCAAACAGTGAAAGCACATCGGGCAAACTAATCCAATATGGCGACCCTGCTGCTATAGCGTGTCCGCTATGATTATTTTGATAAAAACTAAATTATTTAATAGTTTGCAGAATTTATTTTACTGTGCATTCTACATGCTTTGCAAAAATGATTGGATTGAAACAAAAGTTTTTGTTATTTCTAAACACTGAAGTCCAGAAGGTCCAGAAGCATCAAACTGCTACTAGCTTTCTTTTTTAATTTAAATATTTGTGCGGATGACTGGCGTTCATGTTCAACTCCATGTGTAGCAAGGTGTGCGATGGGTTGTTTTGCCGAAGTGTAAAATGTTTTGCAGCCTCCACAAAACTCAACTGAAAATATGTTAATTCTTAAATCGATGAGTGACAGCAAAAAATTCAAGTACTTGCTTGAAACAACAATTCTTCCCCAGGTCATGCATCTTGCACCTGAGAAGTGTCAAAACAAACGTGGGAAAATTCAGATAAAACTGTTCAATAAAGATTAAGTTCTGCTGCGTCAGGGAGCGGGGTTTGGAGGAGGGTTAGTTTGGATAGTTAACAACAGCTGGAATGGAAACAGGGTAACTTGTAGATCTCAATAGCTAATGTCATCATTGTTCACATTGAAAACATGGTTAAAGGTTGGACTTCACTACAATTTCTTGCATGTACTGATAGTGTAAAGATCACTTAGATATTCAAAAATAAGCTCCAAGTTATGTTTTTCTTTCACGTTTTACAGTTGATTGGCGAAAAACCTTTGAAAATCTTACCACTATGGGGCTAACGTGCGTTGCGTCAGTGAGATGCCAATCAACGCTTATCGTTTTTCTCTAGTTCGTGCTTTCAGATATAAGCGGTTGCCTCCCAGTTACTTTTTATATCAACAGCAGAACAAATTATGATAAATATTACTTAAAACCAATACTTAATCGCCAAACTTCACTGGATTAATTGCTAGGTTTAGTGGAGGAAAGCACTTGATGGCACTCAACTTATATACGGCAAGTTAATAATCGCTGCCTTCATGAACTTTAAATTTTGGCATAAACTTCTCGTCCACAAATTTGTTAGAACGAGTGATACTGTTTTATGTGCAATCGTGGTTTCGTGCATTGACACGCTTGTCAGGCGCCCAACTTCTGTACAATTGTTCTGACAACGACCAACGTCTGACAATTTCAGAGGAGAAAAAATGGCGTTTATATTGAGTGCGGTTCGCACACAGCTCTGCGGCATGATGGGCGCGAGAGCTAACCACCAGTTATATCTTAAAACAGAGCGTATACTTAGTCTGAGCCAGTGGTGTAAAGGTTTTTATAAAGTGCTGTTTGAGTAAAGACTGGTGTGTAAAGGCTTCAGTAGGAAAACTAAGTGTATTTCTACCATTTGTTTTCGAAACTAACTCTCAGATTAATGTTTCATTGCTCGTTAGAGCTGAAAAATGTCTGGCTTCGAAAGAGAACTGTAAATGGCCGCAATTTTCTTAAAAATCAGATGTCATAGAATTGTTTGCCACTCTGTTTTTATTGCAATGAGAGTAACTTGGCACTTGAGGTCCCAAAAAGTGTTGTCCTTGCAGCAGTTATTCTAAAAACTTATTCTACGTCAATTTAATTAAAATGTATTCAACTACTAGGTAAATTATTCATGCTCTTGCTAACGTAAGATATAGCTTATTATCTTAATACTTCATTTCTTAAATTTGTTGCATTGATGATGAACCCCTTGATATAGACAGAATAAAAGAGTTTTTAACAAAATGAGCACTTTTTCATTTTATCAGTTAAAAATTGAAGCTTACCGTTTCAGAGGCAAAATAGCTTGCAATTCATTAGAAGCAATATTTGTAGCAAAAATATTGCACAATGAAAGTTTGTTTTGCACTTTTTGTTGCTGCTGCTGTTTTGATCCCAGGAATTCAATCAAAACGTAAGTGCATCGTTCTTGTACAACATGTGCCTTGTCTTTAATTTTTTTCTGTCGCGTCTATAGCAGTGTTGGTAGCAACACACGTTTTGTCCAAAATAATAGTATGGACCAGCCACAGCGATAAATCTAATCTATGAAGCAATTGCTTTCAATCGGCCCCTGTCCTGTGTTGATTTGCTGCTGGATTGCGCTGGACGTTTCTCTCGCCTTGAAAGAGGCCGCAGTATAGACCACAATAATTGTTCCCTTTGCAGTCATGAACAATAAAGCACCTATGCACGAATGGGGTTTTGTATTTTCAAACAGAAGTTGAAAATGAATGTGTGACGATTTTAATCTACTGAGTTAATTCTTCACACTAATAACGGAGGAAGAAGGAAAGACACATCTTTGACCAACAAATGTCGGCTAAACTTGTGATTATAATACAATTTTGTAAGATTTTCTTCGAGACAAATCATATTTTTCGGTTGGAGCAGCTGAAGAATATGGCAATTGTATTAAATCCTATCATGCTGATTTGGCAAAGCTACAATTTCGTTCGAGATCCATCACGTTTCAGAATATTCACAGATTCACTTTTTGAACTTCGCGATTTCACAACGCGTCTTTCTGAACAGAACATTGATCGTCCCAGGTTGATTACTTCGCGGATAATGCGAGTTACTGATGTTGATATTAAACCGCAGTGTTGTGGTGGAAACGTTAAGATGTTAATTGCTGCGAAATTAACGACAGTAATGAAAAATGGAGTACAACTTGAAGTAAAAGGAGAGTAATTTTGATGGCGAAAAATATGTTTCTCGCGTAAGCAGGGACTTTTATGCAGGAAATTTTGAAATCTGGATTGCATTTCTCCCATATTTCATGTAAAGCGTTGCAGAATGCGGTTATATGCCAAATCAATTCATTTTTCTCTGCATATCTTTGCTTAAGAATGTTTCCCTTATTCATCATGCTTACAGGTGGTTTTTGATGATTTCAAAAACATATCATATGAGATCCATAGATTTTGGGTTTTTGTAAATAAAAAGTTGAATTGAAACTTTGTGCACACCTGCGCTTGTAGCTGGTGCTTCTTACCGTGATTGTGTATTCGCGGCAGCGGATGCCTCCTTGCTTTTACCGGATTGAAAACGCACTGATAGTATGAAGCAAACACGACTGAGAACCACAAGTTAAAATCCTTGGCTAATTCCAACATAAGGGTCTCCAAACAAACACACCAGATTCATTCGTTTGCGAGGCGTGCATCTTGTGCCTGACGCAGCCCCGGTGATCCGGAACACAACCAAAGTAAAACAGGTTGAGCTTATCTTTAAACTATTGCAAACTCTCAAAACTCAAAGCCACGATCGCACTGCTTCGAGTTGTTTGTAAAATTGGTCCCCGCTTTCGTCGTCAAGAGATCGCTGCCTTCAATACTTCCGTCTGTGTTTTGGTGCAAAACACTGCCTCAGAAAAACCCCGGTGCTTATCGCACATTTAAATATCGACTACCCGGGTATTTTCGCCTTGGAAAAATTCTGTGGGTTTTATTCCTGTGGACAGTTTCAGCTCAAGTGGTAAGTTCCTCTTTCCAGATGTGACGTCACTGCAGGATCACTATCAGATCTACGAGAACTGATTCAGGTTATTTTCGCTCCTCCCACTCGAAAGACACAGCAACTTGCTCCTTCGCGTTTACACCAAAGCCACGAGCTCTTGATGTGTGTGTCATTTCCCCGCATGTTTTAAACCCTCGTGAATATCCTCCGCTTCTTGAGCAACAACTGTAAAATGTTCAAAATCGTCAGACAACTTTCCTAATGTTGTTCTTTCTGCTGCTCATGCTGCTTTGTGGCAGTTGTTGCAAGGAGTGCTTTCAAAATATTGAAGTCTTAGCTACGTGTTGACTGAACTGATTCTGGCCATACAATGTTAAATTACATGTTCAAAAATAGTTGAAAATGCCCGTTCCAAACACGTACGTTCTTTAATTACAGAGTTCAAGATATGTTCATTGAGTAGTGGCGAAGGCGTGCCATTTACTGTAATTTCCTTAGAACTTACTAAAGCTGCTTTCAAAATTTTGACCCCACAATCTGTGATGTCTGTGCTTAAGTTGTTCTTGAGAAAAAACTGGGTGCGTTTTGGTCGCATCTGGGGCATGGTCCGCTGAACCGGCCTAGTTTCGAAAGAGTATCAACGTCTGACGTCCTGGAGTTTTTTATGTTCAGAGACTGATTTCTTGAGAAAGAAATTTGGTTTAAATTTTTGAAATCAGCTGTCACCTTTAGTCAACTCAGTCCCAGAGCAGTCTTGCTTGTCAAACTTTTGACGGCGAAGTCTTTCTTCCCAATATGATGATATTGCTGTCATGTCATTTGTCATGTCTAAAGGAAAGTTTGAGCGGACCGCTTTTTCTCTAAGCGGCTTAGGTTGGTTGAGATGCCTCAACTTATTGCTTCTCCAAATAAGATTGACTTGAATGTCGTCTTTTGGTGGTGTGGTTTCCCTTTAATGAACTGCCTTCTCTCCGCTGTGGGTTTTAAGAAGTCTTGTCATCTTCAATAGTTATGCAATGATTCACGTCTAGGCAATCGACTTCGCCTGTTTGCTCGGCTGTGCAAGCTCAAAAACAATTTTGAACGATCTGTCCGTTGATCAAGATCAGGAGTCACCAACCTTTGTAAAACTGGGAGCTACTTCTTTGGTACCAATTAACGCGAAGAGCTGCTGGTCTGATATTCACTTCTGAAATAAAATTTTGCTCAATTTACCTTTGGTTATGTTATTATTAATGATGTTAATCTATGTGACGATGCTCATAACAGGCCCGCCGGCGACCAACATGATCCTCGTGGG
>Ga0210059_1017703_pt1 | contig 10122 bp, 10 predicted proteins | sample Ectturendosymbi2_FD_188042 | JGI IMG/M metagenome (GOLD analysis project Ga0210059, IMG submission 188042) | Ecteinascidia turbinata endosymbiont from Florida, USA - Sample 2 (SPAdes) (version 2) | ecosystem: Host-associated > Tunicates > Ascidians > Unclassified | place: Key West, Florida...
GTTATTACTTTATCGTGGATGCACGACGGCGAAGTGTTGGGCGATTCGCGTTTAACGTCCGGTCCGCTGCTAACATCTTGTTTTCCTTCCACAGGTACTTCGTACGCAGCCTGCTTCAAGCATGGAAAGAGGTCGGCTTATCGACGGAGGAAGGTCACAAAGTGGAAACGTGCGAATACTGCCGCCAACCGGTTCGCTTCGAGATGTTGTCGTCGCGCCTTCGCGTTTCAGCTGCCGCCGACGAATCGGTTGCCGGCGCTGCTTGAAGCAGAGGGCGTCGACACGAGTTTGTGTAGAGGAGCTCTGTCGTGTATCTACGCTGAAATTGTCGTCCTGCATTTGTACAACATGCTTTAACGCCTAACCGTATGTACCTTCTGTTAACCTTATTGCAGTTGAACGCAGAATAACGCGCGATTTTTAAAAGTTTAACCATGTTCCCGTGCACTCGTATCAAACTGCCGTTTATACTATAAATTGGTACTTAAAAGCTTGTTTTTGAAGTTTTAGATCACGTTTTCCATCCAAGTTCTTTTATTGGCTTGCTAATAAGCGTAAGTCGTTGACGTTTCATATCGTTTTCCACAATCCACATGCGGTTCTTCCGCAGTGTCATTAAATGTTCCACTGGCAGTTCTGAAGACAGCAACCGAATGAGCACCGGCCTAGCTATCTCTTGCACATCTAGCATGCGTTCCCTGCTCGTTGCCGTGTAGCTCAAGCGACCACTCCGCTCTTGGGCCGGTGAGATTTTTTGGTAGGCTGACGTGCTTCGTGCCGCTTGCCTTTCGCACGACCTCGCGACGTGAATTGATCGGGGGATTACCGAGCAGTTGGCCAACAGTCAGTCAACTCTTAAGTTCCAGACTTCTCTTGTTGTAGCAATTAAAAGTGTCCTGCGCATCTGTGTCTTGCGATTCCTTCCATGCCCAAAGCGAGCTGCTTGTTTTGCTGGCTTGGTTAAAGTCTACTTCTTTCTTCCCACCTCAAGACATTTTATTCCGTGATTGAAGCTACGTTCCTGAGAAATAAATCATTACGCAGACTACTGATGTTGCCATTCTGTTGTCATGTAACCCAGCCTCAACGCTGACGCACACACCCAGGAGTGTTGGCTTATAACCCGCATTAAATGCTGTCCTGCAAGTACGCGTCAAAGCTGCACTTGTTGCCTGAGACCGTGGATATGCGATTGGCTGTACAAGGCAAACCAGGGTTGCGCCCCGTAGGTCTTGAACCACAAAAGACTATCTTCACGCCCATTGCTGGTTGCCGGTGATTTAACTCCGTAATATTTTTTCGTAGGATTTAAGCATACAATTCTAAAGGCAGCATTATTTGCGTTCAGTAGACTGATTACGTTCATCTGTTTCCTTCGAATCTTAGGCTACAGTGGATCTTCGCCACAGTCTACAACGCAATGTTCTTTTTAGGCTTCAATGTACTAAAATGAGCGGTGCTATTCGTAACAAATGAACCAGTTGCAGGACAACGCTGTCCTGGCTCGACTGCAGCTGATACGACAACTTAATTGTCTTCCAAAAGATATTTGAGCGTGTTTTGTACTTAAACTTTGATCGGGTCGCTGCTCATGAGAGTCTTTTCTGCTTTTTCCTGTTGAAGCCGTGCAGCGTTAAGCGGTGTGCGGCCAAAATTGAAGGCCAGAAAAGGGTGCAGGTGTAATTAATGGAAAGGAAGAAGAATTATCTGCTGTTACTTGGAAAGCGTTCTGACATCGTTTGTCCAACATCGGTAGCTGACAGGGCCGGATTAAAGGGTAGGGGGGCCGTGGGGACAATTTTTGCTGGAGGGCCCCTATGACGTAATTCATGACGTCATCGTTTGTAAAAATTATGTTTTCGCTGATTCGCAAGGTTTCCATTTGTTTTTTCCGGCAGTCGAGAATGTCCTTACCCAAATGCACATACAGTTAGTTGCGAGAAGAGTATTTACGATATAAATCAGGGTTTTTTTTAAGGTGTTTCACGGACCCGATTCGGGTCCCTAGAATTGAAAATCGGGTCCCCACAGGTCCATACCGGGTACCTAACATTTTCCTTTAAAAAAAGCCTGATATAAATACTAGAACAAGAGTGTATTTTTACCAAGAAAAAATATTTCACAAGATATATAACTCTCTATAGAGACTGGCTCGGCAAGAAACGACATTCACCCGAACATTAATGCCAGAAACCAGAGATTACAAATAAAAACACCGAAAAAGAAAATATCAGTATGGCCAGCCAGGCTGAGTGTGAAAGTTTCTTCCAAGCTAATGTCTTGATTTTCACCTTCATTTTCAATGCTCTAGTTAACGCCACTGCGTTAACGTTGCTGCTAGCAAGTTTTGCTAGAAAAGGTGATTCAGTCGCGGGGTTTTCGCAAACATTGCCAGATCCTTGCGCTTTTCATAGCTCCTGATGGCATTACAGATTTCGGCATCGCTCAAGCTTAACACTGCAATCTCGTTTTCTGCTCTTTCGTTCTACGACCGGACTGATTAAAACCTTTTCTGACAGACCACGCAGTAACATGTGGTGTAAATGGCTTTAATAACTTCATATATTTATGATGTACCACAACGATAGTAACCTTCGGGAGAAAAGTGCATTTCCACCACACGTTACCCTTTGTGACGAAACAAAGGTGCACTTCGGCTGCTGCTACCTCGAGACTTCACCAGAAATTGAGGATCATTGATAGCAGTGTTGCCACTTCTGATATTTTAACATGACATCAGATGTCATGTTCTCAGATTAATTTCTGATGTCTGATGTTTTGTCGACAAATCTGATGTTGACAGGGTTGTTTTTGTTTCCCACATTTCCTATCATTTTAGGACGAAAATAAGTTAGATTTATGATTTTTCAGTTCCTTTCATCAATCTCTCACCCTAATGTGTGTTTTGTTATCGTTTCAAACTAAAGAAGCTCTCTTCGCTGCGTTGAGACTAACATTTTACGTAAATTATAAACGACTTCTCCATTTTAATGGCGACATTTCGCTCTGTTTCGGATTCAACGAGGGTAATCGCGCTTTGTTAGTATAGTGGACACATTAGTGCTTTAATGTTTTGTGCATTCTTACTGTGTAATTCCCAGTAATATTCCAGTCGTGATTCAATGTGATGCACTTGTTTGCGAACAGTTCGACCGTCGACATGATAGCCTGCAAACCTACATAACCGCAGTCGGTCGCTGTTTCCTGTGGCGCATTCGAACACCCAACGCTTTTGTTCGTCGTCATTCTAATTCTGACTACATACCGAATAGTTACAACAGTCCCTACATTAGGTTTGTTAACAGAAGCATTAGGCTTATATGAAACTGTAGCGTAAAAATTTGATGTTATCTGATGTTGAAAAAGGCAACAATCTGATGTTAACGAGACTGACTTCAGTGGCAAGATTGATTGATACTAAACAGCAGTCAGCAACCACTAGCATTAGCACGCAAATATTAAAACTTTCGTGACATTTGTGCAATAGGCGTGATGCACGAGTAGAGAGTCATACCCATGCCAATAGAACGATTATTTGGAAAACGTTACCAGCGAAATCAAATATATTTCCATTGAACAAAACCGAAAATACTTACAGGATATTCAGTAGCGATTACTAAAACTGGCAGACAGTCAAACTTGTAGAGAGATCAGTTGCTGTTAGGGGCCCCTGATAGTTAACGCAACATAGGAATATAATGGTAGAGTTGTATTCTTGTATCGCTTCTGAATCACAAAAATTTTTCAAACGAGTATTTTATTTGAAACAAATAAATTTCATCACGGCGGGCCCCTTGCCGCAGGGGCCGTGGCAATTGGCCCCGTTACCCCTCTTAATCCGGCCCTGGAAGCTGACTAGCTGCACCGATGAAAAAATAATTGTGATATTGCACACATACCGTAAAGCGCGTGATGATGCCAGACCTCTTAAGAGAGCGGTGATTTTCATGGGCGTCCGCAGAAACTTTTCCAGGGGGGGCAAAGTCGACATTTTGCATATCCTTTTCGGATTGTTGATGATGCAACGCAAGTGGACGTACACAAAACGCTTCAACCTTTCTACACGCCAAAGAAAATGCCCAATGTTACGGCAGCAGTTGCATACAGTGTTTTTCCTCTAAGAAAATTTTGCACTAAGCAAATGTTGGCTTTAGTGAGCATGGATATTTTAAGACTGAGTTACAAGAGTTCTAAATGAATTACAAACTTTGTGAATTATTAGAATAATTATAAAAATTCATAAAAATACGAATAAAATACATATTTAATTGAAATACAGTAGCATCCCTTGTTTTATTCTTTTTCCAATGTTTTGGAATGTTGCAAGTGCACGGTATGAGATTTTACTGCGCAAATGATTTGGTGGTACTGCACAGTTGCGCACTTTAGAGAGAGCATCGATTGCACAAAATGCGCTTTGTTGGCAGCAATGCTTCTTTTTCACTCATGTTTCTTTACATATAATATAAACCAGGGGTGGGCAAACTTGTTCAATGCAAGAGTCATATGCAGACAACCAAAAATACCAGCGAGCTGCAAAAACAGTTTGTATGTGCACACAAATACGGGAAAGAATGCAAGTTTTACATGAAATGATGTACAGTAATTGTCACTATTAACTTTTTGCTTGATTTTGTAGTCCCCGTAAATCTGGACATTACATTGTTAAAGCTGTGCGAATCAATTCTCTCAAGTGCTCATTTTTATGGTTGGACGAAGGTTTGATTTTACGAACTTCATTACAGAGAAAAAAAGTCACAGCAATATGTCGTGCTGTATACAGAAATGTGTTGCACACAGGTTTTTTATATTGTGTACATTTTATTGGAACCTGTGGCCAGAAATTAACTGTAGAGTGGCATTGACTAAAGTCTTTTTAGAGCCAGTCAGTTTCGTTTCTACAACAGACAAGTTTGTGACAAATGGTTGGAGAACTGGACAGCCATCACTGACTACATTAAAGATGAATGGATTTACAAGGAATGCAAAGCATGGTTTTAACTCTTGGAAATGGTCAAATCTTGCTTGGAGCTCCTCCAATACTGTTACAATTTTTTTTTGTAAATTCTTCCAATTTATGGTTCTGCAAATGCCTTTGCAAAAAGCATGCGTTCTCATTTTGACATTGGGAAAATGACAAAATGCTTTTGACATGTGTCTTTCAAAAATTGAATATTCTTCCGGGAACTTAAGTAGCCTAATTTGAGCTTTAGGTTCACCATTTTTGTTATAAAATCGCGTAGACTCTCTGGTAACTAACATTTTGACAGGGGCGGATCCAGGGGGTGGGGTGGTCCCCGAAACCTGCGAATGTAACTTTATTCACCATGATTTTGTACAATCCGGAAAACAACATTTGCGATATAAGGCCATTTTGCCGTCCATTGTTTTTGTCACAGCAGTGTTGGGAAGTATACTTCATCTCTCTTACAGTGCAAAGCCGTTATGAGACTTGGCTAGCAAATATAACTGAAATCACCTCCCCTAAGTTAACTGCCTCTGCCTTACGAACTCGCGTAAAGATGTCTGCGTTCAACAGTAAAAAAACATGCGGCAAAACGGCTACAAACCTACAACCATAACTTAAAGTGAACCTTTGAAGATATGTTGCCATGTTATTGTGACGCAACAAAGGATGATGTAACAATTCGTTCCCGACTTTTGCAACCTGCATTTGCTGCCAATGGGCGGAAGTGAATTGCAATTTCATGACTGCATTATACCAGAAAAGTGAACTGACTCTTGTGCAGTGTTGAGTGTCATATTGGCAAACAAACTGTCATTTGCAAGAATTAACGCAACTAATCGGAATGAAACTGCTGAGTTTACGTTTTCTATAAATTTTTGCATCTTAGTTCTAATTTCTAGGGGGGCAAAACGGGCATTTGCCTCCCTGCGGACGCCCATGGTGATTTTTATGCCCCAGTTAATGCCTTCCCTTTCTTTTTGAATTCAGACTAAACGCAAACATTCGAGAAGGGTTGTTTAAGAAATCATTTGCGACAACCAAAAAAGTCTATTTCCAAATTAATTTCAAATTAGACGTTTTTGGTATATTTCAAATTTTCCGTTGCAGAGTAGCACTGAAAACAAAATTTTAGCAAGTGAGATTCCAGCGCAGTTGAAGGCAGTTTTGAGTTTTTTTGTCTCAGTTGAGAATCTTGTAGAGGAAATGTGCATGCCGTAATGACTAACGCCTTCTAAACTACGGTTGATGGTATCTTGCCTGTGTAATTTTCTCGTGTTGAAAAGCATCATGTTAGAGAATGGGGATTGGAGAAAGTGGTCTTCTTGAATTGTCTTCGTGGATAGCTATACGCCGTGAAGTAACTGTTTTACCAAGCAGTGGTGTAGGAGGCGGAGGTGCAGGGTGCAAACGCACCCCCAAAAGTTTTTATTTGTTGAAAATCCCTGAAAGTCTGGACAAAATCCCTGAAAATCTGGGAAAAATCTCTGAAAATCTTGGCAAAATCCGGGAAAAATGGCGCCCAACTTTGAATTCAAAAAATGGCGCATAACCGAAAAACACATGATGACTTTTTTTTGGAGGTCTCATCAAAGAAAGGTCTTCATGATCTTTGTGGGAGAAAATTTGTAGGTAAAGTCGCACAAAAACTTTTTGGGCAAATTTGGAGAAATTTGGGCAAAAATCCTTCGCACCCCCAAAGTTTGCCTGCTCCTACACCTATGTCACCAAGAAAGAATCTAGTGGGACGTAATAGGAATGTGCACCTCAAAAACGCCCCAATGGACCAGCAGTGGCGTACCTGAGGTTTCCCTCACCCCGGGACAAAGTCTTGGGCGCTTCCACCCAGCCCATTCTTGGCAGCATACATGCGAAGAGTGTGTTGGGATTAAACGGACGTCGAAAGCTGACTCGGGTCCCGCATATATTTGTTTCTATACCCGCATGAAAACTTCGTATGACTGTGACGTCACACAGTTGGCGTCAGGACTTTTGAATCTTAGCAATCGTTAACTATTCTAGAGTCTTGTTTTTTTTCGGTCATAGACCGAAACAGGGGCGTACAGAGGTCTGGTGATGCCCGGGGCAACTGCTTGACTGTACGCCCCCTAGCAAATTACAGTATTAAGGAATGTGAGAAATACAGGCGTTTGAAATACGTAAAAAGAAGTTTTGACAAAAAACAAGTTTAAAAAAATTGAATTAAATACATTTCAAAAAGTATTTTATGCTTTTAATGTGTTAGTCTTCAATAATTTGTTTTATTCTGTGGGCCTGAGGCATATCTTTATAAACAAACATCTTGTGGTAATGGGCCCGTAACCAGGGTGGCTTCGCCCCCTGCAAAAATTTTCGCCTCCCCCTGGAAAATGTGTTGGACATAGTTTAAAACTACTGGACATATTACAAAAATTTTTTTTTTTTTAATATTTTTTAAAATTATATATAGTATCTGAAATTGTACAACCATGCAGTTTGATGCATTGCTCTCCTTCATGTTTTTCTGAACTATAAACAAATTGCGAAGAATATTGTTTGTAAGAAAAGATGAAGATAACGATGGCAGTTCTTCATCTCTCGTGTCACTTAAACATACATTTGCATTCCCTCCTCAGGCAAGTTCCCATCAGATCCATGCAGCTTGTATTAGTAGCTTCACAATACGAAGAAGCGTCTGGTTACAGGATTTTAATTTTTGTAATTAACTTTTGTAATATCACTCTTTGGGTGCCCGGGGCCGTGGCCCCGTTTGCCCCTCGGACTCATGGCAGTCATAATATGATACATACCATATATTTCACATTAATTCAGAGAAGGAAGCAACTTCAGGCCTACCTCAAGTAGTTATGAGATTTTTGCTGACACCAATAGATAGATTGTGAATGATACTCCAAAACTCAGAATTGTGAGGCGAATGCTCAGAGTACTGAGCCTGATCCAGCTGGCTTCTGACAATGTTCGTGCACGGCCCAGCAAACTGTTTTTCAGTTAGGCTATTAAGAACCATGTTTCAAGTACCAATTTTTAAACTTTTAAGTCTATGGCAACGTGGTTGAGGAAGAAATAATGTACGAACAGCTGCAGAAAAAGTTTGTCGCATAAAAGTTTTTCGGGAAAATTTAGCAAAATATCCTTTGCACCACCAAAAATTGCTTTTTGCTACACATATGTCTCATCGCTAAAAGATTTCCAAAGGTTGGGATACGGTAAAGCTAGAAAGTCAGGTCAAGCAGTCTTTGTGTTAGTGACGGAATGTAGCTTACAAGCTACCTCTTACTATAGCCTACTTTCTCAGAATCTTTCTCTCTTCTGTAGAATGGGACGGGCCCAATGTTAGCGTTGTTTTCGCCAATGTTTAAGATGCCTCATTCTCCGATGCAATAATAACGGCAAGAGCAATCATTTTCGCTTTCAGACAACGATCTTCATGCTCATGCATGCATAAACCATTACCATCACCAGACAACAGTGGCCCGTTATGCAAAACCAAGGGAGAAAAACCTGTACCGGGTGAATCGAAACCCCTCATACCCTTGCATTCGCTTCAGTGCAAACCAAAATCCAGCGTAATTGCGCCTAAGCGCGCCGTGCTTAGCATGATTCCGCTTCAGTGTAAATTAAGTTCAAAGGAACTCCATATCTCAGGCTTATATTCAGTAAATTTCTTGAAAGGCAACATTCAAACTACTTTAATCAACCAATTTTTATGTTCAATTAAAAAATATTCCAATTTTTACGGTCAGTTAAAAAATATACTAGCCAGCACAGACTAGACTGCTCATGGCTTAAAAAATAATTTCAATGCAAAATTTCATCATGTTCAAATAAAGTTTTTCGAGACATGTTTCAGTAGCAATTATTTCTTTTGCTGAAACGCACCATCGCTTGCTTTCGAGCGACACGTAGCGAAAAGTATCTCAATATAATCTATGTGAATGACTCCGAAGTGTGGTATGGGTCTCTTCTACTGGATTTTTCAGCAAATCATATTTTTCACACATTGCATATTATGCAGAAAAACATGCCAACCTTTTTTCTTGAATTGTGAAATTATGATTGATGACACGGAACAAGCCTAGTGTTCACGGTACCCACTTCTGGAGAATTTGTCCCTAGGTTCGGAATTTCAGCAACCTTTGGGGAAAAATCTGGGGTTTTGAGGAATCTAGCGATTTTTTAGGGAAATTGCATTTTTGGGGATAAAACTGGTAAAAAGTTATGGTCACACATTGCTACCTGATGTGAAAATCAGATTTTACTCTCAGTTCCAGGAAAAGGAAGTTGTGCACAATGACCATAAGTTGTATATTTTTTCCTCATTAGAAAAGCGTTATCTGTGCATTATTATCATCAGTAAAGAGTGTGACAAAAGTACATCCTAATCATGTTTGCGTGAAAAGTAGAGCTTAATGGTACTTCAGCTTTGAGAATTTATATTTAAGCGTGATATCAAATGTAGTTATTGGTATCTATTGGTTTTACACAATCAAAACGTTGTTTAATATGATCATTGCTTTATACAAATTCAATAGCAAGCCTACATTATAATTTGCAGATAAATGTTCTTGAGGTGTGAGTTGGCTATACTTGTACGATTGTTTTGTTCTATTTTTCAAGAGATCCTAAGTTATCATACAGGAAATGTGTGATGCAACACACAATGCTGCTTGCTAAACGGCCATTAAAAGTGTTAAAAGGTAGATGAAAATAATATAGTGCTTAGTGCAAAATCTAGGGAATTTTTGTGAATTGTGGGAGTTTTAAGCTCAATTTTTGGGTATTTCTAGTCAACATGTCTGGGAATCTTGGTAGTGTTCGTAATAGCAGCGGCGAAGAAGCACAATCTGCCGCCTCTGACTCTCACCGAATTCTGCCCCATTACACGAAATACCAACATGTATGCATGTGGTGACACCACTCGGTTTCTGCGCACGTGATTGGCCATAACCAGGGCTGCGGAGCCGGAGCTGGGCATTTTGCCTGGAGCCGGAGTTCAAATTAAAAATCAGAAGGAGCCGAAGCCAGTGGCGTGCAGAGGTCTGGTGATGTCCGGGGTGACTGCTTGATTGGATGCCCCCCTGCCAAGTTCTAGTATGGAGCAGTGGCATATGGTGGTCATTGTTACTGGATACACGCTGTTTGTGACGTCACAATAT
>Ga0210059_1017705_pt1 | contig 10121 bp, 6 predicted proteins | sample Ectturendosymbi2_FD_188042 | JGI IMG/M metagenome (GOLD analysis project Ga0210059, IMG submission 188042) | Ecteinascidia turbinata endosymbiont from Florida, USA - Sample 2 (SPAdes) (version 2) | ecosystem: Host-associated > Tunicates > Ascidians > Unclassified | place: Key West, Florida...
GATTTGGCCCGCGGAGCGCCAGTTTGACACCCCTGGTGCATGCGATTGTGCTGTGCACTTGAAAAATTCTGTGCAGTATGCATCTATCTTGCAATAAAATCTACAGCGTGTCCCATAGCAAGTGTAATAGTGATTTAGTTCAAGGGCTTCTTCGAACTCTGTGAAATTGTTGAGAGTAGGCCTACATGTAATTTGGTCAAATTTTTTATAAATTACAATTATAATTACAATTACACAAGAACAAAAAATCTCAATTACAATTATAATTACAATTACATGAAAATATGTAATTAATTACATTCAATTACAATCACATTTGTAATTGATCCAACTCTGATCAGTATTACTGTAAATGCAAACCACAATTTTTGAAAACAATGACCTTTATTTCGATCTTTCATTCGCTTTAGGGAAGTGGAAGCCCAAATTGCAAAGACCACCACTGCTTTCTTAGGCACAACGCATTACAGGCATGGGCCTCGGAAGGATTTTTTCTGTGGGAATGGCAATAGTGGATTTGTCCAAGGGGTGCCAAAAAGGATTTTCTACGGGACCAACAGTAGTGAGATTTCATTTTACCAACTCCGAAACTAAGAGAAAAACATTTTCCCACTAAAAAGTTATTTAGCAAAATATCAAATATTTTAAAACCCTGCGTGGGAAAAGACCACCTTGCCCCTTTTTTTGCCCCCGCCTATGATGACAGGGTAGGTGTTACTTGATACATGCTGTCAATACTGAAGAGGAACAAACCAGTGGCGTATGGTGGTCATTGTTATTGGGTGTGCGCTGTTTGTGACGTCACAGCACGGTGTGACGGCAAATTCACGTTTCAAATGCAACGTTTTGGCGAAGTTTTTTGACACAATGCATATCATTATACACGCACTCTCCTTATTCATTGTTGTATGGCTTAATATGTCATTGTATTGATTTTAAACTATCAGTGCTCCAACTTAAAATGCAGGTGCAAAATACACTCAACGCTACGACCAAGTAATCATAACTGCAAAAACATCAGCCTGCACGTTAAAGTCAAGGAGTAAAACACAGTCAGCCCTACAACAGCGCAGTTTTCAACTGCAAAAACAATCTGCATGGAATGTCTTTTTGAATACGAATAGTCGAGCCCAGGAGGTGCGTGCGCTTCGGATACCGTACACCCAGGATTGCTAGCTCGAAACAAGAACGGAGTAAAATGCACTCAGCCTTGGAACAGCGCAGGTCACCACAGCAGAAATAAGCTGCGACTCTGCGCGATTGTCTTGTCGATTACAAGTTTCGAGCCCTGCTGGTGTGCGCCTGGAACGTCGCACACCCTGGTTTGTCAGCTACAAACAACAGGGGAGTAAAATTCACTCAGCCGTGGAACAGCGCAAACGAAATTTTTTTGGGTGGCACGCATGGGCCGCCATACAGCTCATTGCAAAAGCAGTTTTCGCAAATGTCTCTTCGAATACGAGAGCAGTCGAGTACATACATATGGCAACACCTTCGGGCTGGAAAGTAGCCTATATAATTATCTCTGTATTTTTTTTGTGATTTTACCTTGATCGCACTATCTGGAAAATGTCACTTTCCGTGATATGAGGCCGAATTCGTCGGTTAAACGGCGACTGATGGTTCTTCTGCTGATTCTCGAACCAGTTTCCCCAAGTTCCGCTCGAATCTTTTTAGCTGAACAGGTAGGAGACTTCACGACACATCTTTTTATCAAAATATCGTCTCGTCTGGTGGTTTTCCGTGGATGACCGCTCCTCTTACAATCTGAATAAGATCCACAATTCTTGAACTTGACCACTGCCTAATGCACTGCTGTTTTACTGACTGCAAGGCGTTCACTTATTGAGCGTTCAATGTATCCTGCCTGGCGTAGAATCACGATCTGAGCTCGGTGTGCCTCAGAGAGAGACCGTTTCTTACCCATTCTGAGGCAACAAAATAATGACGAAAAAAAAAAGCAACCTCACTGCTGAATGGTTGATTGTTTATGACTTGAAACAGTCTCTTGCGTCACACTATCGCTCACCGGAAAGGATGATGCAATCGCGAACGATTTCTGATGCAATACTGCGGAACAAGTAGCTTCGCACACAAAAATCGACTTTGGTCAACTTTTGGCCACGACTGTACCACAACAGATAAGGGCCATGTGTAAAGCTATAGCAGTACTATCTACAATAAAAACAGAGTTGCAATACTGTAATTTTGTTAGCGTTTCTATTATGTAAAGCCCCTTTGGTGTTTTTAGCTATGATTTTTTCCATTTTAATTTTCTTTAAAAAAGTCATTTAGAAATCAGATTGCTGTTAAGTACTTGCACAAGTTTGTACTGCTCCCATACCAAGCAAATCATAGAAAATTTTAAGGAGCTTCAAAAGAAAGCAAAAGTCACTTTGCCAACTGGCAACCATAGAACTCTGCCCCAAAGGGACAAAGAAAAGGGTAACAGCAAGAAAATGACAAAAGCGCGTTTGGGTCTGATGCCTTACATTAGTGGTTTTTAGTTCATCCAACCACGCGGACCCTTTTTTCTTGGCGTGATGTTCATTAACTGCTCGGGAAAAACGTGTATTCAAAATAACTAAAAATTAATTAAAGGTTGCAATGTCCAGCAGAGGTTGCCCGCACTAAGCATTCGGTGCATTAAATGTGACAAACTTAATTTTAATGAATTCCTGGATGATCTTGTTATGAAGAAGGCCAGGACAAAACCTTTTTAAATCGTTTACTGTGCTCTGTTCGACCTTAATAGATTCGATTATTGTAGCTTTTTGTACGTATTTTGATAACGAAAGCATAAGGGAGGTTTAAACCAGTACTGTCGTCACGGGGTAGCATTGGTGGGCTCAGCCCCTCCAAATTTAAATATGAACCACTATAAATCAGTGGAGACTTTAACAAATTTTCAGAATGTCAAGACCCTGCGCAAATGTAAAGCGCCCTATTGAAAACGTTCTGGTGACCGTTCTGGATTAAATCTCACATCCTTTCGCGCGACGGTTTCGTTGCGTTCGATTATATTAGCAATCTGAAAAAGTTAATAACATGCGAATCGTGAACCTAGCAGTTGCAACCATTTGGGTGCGTTGTACTTGACGTGTTTTGCTCGCGTATGTGATATTTTTACAGCCGCGGTAAGCGAGTCGCATCAGTGGCGATTCTAAGGGAGGCCTGGGTGGACCATTGGCTGGCCCCCAGTTGTGTCTCGAATTCACATTCAAGTTCTTTTGGTTAACATAAAACATGCCCATGCAAGATAGACATTTACGTTGGCCCCCTACTTTTTCTTTGGCCCCAAAGTGGCCACCCACTTTTGAAATTCTAGAATCGCCACTGAATCGTAACGTGGTCCTCTCGTTGTGCTTTAGCGACTTTACGCCGACAAACATATGGGGAATGTGCTTGTTTTTTGAGCACAGATAAGACAAAACAGATGTGAAACTTATTAAAAACGTAGGCCATGTGTTTTGTCAAATATTTAACCAAGGCGTTTTCGGTTGATTTGCCTGCAAAAATTAACAATCCTGTTCCCGCCATCCAAGTACGATTTCAATAATTCCATGTCACTGAACGATTTTGCGTCGAAGGCAGCAAGAAGCGCAGTGATCGTGGGGCACTCTGGTAATGATTTAGAATTTTTTGTTGACCGTACGTTTCGAGCGTCAGTATCGTTGTCTTCGGCTTTGCGCAAACTGATTAACGCTGTTCCATTATTTCCTCGTAACAGTGGGAGAGGGGCCTCACAAGGGGATTAGCCTAGGGCCTCCGATCAGCTAAATCCCGCCCTGCAGCAGAGTAACGATAAATGCAAACAATCAAACGAATCGTCGAGTACCCAAATACCATTGTTGATGTCACAAACAGTAATTGCATAATCATGCTACTGCTATGGTGCTGTACACGAGATAACTTGTCATTTATTCATTAATGCTGCTCCAGGCGCTACATGTAGAAATTGAAATGAAAAATCTAAATCTTCAAGTAACGTTTCTAGTGCAAAAAGGTGTGGGAACTCCGTTCACACGCGTTCCAACCCCACTACACCCCTGCTTGGAACCCCCTGGGTTTTGAAAATTTTAGCAAAAAAGGGTTTTTTTCTTAGTTTCAAGTGGAAAAAAACAAATTTCACCACTTTTGGGCCCCTCTAGAAAAATTTTGGAAAAATCCCCAAGTGACCACCCTGGAAAAATCCTTTCGACGCCCATGCGTGTACATATAAAACGCGCAAGCACAATGCCGGCCACGATGACTTCTTGCTCAACTGCAATATTGGCTGCAAAAAGATTTTCACAAGCGGTTTTGCAGGAAGGTTTTACGAGCAAATGGTTGCTTTCATCCAAAGTAGAATCTTGGAACTTCAAATCTTGGAACTAGACTAAGTACAAACTTTTAAAACTTGCGAATTCAATGATAACAGACTTTTTATTTTCCTGCTCAAATCTGAACACCATTGTTCAGGAAACGAACGCAAGACAAATATACGTTTCATGGATGAGGCTTTGAAAACAAGGGGCACCAAACATTTAAATGTTGAAACTTGGTTGCTATGTCTGCCCTCCCTATCAAAATTTCTGGCTACGCGCGTTGGCCATGACGCCCCCAAAATTTTAGAATATCTGGTGATTTTGTGCTTTGAGAGGCGGTATCCCTAACAAAATACTGTTACTTGCCTTAAATCTAAAACTTGCCCCCCCAATTTTGGGCTGGCTGCGCCACTGTATTGGGCCCCCTTATTTATGACTAAAGAATATGCGGCCTGCTTATCCTTTGATTAGGGGCCCTTAACATCTTGGTTAGGGGTCTTTTACATTTTGACTGAAGCCCTTTGTCCATCCACCACAAACTATTCATTATTTACCATTTTAGTGTGGATTATTATCTTCAGGTTGAGAATCAAATTTGTTAAATTATGTAAATAATCACAATCTCATATAGCAAACCAAACTAAGATTTTTGCTAAATATTATGTAATCATTATAATAAAAATACAACAATTGTCAAAAGCTCATATAGCTTTGAAAGTGTATAAAGTACAAATGCGGCCACATCAAAGCGCGCAAATTTAAAGTGGTGGCCCCCATTTTGCACACCTTGCAAAGCCTGCACAGTGCACACTCGCTAAAATCACCGCTGTAAGCAGCAGCAGTTTTTTTAAAGTTTTGGTTCTTGTGACCGCTATGGAATTTTTGAAGCTTTCAATTATTTTATCGAAATACCGAGGTTGTTGTAAAGCAAAATTGTAGTGTACTTTGGTGTTTATTGTAAACTGAGGTTCTGCATTTTGAAAGATCGTTGGAGAAAGTTAAGAGACTGCTTGGTCCTTCAAAACATCTTTAAAAATCACTGTGCCTAAGTACCAACACTTGTGTTCTTTTGACTGCTCCTGTGATATGGACGATGTGTCTGAGCCAAACACGTAAATGAATGAATAAAAACATCGGTCATTTACCTGCGCCGCACGTTTATTGGTTCGTGGAGCGCGGAGAAGTTTTGTGCCGGTTGGCGGTTTGGTATTGCATTGCGCGCGCCTGAAGCCAGAATGACGTCGGAGATGTCTTGTGACTATGACGTCACAAATATGTTTCGTTTCGCGTGGTCGCGTTTGGTCAGTGGGTTGATTGTTGGATGGCGGTTTGCTCAGGCTGGTGAAAAACGATAGAAATTCTGCTTCTTGGTTTATAAGATAGTGTTGGTGTTAGCTTTCAGCCACACCAAATCTGACTCACCGAAGGTAGTGACAAACGCTTCTGTAGCCTCGTTCGTTCATTTACTGTAGCTGCAATACAGTAGGCTAGTCGCTGAAGTTGTGTAGTGGTAATTATGTTTTCAACTTAACTTGATCTGTGAAACAACGAACCTGAATTCCATGTATACTCAACTGTACGCAACGTTACAGGAGGTAGATAGGCTGAGTCAAGTACACTAACACACCTGTAGTTTTGCCCAAGTGTGTAAAATTATTGAAGTGCTTGAGTCACTGTGGCGTATTTCTAATTGATGATTGTGTCTTACGTTAGGAGCTTTTGTGATATTCTGCCGGAGATTGCAGTAATCGAATGTAACGGATTGCTTTTTGCTTATGTTTATGTTGTGAAATGGCAAGTCAACAGTACAGTGCACCACCACCGCCATACCAACAAACTGCTGGATATCAACAAGGTGTTGTATATTATTAATTTGGCAGTGTCTATTTTGCCGCCAGGATGGCAGCAGCAAAAGGCTTTGTAGAAAGGAAGTAAATATAACTAAAAGATAAACCTACGACCTAACCTTAACCCTAACCATAGCCCTAAGCTAACCCTAACCTATTCCTAAGCAAACCTAAGGCTAACCTAACCTATCCCTAACATAATGCTAAGCTAACAAAACAACACTCTAACCTGTAAAGGTAATACCTAAGCGGAGCGAAGTCGGCAAGGTGAGAGTCGAACCACAAACCATTCGCATAGCAGCTGTAACACCTAACCATTACACCACGAGCAGGGCAGCGTTTTCCTGACAAAGTGACCTTTTTCTTTCTATTGCGTCATGCCACGAGACTGAATAATCGACTGCCGGCGCAATAGCTCCAGCCGATCTGTTGCCGCCAGAAAATCGCCGGTAAAATAGACACTACCTATTTTTGACTGAAGCTGTTTCACAGGCAGAACTCAGTTGCCAATGCAGGTAAGTTAATGCTTTGTCTGCATTGGTGATTAAGTGAAGCAACTTGATATATTACACTAGCAGTGTTAACCAACCTTTTTGGCTTGCGGCACCCTACAGAAATGTAATTTGCTGTACCAAGTGGCGAACCAATAGCAATTTGCTTCTGGGTTTGACATTTTGAAAACATATTTTAATGATACATTTAAGAACTTAATTAACATTTTGGCACCCCTGAGTATTGTAAATGGCACCCAGGTTGGGAACCACTGTTACAGTAATGAACCTCAGCCTTATTCCAAATTTCACCAGTAAAAACTGGTAAAACACCAATGCGAAATCTTGGTTATTAGTGAAAACAAACAGTTGAACTAAATACTTGGCAAAAACATTTGAAACTTTGCTCAAAACAACTGACATACTTTTATGCACTGCTGAGCACCCCCTTGGCTTCCCACTTAATTTGTTAGCTGTTTGCTTTAAAACCTTATGTTAAAATGTCTTAATTTCTCTTCCATTGCCAGATCCCTGTATGATAAAAGTGAATGCAGTAATAGCTGATGCGCACTTGTGTTTTTCACTTCTCTCAGTGCTGACTCAGTGACTTTATTTAAGACAGTTTTATTTCACACCTACTCTGTAATGTGTTATTAGCAACAATTTGTGTTCTTGTGTTTACAATTACCAATGTGGTACCTGAGTCTGAATCAAATTTGAGATCTACAGATTGCAGCACTAAACAAATTTTGCATCATCAACAACAAATTTAATTTATTTGTTTATAGCAGACACGAAGTCCATAGTAGGAACACACACACTCTGCAGAACGCAGGTTGATAAAAACAGACATCAGTAAATTCCAGAGATTATTGGGCCATCAATGGTGGCTGACAATTAGCTATCCTAGATCTTATGAATTTTTCGGCATCAAGATTTCTAGATATGTTATATTTGGAGATACAAAGTTGTGTTGGCTGCTTTAAATCAAAACATCCAGCTGTAATTGGTGCAATGGTCTAAACCAGGGGTCACCAACGTCCAACACAGTGTTGGCGGGCACCAGGTCACCCGCGAGGACCACGTTGGCTGCCCGCAGGCCTGTTTTGAAATAGCATTAAGATGATGAGTATCGTCACATAGATAACATCATTAATGATGAGTTTATAACACAATTAAAGGCAAATTGAACTAAAGTCTAAAGTTTTATTTCAGAAGTGTATATCAAACTGGTAGCCCTTAGCGTTAATCGGTACCCAAGAAGTAGCTCGTAGTTACATAAAGGTTGGTGACCCATTCTTGTTGAACAATGCAGTATGTAAAATTGTTGAAGCCTAAGCAGTTATTAGAACTCAAACTGTGGAAGTTGCAAATAAATGATCATAGCTGTAGGCTAGCCCACACAATCTGTATAATTTATAAAACACAAAAGTGTTAAGGTTTTAATTGTACTAGAAAATTTTCACCTTTAGCAGCAAGTAGATTCCAAGTTAGAATATGCTCTGTCTGCAACCATCCCTGTTTTTGAGGACAGGTTTGGATAAGGTTTTGTGAGCTATTTCAGTGGTTCATTTCCAAGATTAACCAAGTGATGTCTATCAGGTCACCCTAATTTTACTTTCTAGTTAAACCAGGTGTTCCTTTTTCATCTCTGATATAAGGTGAGTTGTGTAACCAATACTGATTCATTTAATGTGTTTTTGCCATCAGGTCAGTATCGAGGCCAATATTCACAACCAAAAACACCGTACAACCAGCCTCAGCCTTATCAAGGTACGTTGTTACAGCTGTAGTCTGCAATAAATATTTGTACATAGACAATTGATAGTTGTGGTATTTACCAGAGTAATACTCAGTTGTGCTTAAAGCCTAAGCTTTAACAATTGAGTATGGAGCATGTGTATGTTTGATTGAATTACTGATTATAACATTCTAGTGTCGCAGTTTATGTTGGTTTGTTGGATTGATGTAACATTTTTCTTGGCCTCTGTACCTCATGCATCAGTGTCATGACTTTAGCCAGGGTTCCCACGGTCATGGAAAATCATTGAAAATCCTGGAAAAATAAATTTTCCTGGAAAGTCATGGAAAAGTCATGGAAAGTTGATAAAAATTTGAAAGTCATGGAAAAATCAAAATTTTGGAGAGTTAATAAAGGAACAAAATCTTTAAATTTTTTCAATGTTTCAAAAAGATAATCTTACAATTTAAGTCCTTTGCTTTACCTATGCCATCAGCAATAGACTCTGGTAATGTTTTGCTCTTTGGCTTTTCTGCGCAAATCTCTTGAAGTTCATTTGTAGACTGTGCATTGTACTATCATAGTTTGATGTTCGGCTGATATCATCAATTTTATTTTTAAGTTTGTAGTTCAATTGAAAATCCACTTGGTATATTAAAGATTTATTGATGCGTGAATACCATATCGCTGAATATCAATTTTGGAACTACATGAAGAATGCAAAATATGCCAAGCTTTGGGAAGTTTTCCAAATTATCTTTGCGCTATCTCATGGCCAAGCTGCTGTTGAGAGGGGTTTCTTGATCAACAATGAACTTATGGTGGAAAACATGAAAGAGGAGTCTTTAATTGCTAGTCGTTTTGTGTATGACACAGTAAAGAGCAGTGCTGTTCATTTCAGTGAAATTCGATTAACCCCAGATTGAAACGAAATGTTCGAGCAGCGAGGATGAAATATCAATTACATGTAGAAGATCAAAGAAAACTCACTGCTGAAGGTGAAAAAGCTAGAAAGAGGAAAGCTGTACAAGATGAAATCCGTGCAGTTGAATCTAAAAGAAAGTTATTAGAAGAAAGCATAGCATCTATGAGCCAAGAGGCAAATGCATTAACTGTGCAAGCTGAAAAAAAGCACAGTTTTGTTTCACTGGCTCAGTCCAATGCTTTTAGACAAAAAACTCATGAAAGCGAAGCAAATGAGCAAAGTCTTTACGAACAAGCACACAGTTTGAAACAGAAGCTAAAGTTTATGGAATAAATAAAATTTGAAGTAGCCTAATTAATTGGATTGGCGGACAACAATTCAATAAAATTGGGTTTAAATTGAAAAATAACATTTACTTACTGCTGGATTACAAGCTGTATTAGCCAGACCACACTTGATCTTAAAAATAGCTTTCATAGCATGGGCGAAATGTCTATAATAAGTATCATAATTCTTTGATTGTTTAGGCAATGGTTGCAAAGTTAGCTTTTTATAAGCAAGAAATAGTTGATGATGATGCTAGATGTGCTGTTGAAACGTTTTGAAGCTTTTTGTTGGCTTTATATTTCTGCTAAAATGATTCTACTCCCAAATCTACAGTATAGTGGGCAAATATGTTATGTTTTAAGACAATGTGTGGCCAAGTTGATACATCTGTTAACCCTATGTTCATGCAATAAAATGTTTTCTACTTGAGATTCTTAAGATGCTAAATTCTTTCCCACCAGAAAAATCAAGTTTTATCCATCT
>Ga0210059_1017706_pt1 | contig 10120 bp, 4 predicted proteins | sample Ectturendosymbi2_FD_188042 | JGI IMG/M metagenome (GOLD analysis project Ga0210059, IMG submission 188042) | Ecteinascidia turbinata endosymbiont from Florida, USA - Sample 2 (SPAdes) (version 2) | ecosystem: Host-associated > Tunicates > Ascidians > Unclassified | place: Key West, Florida...
CCTGTAGATTTACTTCCTTCAAATCCTTTTTACAGATTATTTGTTACCTTATTCATTTGGACTTGCCATACACAAGTTTTGTGTGTGTATAGTAACCATATACTGGTAGTGATTTTCGACATCGATGATGTTACTGGTCAGTTGTTATATAAATGTTATAATCTATGTTTTTTAAGTTGCTATTTCCGAAGGCCAAAAAAATTGTAAATTTGGACCTAAATTTGGACCAATTTGTGAATACATTTGGACCTTTCCTCTGTAGAACATCTGGCAACCCTGATCAGTGGTGCCACCCCTGGTGTTTTTCCACTAGATCTAGTGTTTTTCATTTGATCTAGTTTTTTAGTGTTTTTTTATGGCTGTCTAGTGTTTTTTTATGAGTGAGCTTATGGGCGCAATTTTGTTGTAAAATGTGGGGGGACAGCTTGGTTCAAATTCAATACATATGATTATGATAGTCATCGGGTCGATTCAGAAGTTACATTTTATATATACAGTTTGAATTTCCCAGCATTATTTCTAGAGGTGTTTTGAGAGCAACTCTAATCACTCTTTGCTTTGTCCTCGCAGATGATTTACATATTAATATACTTAACTTTGTTGCTGGACACTGTACTACTACTATAGTTTAGCCTGCTTCCATTACTATCGTATTTGGATGTAAACAAGCATAGCAATATTATAGATTTAGTAGAACACACCAATTGAGTTTTATCAGAGCTGTTTGTCAATTGGAGTGCACAAAATGCTTCATCGTATTGGTCGCACATGCACATCACTCCTAAAGTAGAACACTTCAGTTTTCATGCATTTCATATGAAGTGTGGCTTACAGCGCAATTTGATGTCTTGTTCAAGTTGCTTAATGTTACAAAGACGACAAATACTTTTCTTGCACATTTCCGTCTTCTGAAAAAGCTACAAATCTTTTTAATGCTACTGGGCATCATGCATGCATATTCATTGATATCTTCTTACCAGCAGCAAAAACATTTGACATGAAATTAGCGTAATCCTACTTCGCAAAATGATTTCAATCTATTTTTACTGTTGGTGGGTGGAGGATGTGTTCTTGCAATCTGAATCTCCCCTTGTTGGCCCTTGCATACATACCCACACAGAGTTGTAAAAAGGCCTTTTTTGAAGCTTGAACCTGACCTGAACCCGAAATCACAAGCCTGAACACGGCTCAAGAACAACTTTTATTTTTGAAGCCCAATTTAAACCTGAAAGCCAAATTCACCGAGGGAGTTAAGGCATAGGTGTAGGAGCAGGCATATTTTTGGGGATGTGAAAGATTTTTGCTCGAATTCTCAATCTTCCCCGAAAATTGGGCGCCAGTTTTTTCAAATCAGGAGATGTTGGCCGCCATTTTTGCTCATACTATCACAGAGTTTGTGGAGGTTTTCAGAAATTTTGCCTGGATTTTGAAGAATTTTGCCAAGAGAAATCAAAACTTTTGGGGGAGCTTGAGCCCCCTGTAAACCTGTCTCCCACACCAGTGATTTAAGACATGCACAACTGCAGAGTAACAAAAAATGTTGTGTGCAGGTGCAGTTGCAAGTACACGCTTTATCACACTGAAAATAGCAACCACCTTGACCAAAACATTGGCATGATCTGGCACAAACGTGGCATGTTAGTCAGCGATAATACTGTAGAATGTAATGCTTCTCAAGAAATAAAACTATCACGAACCTATCTACGATGGCGCTATAGACATAAATGAAACTTTCTAGGATAGCTCTATAGATATGAAAAGCCGGCTTGTAGGCGTCTTAAAACAAGCCAAGATTCGCGTGAGTGATTGATCTTTTTGACGTAACACCATCGCGTGTTAATTTCCTCGCCATTGTCGCCTTCTCAAAACCAGTGTAAGACTAATCCCAGCAGGGAATAAAAGAACGCAGCTGTGTTTGCAAACAGAATTAGCTGAAGAAAAGTCACAATCACTTCACTCACAGAAGTTACCGTGGTGAGCACAACAAATCTCCATCACGAAAGAAAAAGTTGTTACTCTTAAATGTTATAAAATATTTTGTATGCAGGCCTGAAATTTGCTCGAAATATTTTGACAAACTCAAGCCCGAGCCTGGTCCAACCCGAAAAGCCCCGCCAGACTTATAACTCTGCACCATGTCAAAAGTTGCATTCTAAGAGTTGTACTTGCATGACGACACAAAAATATATTTGAGATTAAATCAAAATGCACAACAGTGAATTGGCAAAAAAGTACCAAGTTTCATCTTTAACATGAAAAGAATATGCAACAACATTAGGTGCGATCATGTGATGTATTGTATCTGCAAAGCAAATGTTTCGCACTCGGGTGAAAACATTGCTGCATTATGGGTTTGGTTAAACACATGTAAATCAGATGACTTACGAACCAAATGCATTCAGCACAAAGTGCAAGAGTCAAGGAAAAAATATTTTGTGGACTTGTTGGTCACCATTGTTGCGACATGACAAGAAGTTAAATTGAATGTATATTTTATCCTTATTTCTGAGTCAAGTCTCTATGTTTTGAGCTATATAGGTCAATACACAGCTGAGTAAATGCTGTAGGCCACTTCTCCAACGTTTTTATTGAAATCCTGGTCAGTAATGGTTGAAAACAGTCTTTTACTAAACTCCCATCCCAAAACTAAGTCTCCACAATAGTGCCACTTTTTATCTTTGGCAAAAAACTTCTTAGAGATTTGTCTGAAAATCTCACTTTCTAACATTATATACACCAGCACCATTAAAGATATATGCTGTCTGTTTCTGAATACGTGACAACCAACGTTACGGCAAAGTCAGTTACATTTCTGCATAGAACGAATTATGGCTGTACTGTTGTCTCTCGCATGTGCAGCTGTAATACTCTCATAAGAAAGTACAAGAAAATAACCTCTGAGAGTATACCACACAGGGTAAAATGTTGGACAGAAGCAGTTAAACATCTTTCACGGTGTCTGGAAACTTGAAAAATGCTAAAAATTGTTTTTATCGAAGCTAAAATTTATAACCTACCAGAATCAGTGATACCACACAAAGCTCTGTTTCAACATCAACTTGACTGTGTGTGGCCTGCTATCTAACATGAAAAGCTCTTTACACAAAACGTGACAAACATCACTTTTATTTTTGAAGCCTCTCGAAATGCAAAACCTAAAGAGAAAAAAGAGGGTTGGACATGGCATATTATGTCCCCCAGTTGAAAAAGTGGGGGGACACGTCTCCCGTGTCCCCTACCAAATTGCACACATGAGTGAGCTGAATGTAATTAATGGCACAATTTTGTGTAATTGTAACTGTAGTTGAGACCTTTTGATTTAGTTCAATTGTTATTTGTTAAAAATTCTACCTAATTAAATCTTAATCTGTTTAAACAAAACAATATAATCTGTTTTGAGAAAAGCGCTGCAAAGTCACTTGGTCATCTGTTAAAAGTTTCAGTGACCTGTACAAACAAACACAAATGTTGCTGCTATCTCCTGTTTCCTTTGCCTCTAGTTTATAACGAGTTGCACAATCACAATGTCTATGGTTGGGATTGCAACACATTTTCTGGACATTTTCACTGTGCGTAAGTTTGCTTTTGTAATCAAGTGTTTTTTTTGTGAATCTAGTGTTTTTTATCATGAAATCTAGTACTTTTTTGTAACAACAGAGTAGCAACACTGAGCATGGTGAACAGGGTTGCTGCTCAGTGCTGTCACTGCTAGGGTTTTTCACCAGATCTGGGGTTTATCTGTTTTATCTGTGTTTTTTATTGAAAATCTGGGGTTTTTTGACTCTTGTCAAATTTTTTAAAATGTATGTCGTATTACTGTATTTTCCATTCAAGAATACAGTAGTTTCACAGGCGTAATAAGCCTATGTCACTGTGCAGAGTCAGTAGCCAGTGCAGATGTGAGTAGTACTAGTAGGGCTAGGCTTTACCAAATTGTTTGAAATATGATGGTTTACAGATTAAGCACTAACTACGCATAGGTCAGCACTCTGATCTATCGCTGATGTGTCAAGGGCTGCTTGTGCATGAATTCGGAATGCTTTTTTTGGTGTTGAAGATGCTGTGGTTGAGAATCTCTTCATTGTTTTACGGGCGCACTGATTGTGTTATGAATGTAAAGTAGTCAAATATTATTGCAATGAATGCAATGGTTAGAGTGAAAAGAAAAATGTAAGACCTTGAATGTATCACGTACTTGTTTCAATTTGTGCATTTTGGTGAAAGTAAAAGTAAACATTAAATGTTTTTTAGAAAAGATCTAACTAGCTTTTTTTATGTTACTTCATACATTTGATTTGCTGCTAGCCTACTTGTAAATTGTGATGTCAGTAGACTTGAGCTTGTTAAAAATATGATGCAAATAATGTATACTGTATTACCGTAATTTTTATGTGCAAGTAGTAAGTACCGGTAGCATGCTTTTCAAGTTTGGTTTTGACTTTTTAAACATTTTGTGTGTTTGAGGTTTTTCATTATTTTCTGGGCTTTTTTCAAGGTAGATTCTGTTTTTTTTTTTCAAGGTAGAACGTTTATTTTCTGGGCTTTTTCAAGGTAGATTCTGTTTTTTTTTCAAGGTAGAACGGGCTTTTTTCAAGGTAGAACGTTTTCTTCATAACAGAGTGGCAACACTGGTGCCGCTCCTAGTGTTTTTCCACAAGATCAGTGTTTTTGCATTTCATCTAGTTTTGTAGTGTTTTTTTATGAGTGAGCTGAATGTATTTAACTACCCAATTTTGTGCAATTGTAACTATAATTAAGACTTTGATTTTGTGGAATTGCAATTTGCTAAAAATTCTGCCTATTAATTACATCTTAACACGTTGGGTGCGATGCTGTGGCGTCGTGTCATACTTTACAGTGTGAGTCGTTGGCGTAAGGCAGTGTCATGTCTGGTCGCAAATCAGTTGTGCAGCGCGAGAAGCACTGTCAGGCTTTAAATTGGTTTGTGGTTTACGATTTATCTTGTGGCCATAACTTACAAATCAGTGGAGCTATGACTGAATAAAATTGAGCCATTATGAGAAATCCTTATTTGTACCACGTGCAGTGATGTCATTTTTATTTCTGCGACATCACTGTGGCATATTACAGTGCGATAGCCACAGATCCCTAGTTGGTACATCCCATGCGAAAAACAAATTCCCAAGCCATTTGCAAACGACTTTGTTGAAAATCGGGTACTGTAACCAATGCAAGTTTTTTCACTATGATTTTTTTACTGTAAATCCCAACATCCATCGTTTTTTTGCCTGGAGCACAAGTGTGCAGTGAATTGTACTGTAATGCCCCAATAAAAACAGTGAATGGTGACGTGATCGCCCCAAAAACAAGGAATGGTGGTACGATATATAATGGCAAATTACACATTACACATGCTTCAAGGTTCGTAGAAACAAGGTATCATGCACCATGAAACCCGATACATAATACAACATAGTGTCTTTGTATTTGCCACACTTCCTGCACAGTTTGCACTTTTTATGAACCCTTTTTGGGGCTGTTGCTGGAATATCGCCATTTTCAACATTGAAACAATTAATTTTTATACCTAGAAAGAAATACATTATATTTTACCTGGTATGTCCAACTATTAAACATTTAGCAGCAGAAAATTAACTACAAACCAACAACGTTGATTTCAATGTGAAATGTCTTCATCAGAGCATGTAATTGTGGTGAAAACTCTGTGTTGTGGCAAACTGCTGCTCTGCTTATCTCTTCATTTTCTTAGTTGTACGAACCCGATTGACCAAGAAAAAAGGTTTGGAAGTACCTCAGACCAGTCACGAACGGTCTGCGTGATCAGTTCGGTAGTAGATAATCGTTTCTGGTTGCACTTTCAAAGTGTATTTCATAACGTTGGATCATGATGTGTCGCACGCTGTGACATGTGCGTCACAACATTAAACGTTGGCGTGCCGCACCCAACCTGTTAAATTACGCAAGAGCATATAATCTGTTTTGGCTGAGTTAAACCGCAACGAAGTCTCTGTGGTCATATGTTAAAAATTTCAGTGACCTTCAGTAGACTGCAAATACAAGCGTTGCTGCAACGGTATCTCTCGTTCTCTGTGTTGCTGTTTTTCAAATGTCTTTGTTTGCTTTGCAATGCATTTTCTGGCCATTTTCACTGAGTGTAAATTAGCCTTTTGCATTCACAGCTAACTTATTTGAGGTCTAGTGTTTTTTTTATGAATCTAGTGTTTTTAATCATGAAATCTAGTGCTTTTCCATAAGAACAGAGTGGCAACACTAGCAAGGAAGTACTGTAGTAATAGTAAGTTCCCATTGGTTAGTGGTTAGGTTAGATCTACAGTTTACACACATGTGCGTATGTGCGTTTCATTAGCCACGTTTGCACATGTCGCTGCATTGCCACTGCACTAACATTTTCTTCAAAATTGCTCATGAAGTTTGTTTAAATTCTGTAACTCTAACAGGCAGATGAAAGCAATGATTTTATCTTGGCAGTGGCTATAGGTAGATTTGCCTGTTGATCTTGAAATTTGAAAACTTATTCATACACCCACCTGTGATGTAACAGTAATGCACAACGGGAGTGCAGTAGGCTTGTTAGAAACGAACTAAACGTTAAAGATAAACCTTAAACCTAACGCTAACCGTAGCCCTAACCCTAAGCTAACCAAACCTAACCCTAACCTAGTTCGCTAACTTAACACTAATTTGTAAAGGTAGCACGTAAGCCTGAAAAAAAGTAAAGAAAAAAAACAGAAGTTGGCAAGGTGAGAGTCGAACCGAAAACCGTTGGCATGGCAGCTATAGCGCATAAACCCTAGGCTACGAGATCCACGCCATTTGAATAACAAACTGACCCTTTTGTTTGAATTCTGTCAGGCCAGGCATATCCGTAGTTACTTCCTTTTATCTTTGTAGTTTGTTGGGTGCATCACTTGGAATACTCATTCTGTATCACAAGCAAAGCATTCCATCCATTCTCAGCTTGTTGGAATATGGATGTGCCAAATTTTCAAGAGTTATAGGAATAAACATTTGTATTATATTGTACTAATGACAAATGTTTTGCTGAACTTCTCTATTTTTTTGCATGTTTATCTAGATTTGAAATTATGGTGTCCATTCTGTGATTTCTAAACAATTGATTGATGCCCAAAATGGCTTTGATGAATGAGTCTGATGTATCAAGTATAGTTGAAAGAGCGTTGAAGAACACAAATCCACGTGAGGTATGGTATTACTATTTAACTGACTTTTGATTGTGTTGAATAAAGGCAATTGCTACAAGACTGCCTATGGATCTTCATATTTGAAGCCTTATATTTGACTGCCACCTGTAACATGACAGTAACGCATGACAAGAGTGCAGTATTAGGCTTGGTAGAAACATACTAAACGTAAAAGGTAATCCTCATACCTAAAACCTAACCTTAGCTTTAACCTTATCACTAATGCTAACCTTAACACTAGCCGTAACTCCTAAACCTAAACCTGAACTTTAGAAACAGTTGAAAAAAGTAAGGAAAAAGTGGTCCCATGAACAATGTTCCCTCTGAGCTGCGGGGCCGTGCAGCTGCTAAGATCCCTCTGTGCAGTTGCAACAATGCTTAGTGCAGTCTCCACTACTTGCTAACCGCCCACTGTAATAGATTTAATAACTTCTGCTCAGTAAAATTGTGATTCAGCACACCCGCTTGTTTTTCCGGGCAGCATTATTAAAAATTAGAGGGAACATTGTCAATGAATTGAAACATACAACCACTGCTACCAAAACGAAAGTCACCAAGGTGAGAACCAAACTGAAAACTATTGGCACAGCAGACGTAAACACATCCACTACAGTACTGCAATGGTGTCGCCTGAATGACAAACACAGCATTTTATTCAAACCACGTCATGCAAGGAGGTTCAGTTGCCACTTCCTTAAATAAACTCACTCTACCTTGTCAATTGTGCAAAATACCAAACAATATTAACACTTTCAAAGGCGGCATATGATATATTCGTACCTAGATTTCAGCCTAAAAACAGCAGTTTTCGGTTGCCTTATCACTGCCATAGCTCCTCCACCGATTGCGCTAGAGAGCTGTTCAGTGGCTCAAACGGATCAGCCAGTCTTCTAGATTAAACTCGAAAAAAATGTTTTGGTTGGGGGGTGAGGATTTTTTGTGAGTGACGTCATAAGTAAAGTAGTTTTGGGTCATTTTATGTCATGTTTCCTGGCCTAGGGCCCAACCGCTAGGCCAAAGTATTTCGCTGAAGTTTTCATTGGAAACTAGGCTTGAGTCAAGTCTTTTGGGCCTTTGATCGACTTTCTAGCGTTTCTGGTTCAAATGTTATGATCTAAAATAAACAAAAAGATTAATTAGCTAATTAGTCAAATATTTTTATTAGTTAGATCATGACTTTTGAACCTGAAACCCTAGCAAGTCATCCAAAGTATCAAAAGACTCAGATTGTAGCCTAGTTTCCAACAAAAACTTCAGAGAAATACTTCTATCTAACAGTTGGTGGCCAGGTAAAGTAGGCCAAGGTGGCTTAAAAGTCCTCCACTTATGACGTCACTCATAAAAAATCCGCACCCACCAACCAAAAAATTTTTTTTCGAGTGCAGACTAGAAGACTTGCTGCGTTTTTTGACACTTTGACCAGGTCTGTAACCTGTACAGGAGCGGAGTAATTCCCGCTCAAAGTCATGTGTGTTTCGGTGTTTTTTACCGAAAATACCTTTTTTGGCCGGACGCCAAAGTGTTAACACTGACCTTCAACACTGATTCGATTGACACATATATGTGTCATTCAGTTGAAACTGCCAGGTGCAGATTGACGCCCATATATTCTGATGGGAAAGCTTTTTTCGTACTTGTTTTTTTTGCAACAAAAATTTATACACATGTTCTTCACACCTAGACACATTAATTTGAAAATTTGACTTATCATTTATTTGATACAGATAATTGCATATTCCAGTTAAACGCATAACAAAGCTTGGCAAATAGGCTATGCGATTAACCGGATTTATCTGTATTACTATTTAGCAAACAGAGCCACACAAAATATATTGATGAGCTGCTTGCAATCAACTGTTGCCATTATATCTGCAAAATGCATTTAAATTTATTGTAATCATTCCATTTTATATTACCAGTTAGCTCTCAAGGGACTGTATTTTGGAAAGTTATGGCACAGTGCTGGAGATTACAAGAATGCAGCTGAATGGATTGGGAAATATTTAAAGGCTTATGACCGAGATCCACAGGCACACAAGCTTCTTGGAGAATGCTATGAAAAAGTTAGAAGCTATGAAGCAGCTTTAATATGCTATAAACAATCATTGCAAATTAAGCCAAAACAGGTATGAGCTGTTCTCAGTTTTCATGGATAAGTTGTGTTTTTTCTTGAACAGGTTTTTGTTCTAAATATGTAAGAAAAATTCTGCTGCAGTTAGAATTAATCATCAGAAATGTAGTTAAAATGTTGACTGGAGGCTCACGGTCTTATGTTTCTGACTGTAATGTGATTGATTAGTTTGAATACTTTCACAATTTCAAGTGTTTCAAAAACATCAGTAGATTGTTCAGAACATTTTTGTGAGAAGCCTGTAAACATAGATATTTTCCTGGAAGGAGCTTAAGAGGTTCAACATATAATAGTGTTGCAACCTCTCCGGTGGTGTTGCGTTGATTGTGTGATTCACCACGAACGGGATGTGCAGGAAGAATAACGCCATCATATGTGTACTGTGTAGCATGAGCAAGCAATAGTAAGAGAGATTGCGACGTGGTAGCTCTGCCGATATTAACGTGTGAACGATTGAACATGATGACTAGCGTACGCGAAGAGAGATGCGAGCATGATCTCTGTTGTTGCTTGCTGCCACGGTGCGAAGCTTAGCGCACATGCCGCTCGGGATTTCCGATCGCAACAATAGCATGCTCTGAAAACGTTTTTAGTATAACGACATTTTGTATTGTGGTTTTGTCATCAAACAACAGTTCCTTAACTCTTTGGCGTCTGGGTGGTTTTGGTGATTTTTGCAAAAAAAAGCAGTTTTTGGTTGCCTTACCAATGCCCTAGCTCCTCCGCCGATTGCGCCAGAGAGCTGTTCAACGGCTCAAACGGATTGGCCAGTCTAGCAGATTGC
>Ga0210059_1017707_pt1 | contig 10119 bp, 8 predicted proteins | sample Ectturendosymbi2_FD_188042 | JGI IMG/M metagenome (GOLD analysis project Ga0210059, IMG submission 188042) | Ecteinascidia turbinata endosymbiont from Florida, USA - Sample 2 (SPAdes) (version 2) | ecosystem: Host-associated > Tunicates > Ascidians > Unclassified | place: Key West, Florida...
ACATGTTTGTTGATCATACTGTTTTTTATGACATTTGGTCACTCAAAGTTAGTAAGACAACAGAAATGTAATTATTAACTGGGTCTCCTACGGCCCCCCAACCGCCCATTTCTGCTTCACCACCCCCCTAGAGTTTCTCACCGCCCCCAAGGGGGCGGTACCGCCCACTTTGGGAACCACTGGTCTAATTCGTCAATTCGCTCAATTCGTCACCTCTTTCTGCCCTGAGAAGCGTTTTGTTCGGCTAATCCGTCATTTGCAGTTTCGGTTGTGATGTTCAAGCAGTTAACACGTGTGGGAATTCAAACAAATTAAGGATTTTTATCTGAGAATTGTTGCACCTCGCAATTTGTTTATCGAATTTATGCACGAGGTGCGAAGCGCGACCCGACTCCCCATTGAGAGAACGCAGAAAGTCTTTAAGTTTATTAAAGATTTCAAACGTACTAGATTAAATGCAGGAGTCTAGATAGAGTAGAGCAATTAAAGAGTATAATTTAGTGAACAACCACAACGTCATAAAGTTGTATTTTGCTGCAAATAAAAGCACTATGTATACGAGTTACTATGGTAGAGTATACGAGCTGCTATGATAGAGTTTTCACCTGTTTGCATAATTCGTCACTTTTTTCTAATCCCCTTGAGGTGACGAATCAGGCAAATTCTACTGTAGTTTTAAACTAGAGTATAGCGTATATTTTCCACGCTTTTTCTATAAGTTTAAAACTTAATTTTACATTTGTAGTATTTGGTGGAGCTTTTACAACTGACTTCACTTTACAACGAGCAAATGCAATATTACGTGAAAACTCGAATTGCTCCTGAAAAACTTGAGGCCGATGTACCACAATTTTTTTATCTTTTCTATACAGATGCTGTGTGGAAAAGAGTTCAATCTTTCAAATATTGCAGTATTTCTCCATACTTCCAGCTCAGAGCGTATTCTCTGGCTGTGTTTTTCAAAGAAAACCTAACAATGTAGCAATATCGGCCAAGCTTGTTCGATTTTTAACCGTATAATGAAACCCAATGTACCAGAGATATGATTTTGCACAACCAGTCTAAAGCAGGGTCGTCGCCAGCGGGGGGTCAGTGGTGCCCGGTCCCCCCATTTGAAATCTGTGCCCCCCCATTTCACGTTTGGCTCCCTGGTTGCTGCATACATCCAACACAGTATTTTTAAAATGTGGCCCTCCCTTCTGGTTTTTGGCCCTTCCCTCTGGTTTTTGGTCCCCCCTGCTGCTAAATCCTGGCGACGGGCCTGGTCTAAAGAAATAGTATTTGATGTACCCGTTATATGGATTGGTACTTTGAAATAGTTTATTCAGTGAGTTTTCTAGAGCTGGAGAAACAACCTTAGTATCGCTGTTAATTGTCATCACTGACTTTGGGCAGTGTTCTCAACCCGGGATTTGTGGCCCCACAGGGCATTTTTGGGGCCACGGACAGATTGCGGCTCATGGCATTTTTTCTTTTACGTATTTTCAAATATGTACGTCTTGTATTGGTGGAGCAGCGGGCCATGGGTGCTGAGTGTTTCTGAATGAGGACCACGAACCATGAAAGGTTGAGGAACACTGATTTAGGAAATCCCTCAAATAAACTCAAAGCTTACCTGCGTAAATAACAAACGGCGCTAAGGTACCGCCGATCCTTGCACTGGCATTGGCAACTCCCATCATCACGCTGCGTATGCAAGTAGGAAAGAGCTCACTGGCATGAACATATACGATAGCAAAGCTGGCAGAAACAAGAAGTCGTGCAACCAACGCTGACACACGAACAGCGCTTTCGGTCCCTGCAAAATGTCAGAGAGACAAGCCAATGAATATTTTGCGTGCTCTCATACTGCTTTCTCACACAATGCACAACTGAATGAATGCAAAACCTATTTGCTTTACGGCTAATGCAGAACATAGGAAGTAAACGATGTAGGCTATCTTGTTGGCCAAGTGTGATCGAAAGGAAATAATCAATGCAAAGCACAACTAGGTGTACGGCAGTGGTTCTCTTTTCTGCACGTTCACCCCCAATTGAAGTACACAATTTTCTGTAGACCCCGTGGCCTAACCCAACATTTATTACTAATACAAGGAAAGTATGTGGTTTACAACAATTGTTCTCCGTCCAACTGTTTAGCCAGTTGCTGTACTACCAGCCTAGCCCACTGCCGAACTGTGACACATGTACTACAATATTGTTTGTGACGTAACAAACAGAAAAGTTTTCATAATGTCATCACAATGGATGATTTGATAAAATATTATTCGAATCGAATGTACTTTAAACCAGAGCTTCTCAAACTGTGGGTCGCGGCCCCATTTGGGGAAATGTAATTTTGGGGTCGCCAAAATTGGGTTAACAAATCAGATATACAAGTTTTTGTAAATTTTACAAAAGAAATGAAAGGAAGCTTGGAGTGAATCTATTTCTATTGCATTTTGGAGGCAATACCGTGTTCACGCTATCAGTAGTTTATTAGCATGCCTGCCTGAGCTATCAATCAACCAGGCACAAGTTGTGTGTTGTTATGTCATGATTGTTTTAGCGTACTGACCAATGTTGACTTTATTGCATTCATTCCGATACAAACGTATGTTTGTGCAAAGAACTCTAGGTCTAGTCTTCTAGGGATTAGACCAACTGCTTTGATAGCACACTGAGTAGTTTTAGACTAAAGTTAAAAGCTTCCTACACTGTTTCAGAAGTACTTCGGACTTTCATTCAGGAAAAGTTGGATCCGTCAACCATACACAACAGTAGCGAAACTAGGCGAAAATTTTGGGAGGGGCCAAATATTTTGATTTCAAGCAAGCAGTAGTATTTGGTTTGGGTCACCGCACAAAACCATAAGATATCCCAGAAATTTTGGGGGGAGTGGCCCCTTTACCTCCACCCTGATTACACCTATAATGCACAATTGAAATTTGAGAAGGCCACACACTTGCCATGCCCAGGATGAATTTGCGGAGTTACTTATAAACGACAAAAATTTGCAACTGGAATTTTCAAAACAGAGTATATGTCATTTTGGCTAAGAACAAGAAATGAATGCCCAGTTATTTCTGATCTAGCCATTCATAACCTCTTAAACATTTGTACAACATATTCGTGTGATGCGGCATTCTCAATATTGAAACTCATCATGTCCAAAAACCGATCCTTTTTGAAAAATATTGAGAATGTCCTTCGTCCTGCGTTGTCTTGCATCAATCTACGAATGCATACAAAAGTCATCAAGTGCATCCATCCCATTAGTTGTGTTAGATAATTTCCACAAACTGAATTGCTTTTTGTTAAAATATTTTTCGCCTTACTGTTTCCATTACGCGGTAATTTCATTACTGTATAGTTACTTTGGTGGATTGTGTGGATTTGTATGATCTAGCCATAGACAAAAATGCCGTTTGAGATTTGTAATGGGACGTTTACACGTATCATTAACACCTAGGGTTCCAGGCTATCCGTTGATGGGGTCGTATAGAAAAACCATGTTCAAAACGGGGCCGTAGAACAAAAAAGTTTGAGAAGCCCTGCTTTAAACTACAGTAGCTGAGATTTCATCAGTCCTCTTAATTTGTTTGATTTGTTGAACAACGCCGTTTGCATTCCTTGCCCGATTAACAATCATTTTAATTGAAGCCTTCATTGCTCCAGTAGACTCCAGCAGTTATATTCATTGACCCCCTGGCCATTTAGTGACCCTCATTCGACCCCGTGACTAGTTATCGACCCCTGGGATGATCCAATTGACCCCTGGGAGTCGATATCGACCACTTTGAGAACCACTGGTGTACGGGAAGGCTTTGTTTAGGTGATGAAAACCTTTTGTCCTGAATATTTCGTCACTGCTCCGATTTCCGACGTCGCCTGTGACTTAAGTTTTTAACGGAATTTCAGGAATATTTACCCAAAAATAAAGTGAAGAGCACAAGAAGGCTGTACGCCTGTGATGCAAAGCAATTTTAATTTAAGTTTACAAAACACTAAGCAACAATTTAAGCAATAAATGATCATTCTGATACAATGCAGTGCTGTGAACCCAGAGACAAAAAGGTTTTTAATTAATTATGAACGAAATCAATAGCATAATCAGGACCGGATTTAAGGGAAGGCAAAGTGGGCACCTGCCCAGGGGTCTCCACGAACTGGGGTTCTCCACAGTCATGAGCCGTGAGCTGCCTGGTTAAGGCTGGTTTAACATATTTAATGAGAATAATCATAAAAATAGTTAATAACAACAGTATTAGCAAACAAAGAAAAGTTTGTATTTGTTGAAATTATTGTCATTTTTTCTTTTTTTACTGACGGAAACTACAACCAACAGAAGGAAGGCATTATTTAGGCGAAGGTGAACTTTACGAATACCTAATAAAAATTACAAAGAAAGAAATTTAGAGATGCCAATATTTCAGTATATATTGTAAGAATTCCCTCGCTGCGGCAAGAGGCCTTGTGATGTAACAATGTTAGTCCTCCACAACGGGGGCCTCCACACAAAGGCTGCTCTGGAGCCTCCACATGACTAAATCTGCCCCTGCATATAATATTAAAACGGCTTTAATCATTAACGCATTTGTGCATTTTACACAAGTTTACGCAGCGAACATCAAAGTAAAACGTATTTCAGTATCACATTCATCACATGACCGAATACAGTACTCAGCTGTGCAAACTCTAAGTGGGTTATGCTCAAGACGAAGCTTGCAAATATAATGTGATAAACTGGAAGTATGCCATAGAACAAAAGGGAATTCGTTCTGAATAAAAAGTGGTTTTCACAGCAGAGTGGCACACTGATCATTGACAATGACGCTTATTGTTATTCATTAGTAGGCCAGACCAAGGCCAGTACGTTTTGGCTACGAAGTTTTTTGAAAAGCTTTAACCTTTGGTCAGTCCCCTCACCACGGGGGGGGCGTATGGGGGCTTAGCCCCTCCAAACAAAATTCCAAGGCCCCCCAAATTGAAACATGAAACACTATAAATCAGTTGCGTTTTTGTCGATTTTTAGAATGTCAAGCCCACCCGCACAAACCCAACCCCCCCCGCAGAAACGCAAAGCCCCCCTATTGAAAAGTTTCTGGCGACGGTACTGCCTTTGGTAGAAGGAAAAAAGGTTGTTGTGTTTCAGGTGTGAAACAATATTATCGCAAATCACAAGAACGAAACATAGAGGAAGAAAAAGCCAATTATTGTTTCCACAGTGCAAAGGAAGGTACTGCATTATATAAAGGACATAAACCTGAGAAAAGAGGTGACAGAATACAGAGCATAGTCCTAAATTAAAGTAAATTATCGTGCTTTTGCTGTGAAAAAATTAGCAAAAGAACGGAAGCCACCAAATGCGTAGATTTGAAATTCTGCATTTGCCATTACGAGCTTTAACTAATGATTTTGCATTTTTTTATTTTTGGTTAAATGCACAATCATAAAACCTACATATTTCCAGGATAGGCTTCGCAGCAAGCAAAACTGCCGTGGTAACCATGCAAACTATTTGAGCATTTCGTCGACCAATAGCATGAGCGATGCAGTAAAACAAGATCATTGCAACAGCTTCAGCTATGCCCAAAAACAAGATGTTAAGAAAACGATTGCCAGATAGACTTTCCACATCGAGGGAGATCACATAATAAGTTCCTGATGTAGCAAACCTGAAATAAGCAATTCAAAAAGTTGTTTAAGTTAATGTAGCCAGCATGTGTCAATACATTTTCGTATCTAATCTTCCGCAGTCGTTTCATCTTGTTTATGTTCCTCACAGTAATTTGCAGCATTCAGTGATGTTTATATGTAAATACTCTCTGACTGTCACCCTCCATTTCATAAAAGAGCTGAAAGTGCCAATATTTGAAACAAATTATGTACTTCTCTAAATCAGTCTTAACTTAGCTTCTTTCAAAAACACTTTGAGGCCAGAAAAATCATATCTGCGTTATAGCAACCCTTGAGATCTTCAAAATTTTGTGAAATTGAGGAAATTCACGGAAAAACTGATGTGCAATAATGTTCTTGATGAAAAATACGTTTTCAGCGCAACTTTTCTCATTTTTTGAGCCAGCCTCATTGTTTAAAAATTCTTTGCGGTTTGAATGCAACTTACAGAAAAATTAGAAATATTTATGAAACGAAACAGAAACTCAAATTTGATGCTTCATAACTGGTTGAATCAAACAGCAGGCATTACCAAAGGTTTCTTCACACTAAGCGCAGGCTCACCGGCCTCATGCGCGCTTTGCGTTCTGCTTGCACGCTGTTGGTACCCACGTTTCTGTGCTACCAAACCTCAAGAGTTGTTCCCAGCAAGTGAAACAAACTTGGTTAAATTAATCCGAATGAAAATCGAGTCGTTTACCTTCCAGGAACAATTATTTTATTTTGAACATGCTTGCTAACATTGATCGGAAAACTATGATTGGATATTTCGGTTTGATCGAATATCGATATTTACCTCTTGTGTGGATTTCCTTACTTGCAAAAGACACACGCTTATTTATTGTCTTTGATAACTGCTGGCCACTAGCGTACGGACGGGGTGACCACTGTGCCATGGCCCTCCCCTCAGACCCTAAAAATAAAAAAGTATAAACAGTTTTCGGCAGTGTATACGGTCAGTATTCGACAGTGTATACCAAAATGTTTAATTTTATGCGAATAACACTATTTTGTTTAGAAAAACGCCTCTCAAAGCACAAAATGACTATATTTTCTACAAATCTGGGAGGAGGCATGGCCCGTTTGGCACTCCCCTGGCTACGCCTGTGCTTTGTCCCTCCCCTCGGAAATTTTCTGCGTACACCACTGCTGCTGACGTAGCTTTCCCTCAAAGACCCACGGAACGTATTTTCTTAAACATCGGAGGTCACACTAACAATGTATATATTTTCGGCTTCATCCTGATTATTGTAAATGTTAATGTCGTTTGCATCTTGTTATAAATAAGCAAAGCCCAAAATTTTTCAGCTGAACGCCATTTTTTTGTAAAATTTTGAAATTCAGCGAAACATTAGTCTACATTAGCATGTGCAGTTGATTTGCTTTAATAACGTTGTTGCTCACCATGCCAAGCAAACAATTACTGCTCTCATCAACATCACACGAGAATGGCATGCAAGCTTCATTGTTGCGCATACAGAAGTCTCGTTCTCTTGGTCAAGTAATGTCGCAGAAAAATTGGGTTCATCATCCGCCAACGACTTAAATTTATTTAACTTTGCAATTTTCCGCAATACGATGTACGCTTGTTCGATCTTGCCTGTTGCTAGTAGCCATCGAGGGGATTCGTCGACCAACCTGCAACAGTAAATTACGCCAAAACGTCTCAAATTGAATCAAGCATTGTTGGTAAGTCAGCATTGATTGAATACAGTGCCAAAAACGTCAAGCTAGGAACCACAAGCGGCCTCCAAAACCAGAGGTAATTCCCAGCATTTTATACGCCCTATTAACGCTTTGTTAATTTTCGAGATGGTTCGTTTTGCTATGAGGTACTCGTGCAAATGCTACTATTCTAATGCAAAATCTTGCTGTGGTATACTCGTCTAATGCAGATGTTTATTGCGATATACGAACTGTCTATAACTGGTGCATTTATTAGTGGAATATCTTGTTTCTGGAGCAACTGACTTGCTGTCCCTGAAAGGGCTCGGTACTAATTTTAATCGGTTGAAAGAAGAAACTAGTTACGTTGCCACTCTACCATTTTTTCCAGCCTAACTGGCTCAAGAACGCCACCCTCGCAACCTGCCAGTTAAATAAAAAATGTTACTGAACGCGGTTTGGCAAACTCAATCGCTACATACAGCATAGTACGCGAGAACAACCAGGCCAGTTGCCTATAGCGTTGGTTGTTGGAGAACCAAACAACCAGCGGAGGGACACTTTAAATCCGTGGTTCTTAACTGTTTCTTAACAACACAATTAGTTAACAGGCATTTTGGCAAAATCCACCCTGTAACAAAGCCCATTTCCTTTAGCCTATGAACTATCAATCAAACAATTGTGAATAGATTTGCGCAGCACCGCAGAATGGAAGAAGGCTTAGAAACGCAACTGATAAATCAAACACTCAGGCACTTGATGTAAAAGTTAAGACATTGTGAAACTGATGAGATAAACACAGTTTAAACTAAGCAGAAAAAGGGATTCTTGGTTTGACCATTTTTGTTTACCACAACCGGTGTCAGACTGTGTTATGGAGGCCTATTGCATGCAAGATGTGATGGGCATTTGTTCAATTACGACAGGCAATTCGCAACTTTAGCACTGAAAATCTGAAACATGTTTGATTAACCGCAAATACAGCAGCAACAATAGCACCAGAATCATTAGCACTAGAAACAGTAGTACCAACAGCAAGTGGACAAAGAACATTTGTATTAAAACAAGTCACGCATATAAAGTCGAACTGAAAATTTTTATCAAAGGTTTTACACAAATAATCCAAAGTTTTAATTAGAAAGTAATTTTTACCAAAAGTATGGTATGTACAATAGTCCAATGATGCCGGTTACTCTGAGATACCATCTCCAGTCAGATAGAAAAAATGCTAGAGGAGCAACTAAGCAACAGCCAACAGCAAATCCTCCGCCAGTGCACAGGTAGACCAAAGTTCGCTTTGATGGGGGAACAATCTCATTTCCTGTCAAAATTGTCCAACATGATTGTTTAAAAAATTAAAGAAAATTTTGCATTTTTGTAGTATGATATAAACAAGTATGACTTATTAGATCATCATGAACAACATGATTTTCGTTACGTTCAACGATTTTGATATTTGATGTTTGTAATCTTGGTAAGTGGGGAGGAAATGTTGAGTTCTGAGAAAGAAGGTGAACGCGCAAAACGTTGGAGAAAGAAGGTGAACGCGCAAAACGTTGGAGAAGGAAGGTGAGCGCGCAAAAGTTTTGCTGACCAGCGAGACAGAAGATGAATTAAAAAATACCAACAATCGTGGTTGACAACATGCTAATCGAAGTTGATAATTTTCATTGGCCCCATAGGCGTAGCCACAGGTTTGAGCCAGGGTGGTAAACCTAAATAAAAGGGGCCCACTGACCACTGTACGGGGTCCACTAGCCAACACTCAGAAAAAACTTGAGAAATGATGGTGAATCCGGATGTGGATGGCTAAACTAAAACCCTAATTCACCGGAAAATAATCCGAAAAACACGCAGAGACAACAATCTACTGAAAACCAAAAGAATGTCAAACCGAATATAAGTTATGTGGGAGACCGGTTTTTACATTTAGCTTGCCAGGGGGCATTTTGCCCCACTGCCCCCCGTCAGTTACGCCACTGGCTATGATATATTGTAAATCTGTCCCTACTCAACTGCAACAAGATGCGAGTTGGTGGCGTAACTTAGTTTATGGGAGGACTTGCAAGTTGTCTAATTAATCTGTGTTTTGGTTGAGTTAATTATAGGCTGGAAAGGCGGGAATGCTTTCACATTAATCGTTACATAACAGTAGTAAATCTTTTTTCAATATCTCAATGACTTTGGCATGAGATCGAGGACTTCTGACTCCATTATAGGTGCTGTACTAACTTTGCTGATGAACCGTGACACGATGATCAGTGTATTGTACATAGCTTAGTGTAGTACTTTCTAGTAATTATAACTAATCAGTAATGCTAAAAAATGAAGAAATTCGTTAGAAGTATTCCTTTTTCAGAAAAGGACTAAATGATTTGGAAGCTGAGTGAATGACGTGCGGTTGCATTTACAAGGTTCGCAAAAGAGAGTAAAAAGACTATTGTGACTTTGTGGATGTTGAGTACCAAAAACTTATTTATCACAGCGTAACCAGGTGGCTATCACTCCTAGCTTGCTAAGGATGCTTCAAATGTACCCAGCTTCACATTCATACTCCATGTCCATCGACAAGCCAACTGTTGTTCTGAAACGTTTTTTGAAATTCTCTTAGTGAACTCTGCTTAAAACATACTTAAAAGCACTAGTGTTTCTGTATGCTTTCGAGGAATCAGTCGACTGCCATCTGCTTTCGTCTTTTTGCGATGATTCAAACTTGCACATATCTCTATTCAAGTATGTACTTTCCACGATGGGTGTAAGCAAGGAATCTATCAGCAAATTTTTAATAGGAAATCG
>Ga0210059_1017708_pt1 | contig 10119 bp, 5 predicted proteins | sample Ectturendosymbi2_FD_188042 | JGI IMG/M metagenome (GOLD analysis project Ga0210059, IMG submission 188042) | Ecteinascidia turbinata endosymbiont from Florida, USA - Sample 2 (SPAdes) (version 2) | ecosystem: Host-associated > Tunicates > Ascidians > Unclassified | place: Key West, Florida...
CATGTCTTTCGATTTCCAGCTTTTCTGTTCTATATGTTCGAGCTAAAGAGGTCGTGCGATTTTTTGGCCAAACCAATGTGATGAACTCATCAACGTTTCGTGCATCCTTCCGTGTTGCTGCTGACCATGACACCCAACATGTTCTTTTGCATCAATCGTATCTCCACAGTTCACCACAGGAACCTGCCAAAATATTCCTTAAGAGAATTGTTTTCAGCGTTGCTACGGGTTGCTTTTGTCAATAACTCTGTTGTTACACATAACATTGCTGACAGTTGTTTGCAGAAACGAATTTTTTTCGCGTAACTCTCAGTTGGTTGAACATGACATCTTTAAAAAATATCCCCACCTTTCTGTGTCCGAACTTCCCTGTACTAGTCACCACTTCTGTTGCAGACGCCTGGGCCTGGAGCCTGAACATTTAAATGAGAATAAAATTGTTCTTTGGAATGGTCGATTGTTTTCCACTGTTTATCCATGGAAGCGGAGTCGGAGGTAAAATGTCCGACTTCGACTCCGACCTTTCCAAGACTTCCGACACCGACTCCCGACTTCTTAACATAACGTTTATGAAGTTTGGCTGTCAGCAATTTTGCAAATCATTGACCATGTTGTCCTTCAATGTCGAATCCCTCGACCTCCTCATGGACTGCACGGTCTGACACTTCTAGACGATGAGACAATCAACTGGCTGCACAACACGTGCCCCGAGATCCTGTACGCCCAAGTAGTGGTTAGAACAACTGGCTCAAAAAAAGAAGTAATTTTGCAGCAATTAGCAATCAATGGAAATCGTGGTGCTCAACAAGAATTCTGTTTCAATAAAAGTTTCAAAAGAAATTGCTCCATTTTAACAGGCATGATTGGGATTCGTAACGTAGGAGTGCGATGTAAAAAATGATTCAATTGGACTTCTGGAGTCGTAGTCGGATAAAAAAATTCGACTCTGGCATCTACTGTTCTTAGGAGTCCGACTCCGACTCTACACAGAAACCTCCGACACCGTCATCCACTTCGCAACCCTGGTTTTATCGTCCACTTTATTAAAAGGAGTTTTTACCATGCAGATATTTGACATTGACGTCTTTGTAACCAAGAAAGGTTTCTTGCATCGTGTTTCATTATTTATGATTCATAAACATTCACAGAGCTGTGCTTTTGCTGCTAAAAATGAGCCAATGATCCTTCTAACGCAAAAGGCGAAACGCCAAGTGGCATGGAGAAAGTTTGGCAACGGCCAGAACTTTCTGTTTTGATCAGTTTATAGTTCAAAATCAAATTCATGCTAGAATTAAAAGTACGGCGATTTGAAGGCAAACTACCGTAGGAATTTTCTTAATGGACGCGAACGTTTATGTGAAGAGACCATAATTCTCATACCAAGTGTCTGTCAGGTTCTGCAAACCTCCGATGCACGTCGGCTCGCTGGAAACTGTTACGTCACAGACATATTCGTCAAGAAGCACAATATGTTCAAGTCTCAAAGCTTTTGATGTATAGTTCGCACAAGTCCAGAGCGTTCAAAACAACATCTCGAAGTCCACGCTGCATGCACAGATTGTTTGAATAATTGCATTATTTTTATGAAGAAATTTTAACAAACTTCAATGCATCCTCGTGTATTGTGACTCTAGGTCGCAACATCATCATACTGTGGTGGCAACGAAATGCTTATGGAAAAGAATAAATCAGCTTGCACCTTGATCAATCCATATCCAACGATATAACTTCTGAACTTCACAGGCTAAATATTTTGACTATCTTATAGTGTTTACATACCAAAAAATGCCACTTTAACTATATCCTAGTTCTGCTTTCCGTCACTCGAAAGCAACTCTGTCAACACCAGTGGCGTACGAGGCAGGGGGGCGGGAGAGGCGGCCGCCCCCCCGGCTTGAAAAATTCAGGGCAAACTCTGTTTACAGGGCAAGCTCAAGTTGCTGAAAAATCCTGATAGATAAAAAATATTTCAATACAGTGAAAAATTTCAGGTCAAATTCTGTTTTTCAGGGCAAGCGCAGGTTGTTCAAAATTCTGAATGATAAAAAATATATATTAAATACAGTGAATTCAGGCACACTCTGTTTTTAGGGCAAACACAAGTTGCTCAAAAATCCTGAATGTAAAAACTATATTCAATACAGTGAAAAATTTCAGGTAAATTCTGTTTTTCAGGGCAAGCGCAAGTTGTTCAAAATTCTGAATGATAAAAGTACATATTCCATGCAGTGAATTCAGGGCACACTCTGTTTTTCAGGGCAAGCAAAAGTTGCTCAAACACCTTGAATGTAAAAAGTATATTAAATACAGTGTAAAATTTCATGACAAACTCTGTTTTCAGGGCAAGCGCAAGTTCCTCAAAAATCCTGAAAGATAAAAAATATTTCAATGCAGTGAAAAATTTCAGGGCAAACTCTGTTTTTCAGGGCAAGCGCAAGTTGGTTAAAATTCTGAATGTTTAAAAAAATATATTCAATACAGTGAATTCAGGACACACTCTGTTTTTCAGAGCAAGCACAAGTTGCTCAAAAGTCCTGAAAGATAAAAAATATTTCAACACAGTGAAAAGTTTCAGGGCAACTCTGTTTTTCAGGCCAAGAAAGTTGTTCATAAATCTGAATGATAAAAAATAAGTGACGGGCCGTCAGGGGAGGCAAGGAAGGGAGTTCCTCCCCTACCATAATCATGAAATGTGCAAAACGAATTAGGGATCCAAAATAACAAACTGAATACAAATATGTCCTTTCATGTTGAAAAGGTGCAATTATTGTATGATTCTAATCATTTTCGTAGTCAATACATCTGGATTTGCGTAATTCTTCTTCAACTCAGGGGTAAGTCACGAAGGGAGGCAGCGAATGCTTGTGCTCCTTTCACAAGGTGGCTTTCGCTTAAATCGCATTGAGCAGTTTGTAACAAACTGTGGTGGTGAGCGCTTGCCGTGCAATTACCTTTATGTCAGCTCTGTAACCTTCATGTCAGTAGCACTGTAATGTTTGTATACACTTTTAATTAATATATGTACTCCTTCCACAGTATGCTCTCGCATTCCATTGACTGGCACTTACTTGACGTTGTGTACAATATACTGAATATGTAGCGTTATGCCACATCAGTGGCTGGTCAGACATGCAGTTACAGTGGTAAGGCGGCGAAGGCAGGCAGCCAATATCTGTGCCTCAATGGAAACGTTTCATTGTTACGACATAGTTAGGCAATTCTATCCTACTGGTATGGCATCGCTGGCTTGACCGACAAGTCGCGTTGGGAAAACTTGCTATGAAAATGTGTGGACTACAACAGGATTTTGTGACATAAAAAATCTACCAAGAAGCCTCAGCAGACATGCCAGGTCAAAAAATAACATTCAAAACCAAAACTGCTTTAAAAACTGTTGGAAGCGCAACGATATACTTTGACTTTGAACGAACAGTGGAGACTAAATATCAGCGTTCACAATGCTGAGGTAAGGGAAAACCGAGAGATTTTGAAAGACCTCATTAATGTAAATTGCTTCCTAGCCAAACAGTAATTAGCATTTTGTAGTAACGATGAGAGTTCTTTCCTCCAATCGTGGCAACTACGTGGAACTTTTGCATACTCTTGCTGCGAAAGATTAAAGATTAAGAACCATTGATCTATCCGTGAATGTGATTCCAAGAAGGAGACTTACTGTACTTTTTTACGCATTTAACGCCATGCAACTGTGGATGACAACTGCATGGTAAATCATCTGTGAAGAATTTTGATATCACGAGCCATTTTCAAGTCTGTATGGAAACTTCTCATATGCAGTGACCCCTTGACTTTTTTGGAATAAACCGTGATTTGTACATTTCCAACCTGACCTCGTGATTTAAAATTGCGTTTGTTTTCACCCGTTGATGATCCTTTTATCCCCTTTTGTTTTCAACCCATAGAACAACATTACAAATCGCTTCACCTGTAATATTCGGCAAAGTAATTTGCTGCAACTACTCATTACTTTTACTTGTTTTTCATTACGAACAATTTATTAAAAGAACACGCCCTAGGCGACCATGAAGCAGAATAGCCTCAAAATTTCGGAAACTTTAGAAAAAGATTGTTTAAACGCCGGGATGGAGCACAGCAGCTCAGCGTGTGAGGAACGCGAACGGCAATTCTTCGTTTGGAAAATTTTACAAAGTTAGTGAACTGCTTCGGATGCACGTTAATGTGAAAGTTATTCGGGCAACGCGAAGGTGCGTGGTCAGAAAAAATGGGGTAGGTGTATGTTTTTCACTGTCGGGGCAAAAATGATTTTTGTGCATGGCAAAGTTTGTTTTGCTGATGTTTAGGAAGAAACTTGATGTGAATATTAATCTTCATTTTAAGAATCTGTATAAAGGTCCTAACATGTTGCAACCGATTTAGTCTCAACCTAGCATTGACGAAAATGCTTTTATATGCTTTTGATGCATCATACCAAAAAGGAATCTATTCTGAAGACACTGATGAAATTGCATTTAGACAGTTCACAAAAATAAGTAACATGGAGCACAGGAAATATTAGATACGGATATTTTACTGAATTGTTTATAATCATATCTCCATTCATTGGCGTCACGAAGATTTGTGGTGCCAAAAACGACCAAAAACGAAAAAAAATGAGGAACCGCATCTTTCGCTTCACCTACACGAACATTTCGGCAAATAGGACGTCGACGCGCAATCGATGTCGGGTACTTAAAGTATGCCAGATCAAAATATATTCATAAAAGAAAAGTTGATGGGTTTCTTACTTTCTAGTGATTTGCATCTCAAACCCTACGTCACGAACTTTACTTTCAAAACACATCTCGGAGGAGTTGAGAAAGTTCTCAACTGAAGACAGGTTTGCTGAGATAGTGACTCAATCACGGCATTTTAGCTACTACCATTAGATCCTTCTGTTCTTTCTCTGTATCCACCTTGCACTTTGAGCTCCTGATATTACAGACGATCTCGTCATTTTCCTTCCTATAACAGCATAGCATTTCCTTGTACGCGGCTCTCTGGTTCTGCACATACGTTGCGCTGAACTAAACCTTAAGAATCACACAATAACAGTTGCTTAAAACAGCTTACATGGTGAAAATATGTCTTGCGTGGTGAATAGACAAGAAGTTGAAATTATCCTGCAATTCTTCTGCAGGTTTTTCGTCTACGACCAAACAGATGTTGCTATTTACCTAATACCAATGTCTACTTCGAGAATATATTACTTGGCCTGTTGGGAAGAACTTACAAATCATCTTTGTTGACGATCAGGACCTACTTAACCAGAATGCATAGTTAAAGCTTTTTTAGCTTTGTGCAAATGGCGTATTGGACAAGTTGCTGAAGTACCAAGATGTACTCGTGAAAAATAAACGATAGTGGGATAAACTGCAAGAGTCGAAAATTATGCGAATTTTTCGAAGAAGCGATTAACGTGAAACAAACAACTGATTTTGAACTCGGGGTCCTCTTGCAACAGGGCCCCAGAGCGTTTACCCGTACCTCTTTCTCTCTCTCTTAATTCGGCCTTTGTTACGAATGGCTTGTTAGGAACTGTTCTTCTATGAAATAGTGTTTCTTCAAGAGTGCTGTTATAAACGTGGTCTGTTACGAACGTAATCTGTTTTGAACGGAAACCTTTTTCATATCACTCAATCATCTGCTTACCTCAATGGAACAGGCATATGAGATTAGATAGGAGATTTTATATCGATCAACAAAACTGAATCACTGTTGAAACAATAGGGAGGCTTTGAATTCATCAAACGGTTGTATTGATATCAAACCATCGTTTGTAAAACAGTGAAAAGATGCACCACTACGATTGTCACCTGTTCAAAGCAAAGATCGCAACAAAGCACCTTGGAAATCAAAAACAACAAAAAGCAAAACACAATTTATTAACATAACGTTGATTCTGCTACTTTATTTGAAAATCGCTATCCCATCGATTCCAATCTCTTGAGTTTTGGACAAGCACCTCTTTTATTTATCTTTATACAACACTTTCAAACCGTTATGCTATGCAAGATCGCCTTGCTTATTGAAAATGTGTTTGTATGATCATCAGTGATAATTAGAAATCCAAAATTCATAAACTTTTCGAAGATATATGAAGCCTCAGAAAAATAAGCTTTATTATGAAAACTCAATAGAAATAGAATACACTCTAATGTGAAACTTCAGCAGAGAGAATATACCATATCTTAACTGGCGTGCTAGGCTTTAGTAGGTAAGACATACTGCATGCAGTGGCTTACGCAGAAAATTTCCGAGGGGGGGCAAAGTTTCGTCACAAATCAACTTTAGGGGAAGTGCCGAAGGCACGACCATTCTAGGGGGGCCCGGGGGCACGCTCCCGGACAAAGTTTGCAAAATCACATCTAAAAATACGCATTTTGTGCATTCTGGAAGCAAGTTTTAGTATCATGCTTTTACGAGACGTATTAGCCGGTGAGACAGAAAACTGAACTTTTGTTGTCTAAGGTTCATGAAATAAACATATGTGCGTGCTTGGATGTTATAAGGTTTAGACATGTATCGCTTATCGAAGACGCTTATGGAAGTTTGGGGGCTCAAATCTCACGCCAGCCGAAGCTTTTTTCTGGTATTCATTGTTACCTGTGTTAAGTTATTAACAGCCACGTGTGAAGCAATTTTGTCAGTGAAAGAATTAAATCGTAAAATGAAAATCCGGCAGACGAAACGTACAGTGGTCATAAAAAAATTTGCGTGGTGCGCATATCAGTGACCAGAAAACAAAGTCAGTTTATTTTAAATTGAGGCCCTTGCCCCTATTAGTTACGCCACTGCCGAATACTGTTTATACATTTTTTTATTTTTAGGGTCTGAGGGGGGGTTATGCCACAGTGCCCCCCCTCCATACGCTAGTGACTGCATGACCCAAAAACTTGTGATTTGTCAGAATGTTTTATCATCAGGTGAAATATCCAAGTTTGAAGTGTTACTGTGGCGTAATTATCCAAATATCAATTCAGTACCGCGGGGTCTAGTTACATTTGTTCTTGCATTTTCATGCCCGCTGTTCCTCTGAGGAAGGTCGCGAGGTCAGCAACCCTAGGAGGACTTGAAATACCTCACGCGCAACAGCAATCTCTGATAGTTCTGCTCACTGCACAGCGCGACGGGACCAACCAAGGTCGAAGATTCACTCACGCCGCCTGGTCGTTGTCGACTTCTAAGCTGCTTTCCCTGGAGCGTATCCCGCAGGACTTGCCTCGTCAATCCTTCTTGGGAAATTCTAGTCATGTTGCTGAAACATCGTAGCTGACATCTCTATTCGGAGGAAAAGTGGCTCGAGATCCAGGCTTTTAGTATTTTAACAGCCGCGCACGTAATTTCACCTCTTGAACTCTTCTTAAAAATCCCATCTCTGCTGATTGTACGTGAGATAGCACACTTCAAGACATTACGCAAGATTCATGTGCACAGGTTTTGATCGGAATAAAGATCAAGTTTGAAAACTAACAGCTTCGGTGTTTGAAAACTTCCACTTGGTCACCGCGGAGCAATAGATCTTTTGCAGAACTGCGTTTTGCTCTTCCAATCAGTGCTTCAATCTTCCTGTTCCGCCTTCCGTCACTCGTGAATGCCACCCAAGGAACTTGAACTTCTCGACCTGCTGGATTGTATTGCCGCTTGCAGCGTACACTGAATTGGGTTTCTGGAGAGACATTATTGTTCGGTATTTTTAGAGCTAATTTTCGTTCCCACCTGGTCGTATGCAGCTGCACACTGAACAAGTGCACATTCATATACTTGCTCTTCAAAAGATGCAAATAGGGCCAAATCGTCTGCAGAAGCAAAGGGTTGATCATGCAGCTGCCAACAGTGACGCCCTCGTCGGATTAGCTATGACTATTTGTCTAATTCATAGATTATGAACAGGAGTGGTGACACACCTATGCTGTGGCGTGCAGAGCTGGGAGGACGGGGCGACGAGCCTGGGCATCCAAGGCAGGGGGCATCCAAAGAGTGAAATTTTAAAAATTTAAATGATTTAACTAGATGAATTTTTCTATTGTAAATCTACTAATACATGCTGCGTGGATTTAATCATCACTAACTTTGACGTATTCAAATACCAGTAATTCTCGCATTCTTCAAAACAAGGAACCTATACTCTAAGTGTGCGGCGCACACTCAACTGAACTTATAGTGACGTGACTTGTTACAGATCGTGCGATCAAGGAAAAATCACAAAAAGTTTGAAAGACAATCAGGGTTGAGAAAAATCTGTTTTGTTTTGAAAATAAACACTTGCTTTGCTTGTTGTTTTTTTAAAATCGAACTTTGTTATTTTTTTTAAAAGAAACAGGTTTTTGTTCTGTTTTTAAAAAACACAAATCCCATTCTCAATTGTTTTTATTGCATCATGCAATATCACCATTTTCAGAATTACACAATAATAACTTGTTTACCTATCATGGTATTCAAATCTGAGTGTAAAGAAATGTACCCATCTTTGTTGTTGCAAAGTGTTGTTGGTCAATTCACTCCAAAGTGGCAAGGCTTGGCAAGAACGCGCACAGCAAACAGAGAAAAGTCACTCACACACAAACTCTGAATTTTCACGTCAAGTTTATGTACATGCCCTGCTAGTTCAGCATCTATATAGTGCAGGTTTATTTAAGGTCTTTTAGGGACCTGATTTAGGTCCGTAGAATCAGAGAAAATCGGGTCCCTAGAACAGTAGCGATTCTAGAATCAAAAAACGGGAGAAGGCCACTGCGGAGCAAAGGAAAAAAGTAGGGGGCCAACATAAATGTCTCTCCTGAATGGTGATTTTCCGTTGGGATGAAGATTGATTTGCTATGGTTAAACCTATCAAACCCAACATAGGCTTGTAAATATCGTCAGAACCGTCGCCAGATGGTCTCCAAATCGTTTAAAATTTTGCTTGCTGAAAGTTATATGCTGTATATATCAATCAAACGAACTTGAACGCGAAACTAGGCAATAAATTGGGGGGGCAAACAGGGAGCCAGCCGAAAATCTGGGGGACATGATCCACCAGGCCCCTCTTAGAACCGCCACTGCCCTAGAATCAGAGATATCGGGTCCGTACAGGTTCATAACGAGTGTTTATTTTCAAAACAAAACAGATTTTTCTCAACCCTGATTGTCTTTCAAACTTTTTGTGATTTTTCCTTGATCGCACGATCTGTAACAAGTCACGTCACTATAAGTTCAGTTGAGTGCGCACGGCACACTTAGTGTATAGGTCCCTCGTTTTGAAGAATGCGAGAATTGCTGGTATTTGAATACGTAAAAATTACTGTGGAATGCTGCGATTTGTGAGTTGGTGCTACGAATTGTGATGCTACGAAGTGTGAGTTGGTGGTATCACGACGAGATGCGATGCGAGAATACGCCCTAAAAGCTAATTACAATTTGACCCCCCACCCAAAATGGAAATCGCAGAGAAAAAGGTCGATACACGCCTGGCACAAGGCAGACGAGCGGAAAAAGGCAGGTTGGCGGAAATTGGGCAATCGCCGCAGCAGAAAAACGCGCCAATGTCAGCAGCACAAGCTGCGCGTGCGAAAAAGGCTGTTGCCACTGTGCTGACAGGAAAACCAATGTCGAATATACAACATGGCGACGCGAATTGCATACGTGACACCTCCACTGCTAAAAGGTCATGTTTAGGACATAGTTGACTGAATGCCGCACTGCTCTCACAATGTCAAAGTCACGATTATCTTTAATTTCGGTTGTGTATGTACTAACGGTAGAAAGCTAATTATTCGAAATTCTATACAAAATATTATTAATTAAAGGCAAAAATCAATAAAAGCTTCAAAGATGCAACATTGGAAGTTGAGCGCTCCTTGTGCGGTATCCACTCAATAGAATTTTGAGTGGACAGGCAGCAAGAGTTATGATTGAAAGCCGCTCTAGGGATGGCAAGGTTGAACACCCGATTTGACCAGCACAGCGCTGGTTCACAGTCGCGAACCAGGACAAACTGCGGGAACCTTGCTGGAATAGTAGATTGACAGGAGTGCACGTGTTGGGTTATTCTTAAACTTACAACAGAATACAATGTGAACATAACAATAATAGGAAATAAAACACGCTCTATGGCACACACGG
>Ga0210059_1017709_pt1 | contig 10118 bp, 7 predicted proteins | sample Ectturendosymbi2_FD_188042 | JGI IMG/M metagenome (GOLD analysis project Ga0210059, IMG submission 188042) | Ecteinascidia turbinata endosymbiont from Florida, USA - Sample 2 (SPAdes) (version 2) | ecosystem: Host-associated > Tunicates > Ascidians > Unclassified | place: Key West, Florida...
GGAATCAGATGAATCGCTGTGAAGTCGTTTCTTGTAGTAATAATATAGTATGGATCATCATTATTGTCGTACTACTTACTATTATCACTTTCATATTCTGGAAACCTTACTTTCCAATCATTTTCTTTAGTAAGAAGTTACGCCTTTTTCCACACATATCTCGACATAATCTAACAGCAATAACTGCAAAAAAGAAAAAATACTGCAGTACCCCCAGACTTGCGGAATAGTATTGTTTATCCACAATTTTATGCCTAAATGACCACTGTGCCGAATTCGTCCCAGTCACAAAAATCTGCCTAAAAACTCACAAAACAACGATACTAAACTCAAAACCCCAGATTCCTATTCTACAGGACTGACTCTATATTCCTGATTTTTTCTGTCGTCCAGAACTGAAAACTTTTCCCAAAAATGTTCATCAAAACCTCTACTGGACGTCTGCTGCTTAGAACCAACAGTCGACAGAATTCAAGATGGCGGATGTCAAACCTGTAATCACTAAAAGGCGATAAAGCGCTTGAAAAGAAAGTGCGACTCCGGCCGAATTCCGGACAACGGTCGTTGAGCGATAAAAATAACCGTGTGCAGAATAAAAGAACAAAACGTTGGATGGGACGAATTCGGCACATATGACGTTAAAGGGTCATCATCACTTTCTGATTTAAGTGTTAATATGAGTGTGCCAAGAGAGACTGTGGTGAAATAGGAAGCCTAGATGTTTGTGTGTATCTGTTTCCAAGAGGTGGGTATTATTAAATAATAAAGGGGGGTGATCATTCTTGTTCGTAGATATGGTCATAACCGCAGTTTTTTGGGGGTTGAAAGTAACATTCCAAAGTTCAAACCAATGGTGCAACGTGCAGAGATCTTGAGTAAGCACACTGTGCAAATGGACAGGACACTTATCTGAATAAAACAGGGTGGTGTCATCTGCGAAAAGAGAGATAGACGCTTTTATATTTGTAGCAATGTCATTAACATAGATTAAAAACAACCGAGGCCCTAAAACAGATTCTTGAGGAACACCACAATTCGTATACTTTAGATCCGAATGAGAACGGCCCAGAAGAGCGACTTGAGAACGACGAAAGAGATAAGAGGATGGAAGATCTAAGAGAGAGCCGACAATCCCAAGTTGTTGCAATTTAAGATTAAGTATGATCAACACGATCAAAAGCTTGGATATGTCAAGGAAAAGTATTCTTGAAGAGAGATTTGAATCATAGGCTTGGTACGAACTGTGACAGGTACCAAGCAATGAAGTTAAGGTAGAATGTTTTTTCCGAAAGCCAGAGTTGTTAGGTAAGTTTATGGTATTCTAGGAACTGTAGCTACAAACATGCATATGAAGTTTTTCGAACACTTTTGAAAGAGAAGGCAACAACGCAATTGGACGGTAGTTTTGAACAACTATTTGAGAACCGGTTTTATGAATTGGAATTACAGTAGCAGTCTTCCAAGATGTAGGGAATACCTCTGAAAACAAAATTAGGTTAAAAAGAAGACTGAAAGGAGTAGCAAGCGATTGGCTGCAAATTTTTAGGATTCGATTGGGCAAATTGTCAAAGCCTCTGCATTTATTTGGAGGTAGACTACTTAAAACACGAAATACTTAAAATGGATCAAAGGATGGAGGGAGTAATCGATGATCAGTAAGAAAGTGGAAAGGTGACAATTCTTTTATATCATAAGCAGGAAAATTAGAAAATGAAGCAAAATATTCATTGAAAAGATTGCACTTCACGTATTCATCATACACAAGTTTTCCATTTAGGGTCATTGGGTAGTTGCATTGTTTTTTTGGTTTCCAGACCTGTATTTAAAAGGCTCCAGTAATCGGCATGAGATGTATTAGTGGTGTTAAGTTTATTTATATAGCTCATGTTATAACTTTGTTTAGCCAATTTGATTTTGCGTTGGATCAGGTTTCTGAGTTTGTTATAGAGACGTTTGCAGTTCATATTGTTGGTTTTAAGCCAACGTTCGTAGTATCGAGTTCGCTTACGAATTAAAGTTACTCGTGATTGAACCAAGGTTTATTTCTTTTAGAAGGGTAAATAATTTTCGTAGGAATGAAAGTTTTAAGAGATTGATTAATAACGTCCGTAACATTAAGAAGTGCACAGTCAACATTGGGCGAGTTCATGATAATAAATTCCCAGGGAGTTGCAAAAAGAGCATTATTCAAGTCTGAAAAATTTCCTTTGTCATAATCCCATACAATAGCTGGTTTGGAAGCTGAACACCGCTGAAGTGAAAAATTAAATTTGATAAATATGGGATTGTGATCTAAGTTGCTGATAGGATCTAAAATAACATGAGAGACTACAGTGAAGGGTATATTTGTTAGAACCCAATCAAGAATCTTGCATTCGCGAGTAGGAGTGTCAATTAATTGCTGAAGGCCGTAAGCTGACAAGGTACGAAAACGGTTGGTCTGAAGCTGAACAGGTTTCCCAACAGAATGATCGTTAAAATCAACAAGCAGGATACAGTAACATGGATCAACTAGACGCGACTCGATAACAGTGGATATGGACTCAATAAACGTTTGCTTGAAAAGGGAGGTGGTATTCGGTGGAAGATAACACACCACAAGGTATAGACTACGGGCATTTATAGTTTTGAGTTCAAGCCACAATATTTCTACTTCTGGTGATTCGATGTCAAAGCGGAGAACACAATAAATGTTTATTTTTGACGTAAGCTAAAACACCACCACCATGCCGGTTGCGATCTAAGCCAAAAGGATCACGGCAAACCAATAAGACGAATGGAGTTTTCGTCGATCGAGTTATCTAACCAAGTTTAAGTTAAGCATATGACATCAAAGTTGTATTCAGTAGCCAGAACATTAATTTCGTCTAGTCTCACAGTATTATTGTGAGCAATCATGCTTCTAGTGTTTACATGGAGGACTGAAAAGTCGCGTGATCTTACCATCATTTCAACGGTTTTAACTAGTCAGGTACGACCTTCTCACCGCTAGCATAAAGACAGTATTCAGCGCCCTCCATTTCCATCTAATCTTTTTTTCCAGAAGCAAACAGTTTAGACGCTTTCCTCAGAAGAGATTTGCGTTGTTCTTGCATAGATCGAGGTAGATGCTTGAAATTATTTTTCTTAAATTGCCTTGCTCTTGCTGCCTATATGGAAATCATATTTCTATCTTTCATTTTAACAAATTTAACAACTATTGCCGGAGGCTGAGAATAACTTGTATTACTTGACTGAATTGCTGAAGTATGCTTTGGCAGACAATGGACATTGGAAATCTTGGCAAGATCAGACTCAGGAAATCGCAAAGAGGTGGTGAGAAATGAACGAACAACATCTTCACTCTGTTCAGGAGTCTCATCGGAAGAAACTGTAGGCAAACCATGAAATAGCAGATTACATTCTTTAGACCGGAGTTCAGAAATTATATCAAATTTTATCTTTTCCGCACGCACTTCAGCCAATTCTGTTTTGATACCACTAAGGTCAGATTTGAGATCAGAAATCGTGTTGTGAGCATGTTCCAGAAAAGACTCCGCCAACAGCAAACGATCCATGAGGGTTGATTCAATTGCTGAAAGGCGTTCGGAAAGCCTCTTTTCCATTGATTGCAGAAGATTGAACACGTCGGATAATTGCAAAGCGTCGTGTCCCTCAGGTACCTGACCAGTCTTATTCTTTCTCAAAGTAACTCCACAGCTAATGTCCATTTTGATATGAATAGCAGTTTTATACAAAACCGTCAATAAGAAATTTTGCCAATACGCAAATGATGAGTTGAACCTGACAGTCAACAAAGTCCTACCAGAAAAAAAATTCTCTCACAGAACAGAGTCCAGTAGGGCAATACCGCTATACAAACAGCTGATTACAAGCACGTCTGAGCTGATTGAAACACGTCTGACCAGCTCAACGGTCAGTGACAGAATGAAACGCTTGTTTGCTATGTGTAACAAAATAATTTAAAATCACGCTATTATCGTAAAATGAAGTAAAACCTTGATTGCAAGTTTAATCAGGTGTGTATTTAATGTGTTAAACACCGAAAGACATCGTTTCGTACCTGTTTCTCCGGAAGTTGTTTCATCTTCTGAAATAAAGCATTTTTTAGATAATGTTGGGATTCTTCGAGGAAACATTGAAGTAGAACGTGAATAAGAAATGAGAATATAGTTGAACAAAGGCACATCAGTCATGAGGTTTTGTAGGGAAGAGATTGTTTCACCAGTTTCAAAGTGGAAGTGCGAAACTTCCAGAAACAACTTTAAAACGTTGCTATTTCAAACCACTATGACAAAATTGTCTCTGTTGAAAATTTTCCTTAGAATTTCTGTAGGTTCAGCTATTGTTGATGTAAATGCCACAGCGATGTCCAGTGTTTATTACGAAAAATATACATGGTGCTAGGAAATAAATTCTATTTTGGTGTACTTGAAGATGACAAATTCTGATCATGCCTTCAGACGCATTGTGGTGATAAAAACATTTATGCATACCAGATATGGCGCTTCACTAGGTTCCATATAATATGGATCACTTGGCAAGAATGTCTGCTGTCCTTGCTGCTGGTCACGGTCTTGCGACATGACAGGTCTTTGGCCTTGTTCCATGTATTCGGTATATTCTGTACAGGAAATTGAACAGTAAAGGCATGTGAGTTTGTGGGAAGCCTTCAGCATTCTTAACAAATCAACGTTTGATAATATTGCCGAATGAAGTGCATTGCATCCTAACGATTTTGTGTTGCGCGTTTGCTCACCTCACTCGAGAAATGTAATAGGCAGGAGCACCAGATTTAATTACAAAACAATTCTCTATTGATGGTATGCATGCATATATGGTTTGCAAACAATCGAATATTATCAAGGCGAAGTATGTGTCCACTCTGTTAAAATTAACACTTCGGAAAAATTGAAAAGCCTTTCAACGTTGACAGGTGCTAGAAAACGAGTTTTTCTGCATGATTGCTCATACCTTTTTGCAGTGGAAAACATATCTAAGGTTTAAACGTAATTTAACTACATCTTGAAAGAACAAAAAGCTAATTCAGTCTGTACAGTTCTGTGGTCACAATTTTTCAATTAATTCACCTGTTTGCAGTGATTCGTTTTGTATGGCTTTGACCGGTAATTGTCGAGAAATGGTCGTGTCGTTGACCAGAGTTATTTGCTGCTGTGAACAGAAACGTTTGTGGTTGTTGTTGAATGAGCAGAAAATATTTACGCAACGATTATTGTAGGTTGACCATGAAAAGACACTTTATAATACCAAACATGTTTGGAGGTTATTTTGACTCAGAAGATTAAAAATGATCATCCACAGAAAGGGACCTGTGTGCCTGGAAGACTTATCAAATTATATTTTAGATAAATACTTCCATAAAGAGTTGTTTTGCATAATTATCCTCAAATTTCTCTATTCCTTAAAAAAAGTAGGCATCATGCAATCCTTCCAACCTGTCAACAAGAAAGATAACCATTGCCGGATTTTTCTTTTCTGTTCAAAATGGCCGAGTAAAATATTATAATCACGGAGATTATCAATTGGACTGCAATATCTATTTGTCTTACTTTGCATTTATCTTTCTTTTTTGTTATTATTTATTTTTTAAAATCAAACTCATGGTCCACATAACAAAGGTAATCAATTCACACAACATCCAGTGCTATGGTTGTTTGTTGCGCGGGGGGGGGGCTATTGTCAACGTTTTTGCCAAATACTTCCCATAGTGCAAATGCAATCTGCAACAGAAAGTTGTTGCGTTTGACATTATATCCACGTTTCCAATCTTTATTATTAACTGTCACACACAGTAGGGCTAATGTTACTGCTGGACCTTTGCTGAGAATGTGTGTTTTGTTGTAACCATTACTACGATTCCAAGTCTATGAACTTACTCCCAATTGCAGAGTGCCAATATGCGAGACAGAAAACGTTTATTCGGCATGTAACACAAATGATACCAACCACTTCGCAAAGAAGAATTTGATGTAATGGAAGTGTCGCTTTGTTTCTGTTTAATGTCAAATTTATTAAAACAACGCTACAGCGATGATATTTGATGGAATGCAGAAGTTGCTATTGCTTATCATGAACGAAACTAACCATAAAATGTAACAGAGTTTTTCTAAATGCAGGTGCCACACAGATCTCAGCATCATATGCATCGTTGAAAACATTTTCAACAACCGAAAGCACAATGCACAATGAGGTTGAATGAATATTTCATCGTGGTGTTACATAATCATCGCGATGCTCCGGAAATTGTTCATTTTAGAAAACAATCTTACCAGTAATAGGCCGAAGGTGTTCAAAGCGTTTATCGAATCAACGTTTTACTCTTTCAGTCATTTGCAATTGGATATCAAGGATCACATTTCTATGTTCAAGCAAAAAGTTTTTCTTGTCGAAATAACAGCTCTGCATACACCGACTTGGTGCGAAGTGGAAAGAGCTTTGAGAGTCGTTGGGTGGTGCAAGGAATTTCGATGAGAACTTCAAGTGGTGTGTCTGTGATTGTACACTCAATGTACTCAAAGTAATGAACTTGTGTTAAATACTCTCTGTTGACGTTGCGGTGACAGTGCGATTCACCACAAACGGGATGTGCGCTAAGAATGGCACCTATAGAGAGCTAACAACCAATGACAGTGTTGGACGAAGGAGAGTGTGTTTCTCGGTTAATTATCCAAAGCACTAACAATCACTCGCACAGGGCTTGTTTCAGAAAAGTCCATTTCATCAAGCACCACAACATGAACTACGCTTGGCTTGCGAGAAAAGACGAGCAGACGTTGTGAAAATCTCTGCTACCTGACTCACCAACAAAATTTCGTTATAAGCTATCTGTTGCTTCCACCGAAAACACGCACAACTGCTTGGTGTGTTCGCTCGTGAGAATTCCACAAAACGTCTGTTGACGCGCAGTCGTGATTATTGCGGCCCCTTCTCAGAGAAAGCGCGGGCGAGCGACAGTAAGAACGCTAGCAGATGTATGGACGCAGCATCAGGATACTCCCATGATACCCCGCTCGACCAGATTCATTCTACCGTTGCAGTGCTGCTATTGTCCTATTTTTAGATCATTTAGCGTGCGGCCTCGCTTTGACGTCAGAACAATGTGACCGCGGTCACGTGATGGGGAATTTCGATACGCGTAACAACACTGGATCGTATTGGTTGTCGTTCTGCACAATGACATTACAAGGTGTGCCAAGTTTTTCCAGTAGAGAACCCACCCTGTGCAAAACTTTAAATTTTTTCCATACCCTCAAGACCGTAACCTCCGAAATCGATGATTTTTAAACACGACGACACTGAGACGAAGACCTTGTTAAAAAAACGGGAACGGGTCCTCGATGCTGGAGACCGAGACTAGAGACCTAGACACTTGTCACTTTCATCAAAAACTTTTGCAACTTTTCAGACAAACGCATGGCCGTTTTCGAGCTGTAACCAGGTCAAATGTTTTGTTTTTATGTTCCTTTTTTGTTTTTCGGAGATATGGCAAATAGTTGACAAGATTACGCAAGATATTCGAAGCTGAGTATAGAGCATAGCATCGCGTAAATAAGATAGTGACCGAAACCTACCAGCTGGGACTTTTCACAAGGAGACCGAAACTAAGTCTCTTGCGCTACAAACGCAAACTCTTGACCAAAGACACTTCGACACCTTTTAAATAATCTCGTGCTTTAAAGATGGTTTCGAACTGCGTTTGGTCGTCTTCGTTCGGCGAGATATGCTTAGCATTGACAAGCACCATATGCAAAAAGTTATACGCCTATGATACATGTACAAATTTTCTTCATACAAAAGTAAAATAATTTGATACCGATGCAGCAAATCTAACAAAAAACTCATGACAACCTTTTTCATCCACAGAACCAAACATTTCTGCCTTGCAAATTGCATGCAAATCGACGTCTTAAACATGCACATAACACACATCAAACTAACAACACAACGTTCCTTGAATCATTCATAAGAATAATGCATTTCTGGCAAAACAAGGTCAGCCTCGCTGTTCTCCAGAAGTGCTGATTTCATTGTCAGCATTTCAGATGAGTTTTATTGGTGGCAGAAACAAATTTTCTTCTTTTTGAAACGATCATATCATTTCATAGGCCCGGCATCCCAAGAGCATGGCAGATTCGGCAGTCTAACCCAAAAGTGTGGAGTTGCAGCCTGTCCCGTACAGTGCTCGCGTCTTTGTAGTTGAGCCCCAGGTTGCTTAAAACACAATCGTTGATTAAAGGCTGAATGTTTTGCTAACCTCATGTCGGTTTGGTTTTCGTGCTGCGTTTATTTTTTGCCACTAACAGCTCGATTATTATAATCAACATACAAACGCAACTATGGTATTGGTATGCATCACCATTTGTACTTTGTGTTAGTTTAATGCAATTTTGCGTCTTTGTGCATCTTGATGCATCGGCAGTCTCGCGGTGTTTCCTTGCTGGATTTTTTTCGACCGAGCAATCGACAGCAGCTGCGATGGTTTTTGCCACAATGCAGAGTTTTTCCCATCGCATAACAGAGACAATTTTTTCTCAGCTGTGTGGCATCTTCCAGTGTTTCTTTTGTGTATGTTCCATCTCCCCGTCCAAATGAATGGGCGCAACCATTTTTGCAAGCTCAAATAAAACCATTAAAAAACAGTCATTGCTAATTGCAGCGCCAATATTCCATCTCTTTAGGTTGTTTTATGCTTTGCGTGTCAGATCTCACAAACCTATCCACGCCGCTTTCTTGAATGGGGGCATTCCTATTTAGTGCAAGTATTAGTGCTTGCAACCACCAAGAACCCTACTAGATTGGGTCCCTACACTGTGTTTGCAAAGCATCGATCATACATCAATCGGTTGAAGCAGTTAATGCAACATCGCTGCGATGACCACAGCCGAAGCCCGCCGTTGCATTGCTCCCGGACATAATTGGGAAAGTTGTGCAGATCTGTCTTTTTGACATCCAGCTCCAAGCCAGACCAAAAATATCAGGCCAATCCGATTCTAATTTTATATGTTCCCAGTTGTCTTAGTCCAATCGGGCACAGATCCAAACTGCAGATACATGAAGATCACAACATCATTCGAAATACATGAAACAATCTAATCTAAATCCTTTGTCTCCAAAATTTTTGAGATCGTTCCAAATCTAGAAATATCGTTCCAAATTAGTTCCTGTCGATAAGAATCCGGATCCAATCAAATTCACACTTACGATATTTGGATCTGTGCTCATGAGCTACATGCAGTAGGGTTGGCCAAAAAAAACGTTTTTTTGAAATTCAAAAAGGGGGTTCGTAAATCCTGGCAAATCGGCTAAAAACATATTTTAAACTGATTTTGGATCGTAGACCGTAACAACAGCCGTGCAACCACGTGACAAAGGTCACGAAAAGGTCAAATTTAATGAAATTGGCATAACTTTTGAAACACTTAGGCTACAAAGCACATTTTGGTCTCAAAATGCTCAGAAGTACCAAAAGTATATCTGCTTCTTGAGAACATTTTTTCGTAAACCTAACAGTATTTGTGGTTTTTGAAAAAATTTGATTTTTATCATTTTCTTACAAATTTGTTTTATATTGCTTGTATTTAGTCACATTTTCAACATGTCAAACCTAATTGCATTATCTGAGGAGGAGTTATATGCATTTGGGATAAATTTTGTTCTCTCAGTCTAACATGCATAAGTTTGCAGTTAACAGATTGAGATTATAATATTGGTCAAGTTCAGCGTAATTGCAGGCCAATCAAAGTACATATAAAATTGTCTTTCACACACAGTCAAACCGTACAACACATTTTGCAGTGTTTGTTTGTGCTACCACAACTACTGGTCCTGTATGTAAAACGTTTGTTTCAAACAAATTGTTGTTTTGAGTCACATTGGCTCATCAGCAGCCTGGATTCAATCTTTTGGTGGATCATGCCATCTCGCTTTTGATATCCGGTCACAACCGAAGCAGCCTCAGTTACCAGTTTAACGTGTCTTCCACAGCTTGGTTGTGACACGGGTGCTGCAGGACCAGAGGTTTGGTCAGCATTTGAGCAATCGAAGTATCATCCAAATCCATCACGGCAGGTGGTTGAGAAATATCCTTGATGTTGTCA
>Ga0210059_1017710_pt1 | contig 10117 bp, 8 predicted proteins | sample Ectturendosymbi2_FD_188042 | JGI IMG/M metagenome (GOLD analysis project Ga0210059, IMG submission 188042) | Ecteinascidia turbinata endosymbiont from Florida, USA - Sample 2 (SPAdes) (version 2) | ecosystem: Host-associated > Tunicates > Ascidians > Unclassified | place: Key West, Florida...
TCCGCCCCTGCAGAGCCGTATCAGTCGTCCTCCACGACCCACCAAGTGGGGGGACCACCCTGTCACAGGAGCCCAAAATTCAGCTGTCACAGGGGCACAAAATTCAGTCCCGTCACCGCTTAGCCCCCAAACCAAAGAAAGCTGCCACCCTCCAAATAGAAAAATGAAGCACTAGAAATCAGTGAAGCTGGGGGTCCTTTTGAAAGAAAAGTGCTTAGAGGAAGTGCGGGACCCATGGAACACGGGGACCGAAGACACATTTAAATTACTCCCCAGCTGGTGACCATATTCTCTTGGAATGTGGTTGTGAATATTGTATTTATGGACAACAGTGTTGTCCGTTAACAGAAAGAATCTGTGTCGATCTGAAAAACTATAAGCACTTTCTTCGTTTTTGAGGCATCAAAGTAAAATATTTTGCAATCGTTTTGCGATGTCTTTGTCTATCATAATTTCAATGTACAAAGTTCCAAACGTTTCCCAGGATAGGTTGGGAGTTAAAAAATTATCTCAGAGAAAATGGGGATGAAAGGTTTAGGACGCAGTGTAAAATCGTGCACTTTTTCAAAAATGGGTGTTGATGGGACCCATGGAACGCGGGTGTTCCATTGGTCCCTCAATTCGTAATTCCTTGATTTTGCAAAAGTTTATTGCACAAAAGAAAGCCCAACAGAGGTTTATTTACTGCGAACAACCTAAATAAAGTGTTTTATGATGTCAAAAAATCCAATACATTGAAAGTGAGACAAGTAGCAAACATTAGATATTACACTGGCCACTCTACATCTTTACAGCCGGTCAAAAACCTAAAACGTTTTCACAGAGTAATGCGGAGACGATTTCAAGGAAGTCTGTGGTCGCAACTCAGATAACTAATTTTCACTTTTTAATGTTTTAGCTTTAAGGTAAAGTTAACATAAAGTATATTTTGTACAAGTGTCTGTGTTACCAGAGAAGAGGAATGTGCTCCAAAGGACCACTCTTATCAAAATTAATGTACTCACTGAACAAAAGAAAGCGTGTCTATTTGCAGTAAAATGTGCTGAAGTTGAGGATAACAACATTAAAAAATAATGGGAGTGGAAACAAATAACAGTACAGGATTAGCAAATAACAGTACAGGATAACAAATAACAGTACAGAGAATTTCGAAACAAATAACAGTACAGGATAACAAATAACAGTACAGAGAATTTCGAAAGCAAGGTGGGGTCTCAGCCTCCGAAAAGTGGATTCAAGAAGCTTAATACGAACTATGGCTTTTAATCCTCATAATTTAAAACTTTTTTTAACAATTTGAAAACCTTATACAATCGCCCTGAAGTTTCATTGGAAATAATCTGGAATTTAGATGAAACTGGGGCAAACACTGCATACATTTTCTACGTGCATTGAATATAAATGTATTGTAATATAGCCTAAACATTGGTTCCGGAGGCAGACAGCCTAAACATATATAAAGTTTGTTTCGCTTTTGTGGTGTTTTTACACAAGTTTTAATAGAAATTGTGAGTTTCTCTTAGTTTACACGTAAAATATGACTTGCAACTAAAAGTACAAAGTTTTTGAATGATGCGATTAGAGTTTTGTCTAAACGTAGCGAAATAGCATTGGCAAAGGGTTGCCTGTAAAAGGCGGAACTCCGTAAATAGCGGAGCTTGGTTGCAGAGGTTTGATGACGTAACCGGAGTGGAAAAAAGTTGCGTTGCAAAAAGGGAAAATATTTTATTATTGCAAATAAATATGCACTTCCCCCAAACATCTAATACATGGATGTTTGCGATGTTTCAAAATTATATACATTCACAACTGTTGAAACCTATTTCTTTTTGTCCCGGAACCGTTGTGAAATTCAGATAAGCAAAAATTATCAAACTCTAGAATAGACTTCTTTTACCGTACTGTAATATCACCTTTTGCAATAAAATTATTTTTACTACCGTTTAGTTCTCATTGCTCAACGCAGAGTATCGATTTTAGCGACTCCGGTTACGTCATCAAACCTCCGCAACCAAGCTCCGCTATTCACGGAGCTCTGCCTTTTACAGGGTACCTTGGCAAAGCACTCAATTAATTCACATTTTTCACATTTGTACGTTAAACTTATATATATATATATAGCAAAAAAAGTTTGGCTAATACGAACTGATTTTTGCTGATAAGTTATTTTTGACAACGAAAAAACATACCCAAAAAATTTGGCAAGCATCAACGAGATAATTTTTGTTTATTATTTATTATAAGGGATTGTTCCATCGGTCCCTATGGGGTGTTCCGAAGGTCCCATCGGGCTGGGACCCACGGAACGAAATTGAAAAATTTTCAAACTTACAAAAACATATAAAACATTATTCGATTTTTATAAAACTTGAAATGAACAATTTTGGTCCATAAACCTTCAACTGAACAAAATTTCAGCAACTTTCGCTGGATAATCTAGGTTATATGCCCGTTTGAAAAAATCCGTTCCATGGGTCCCACACCTCCCCTGTGCATTACATTTACTTTGGGCCCCTTTGAAAGTAAGGTATTTACACATTACAACTACTGTTCGGGGCCCCTTTGAAAGTAAGGTACGTTACACATTACAGTTGCTACTGGGCCCCCCTTTGAAAGCGTAGTGAACCTACTTACACATTACATTTCCTATTGTGGGCCTCTGTGAAAGCGTAGGGCTTGGACATTACAGTTGCTGTTGGGCACCCTTGTAAAGCAGAGCACCTGCACATTACCGTTGTTGCTGGGGTCCCTTTGAAGGTAGAGTAGCCTACTTACACATTGCAGTTGCTCTTTTGGGTCCCTTTGAAGGCAGACTATTGAATCATGATGTGGTTCGGTTAATGCTATATGAGTGGATAATAATTTTTTCACTAAAAATGAGGAATATTTACGCGCGAAATAGTTTGCGGGGGCCCGAGGGAAGTGTTTCGCTTGCCTGCCCTTACACCGTTGTATATGACGCTGACAATGATCTTATATGAGAATACGAAACCGATTGAACACGTTCTGCTTCATCCGATATGTGTACTTTCTCAGCTGGTGTGCCCATGCAAACACTGTTTTATAAAGTTATCTCTATATTATTCAACACATTGAAATTGATTATGAATTTAGTTGAAGTTGCTAAAGAATTCACTTCAAAAAACACAGATTTAACGCAATTTTTCATAATTAAACCTACACACCCAGGTCAATTAAAAAACAGATCTGGGTGGAAAAAACCCTCAGGGGGTGCTCTGGTCACATGCGGCAAAACGCCTACTACCGTAATTTGAAGTGGACTTTTGAAGATTTATTGCACCTTGTTATTGTTACGCAGTAAACGACAAAGAGTACAACAATCCGCTAGCAAGTTTTGCAACCTGCCTCTGCTGGCAAAGGATCGGACATGGACGAAGTGCGCAGTTGCGCTAAGCGTTTCGGAGGCTTCGCGGTCACGACTTCGCCCTGATGGGCCTCACGTTCATTTATCCGATGTCAAGCGAAATTTCTGACTTGCGAAAAATCTGACTTCACGCCATGTACGCATGCACAGAGTAATACGTCTAGATATGAAATACGCTGAGAAAACTTATGGTTAGGACGTAGGGTTTGGTGTTTAGATAAGTATGTGGGGTTAGGGTTTGGGTTAGAAAAATAAAAATAATTGAGGTCTAAGACTAAGTCCAATATTTTTCAGTGGTTATACTTATTCCCGTACAGTAGCTTGTTTTCGGTATCTGACATCTAACCAAAAAGTTTTAATTTGCACAACACACATAAAAAAGTAATCGCCAAACTTTATTCCTTTACTTAAAGAAGAAAAATAACTGATCAACAGCAATACATCAGAATTTTCGCAGAGGCCAAAACTTCGCTTGACACCGGCCCTAAATGCACAGTTGTATACGTCCTGAAGTCAGACTTCCACTTGATCAACATGTTTTGTGCAGTGATTGTTGTAAAAAAATGCACTATGTCTAGCCCAGGTAATCTTCTCTTCTTTTGTACTGCATAGCAACAAGATACCTTCGGTGCTGATCCAGTTTTTGGATATGACTGTAGTGACTTGCTGGCTTCTTTACAGAAGAGACTGTGAGGACATGGGCCTTCCAAAGAAAAAACAACTTTCTTTGCTGAAGTTGAAATATAAGATTGCTGAAGCACTTTGCACAGAAGAAAAAACTACTTTGGCTACATCAAGAAAAGAAAGACGATCAACATCACTTGACAAAGCTTTTGAAGCAAAAAAAGCCAGGGGTCATGCTTCAAAAGCCATACCACAGCAGTCTGTACGAAATGACAATGTGGATCATTTTCCCATTTATAAAGAGAAGAGAGGCAGATGCAAGCTACCTGGTTGTAGCAGCAGACCATACTTTTTTGCAGCAAATGTCAAGTCCACCCATGCATAGCCAGAAGCAAAAATTGCTTTCTGAATTTCCATAAAACATTAAAAGCAAAGTAGGCTCATGTGTCTGTGTGTAATGTGTTGTAGAAGTGTCAGCCAAATATGGGAATTTTGCTGTTTGGTTTTTTTTTGTTTGAAAGAAGCATGTGACTTAGTTGAGAGCACAGTTATCACTCTTTTGGTGTTGTGTTTGTCATTTTTTTGTTCCTGTTGTGTTGTGTTTGTTGCCACAGTAACAATGAAGTTGGTTTTGTATGGGTGAAACAGTGGCTGTGTTGTAAATTTTCCATTCTATTAATACCGAGCAGAACAAAGGGTAAAAACCTAAAAAGTAAAGGTACAATTCCATCATTTGGCCCCGTGCACTAAATCTTAGTGATTGTAGGCAGTGGTGGAGGAACCTTTTTGAAAGTGGGGGGTACAAGCGCATGTCAAAAGAACATGACATTTTTTGATCAAGTGAATTACTGTAACAATGGATCCAAAACTAATTGTGTTGCTTAAACGTATTTGAAATGTAAAGGTAGATGGTCCAGGCCCCCCTAGAATAAAAACTGGGGGATGGGGATATGCGGTTCCCTTGGTTCTGTCACCTACGACTGTAGGAGTTACAGACATAGGTGTAACCAAGGGGGGCAAAGAGGTCATGCCACCCAATTTTTAGAACATAGTCATTTTGTGCCTTGAGAGACGTTTTTCAAAAATATAATAGTGCTATTCGCCTAGAATTCAACATTTTGCCCCCACCAAAATTTTTTTTGCGCCCACAAATTTTTAGGCTGGCTATGACACTGCCAACAGACACTTTTTGCATATAAAAACACACCATGTAAGTTCACATTAACCATCAAATCATTAATGCATGAATCTCAGATTTGTGTGACTTCACAAGCACAATGGACCAATGTTCCAAATATGGAACGTTTCAAAATGTGGGGGTAAGGACAAAATTTAAAAAAAAATTTTTTGGAAGTTCAATACTAGTATCAAAACGGATGCAAAAATCCACTCAGGGATTTTTTTAACTTAAAAGAAACTCGGTCTTTAGAGGGTTAAATTGATAACATTTTGTATCTCAAATAGGTTACAAATGTTGAAAAATATAGACCAACGGGGCCAACGTGGACGCAACATGGTTGACATCCATAATCCACTAACTGCACTACTCGGTTGGGACAAGCTTAGCAGTGATTGCAAAATAAACTCTTTAACTACATTATTAATCTATCTTGCTGACTGAACAGCAGGCTGTGCAAATGTGTAACTTTGGTCGTAAGCACCAAAGATATCTTGCATTTAGGCAGTACAAAATGTTAGAAGACTGTCTGAGCTAGCCATAATACATTTGTTGGCAACAATCACTTAGGCCGACACAAAATACGTTGATCAGGTGTAAGTCTGACTTCTGGACATTCGCAACTAGCAGAGGTGGGCAACCGCTACTTCATTAATAGCGTCGCTATCGCTACCGCTATTTGTTAAATTCAATAGCGGCGCTACCGCAGCCGTTGCTGAATAAAAATAGTAGCGAGCTATCGCTACCGCTATTCGCTACAGCTCCTTTTGCTGCACTTTAAAAAAAATTTTGGTGTTGTTCTACATGCGTAGGATCTATTTTGAAAAACCTAATCTTGAAATGTTTTTTTTGGCAAAAAGTTGTTAAAGAAAACACGTGATCTCAAAAAAATAGTCATTGAACAGTTAAGAGATAGGAAAAAATATTTTACAGTGCAGGAAAATATAAATGAAACACAGACTGCAGAAACGTCCATATAGAGTGCATTTAGCTGGTGAGTCGATTGTTGTAGGCTGGCAATCGCCTTTATCAATGCAAGGTTCGAGCTGTGTGTACAGTACTCAAGAGAATGGTCAAGCAATAAAAGATCAAATCTATTTGTCACAGAGTTTAATGCACGTGTAAATTGAATTAGGCCCGCAACCAGGGTGGGGGACAAACCGGGCAGGCATTCAAAGCCTCCCACGAATTTTTATGCTTTATTTCAGATTTTCATAAAAATGTTATGTCTATGTTTAATGGGAAACCCCTGAACAAATTACCGACTACTTGTATTTTAAACTGAGGTCCCTTGTTTCTACATGGTTTAATTTATTCGCGATTATAGTTTCGTGTGGAAAGTAGTTTATAAAGCCTGCGTGCAAAGAATGGTTGTTTAGATATTCGAGAGCGAATTGACCAACCACCGTTTCCTTAACATTCCAGCTTTTGAAAGTGCAGCAAAAGTGCTGAATGCTTTAGTTTCAAAGGTGTCCAATGCGCATTAAGCAGCCGGCATCAACTGTAAATAAATAAACCTAACATCAACAATCGAAACCTCTCGATTTACTGTAAAAGCTTTCGAGGAATCTGCCGGCGGGTCTGCTTTTATGTTTTTGCGATGATTTAAACTTGCACATATCTGTAGGCCTAAGCAAGTTACGGCTCCCCACAAAGGTGACAAGCAAGCGAATCAGTCAACCTAATTATTTTGTAGGACATCGATTTCACGTACCACTACGCATCCACAGTGCTGAAATCTTATTCATATAAAATATCCTATCACAAATTTATTTTATTTCATTACGAAATTAAGTTTCCTTGTCAGCACATTCAATGCCCATACGTACTTTTTCGCAATATCTGAAAAACTTTGCATGAAAATATGCAAAAAAGCACTAAGAACCACACAGAATATGTTTAACAACTGAGGAAAATCAAATCCAAGCGGTCAGAAAACAGTTCTTTTTCTTAAGCGAAGTTGTAGCATCCAAAGTTTGGTGATATATTCGGACAACGATCACATGCAAAAATCGATATCATGTGATTTGCGGCTTAAGATATGGAAGTGAATACAATTTTAGCAAGATGGTGATGATGAAAGAAATCAATCACTTGACGTTGTGTGGCTGTGTCAAGTAAGAATGTTAATCAAAGAAAATTTTTTTCTTGTTTAGCCCAGGCGATGGCCACTTGCAAAAAATGGCATCGTGTAATTTTTACCTAAAAACATAGAGGCAAATAAAATTTCAGCGAAATTGCAATGATAAAAAGAGACCAACTACCTTACGGTTGGTAGGGCTATGCGAGGTTTAAACGTAGATGAACCAAAACTTTCGTCAATGTTAACTTTGCGTGTAGAGTTAAAAGAACGAAAATGTGAGATTCGTTTATTAAAATGATGTTCAAGCAAACCCACCATAACAAGTTTAATGCGAAGTGATTTATTCGTCATCTCCAAGGGAAAAATTTTCCTGTAGTTCCCCCAGAACGTTTGGTTTTCAAAACCGGGCGGAAGAAGATTGAGTGGACGCGCTGTAGCATGCTCGGAAACCTAAACCCACAAGTGACCCGGGAATTGCGATTTGGCAACGTTCACAGATTATGCGAACTTTCTCAGCAGTTATCACTGATGTTGAAAACTAAAAAATTACTGTGAAGCAATAAACATAGCGATTGTATGCACAACGCGAGTTTTACAGTAGAAAAAGTTTTGTTGTTTGGCAAAGAAGCCTTATTGAATTTTTGCTGAACAGCAGAAATTTGAATGAGTAGCAGAAAACAAAAATATTGCGCTTTCAGCACCTCGTTTAGTGAAAGTGTTCAAATTTTTCAACGAAAATAGTTTCACACAGGCACTAGCGTATGGAGGGGGGGCACTGTGCCATGCCGCCCCCCTCAGGCCCTAAAAGTAAAAAAAAATTATCAACAGTATGCGTATTTTTAGGTGCAAATGCGCATTTTTAGGTGTAATTTGCGTATTTTTTGGCGTAATTTTACATTTTCCCGGGGGCATGCCTCCAGACGCCCCTAGAATGGTCGTCCTAAAGTTGATTTGTGAGATCACACGATTGTGACGAAACTTGGCCCCCCCCTCGGGATTTTCTGCGTACGCCACTGCACACAGGAGACAGAAGTACAACTGCATCGGCGAAGATTGCAAAGCAAAGTGCGCAAAAACTTGAAAGTTGGTGCACAACGTTAAAAGCATGACAACTTCAACATTTGAATGTAAATTTGTTCTGCGCATTGGATTCACTGTAAAGGCCTACTGCTCGATTGGTTTGATACACTGTAATTCACATGACGAGATTGTTCGGTACAAAAAATAACCGCAACCATTTAGTAGGTTTGCTTACAAGCAGTGCAACGCCTGGAATACTAAGAAACTTTTGTTGCAGTTGACTGCATCGCCTTGAACTACTGAGGCAAGCACAAGAGAAAGATGGCAATTCGGGGCATTAACTAACAGGAAAGCAACCAGCAGCAATAGAGATCCATCACTGACTTCACTCTACTACTACTAGGTTGCACTATCATTATATAGGGATAAGTGAACTACGATAATTCGCTTGTGGTGACTATCACAGTGACTTGTTACTCATGGACACCATCTAGCGGTGACCATTTATTTTCGTGTGGCGCCATCTCCAGGTCGCCACACTTTGCTTTCTGTGCGCATTAATGCTAAGCCGTAGAAAAATTTGCATTTTTAACTTGGTCGGTTTTGAAAAGTATTATCAAAGGTGCTTAGGCATATAACAGCTTCGTTGCAAGTAGTAGGGTAGCCCAGCGAGACCGCTGAATTGTAACATTGTATCAAAAACATTTCGATTTGGGCAAAACACGTAGCGCAACAACTGATTATGTTACTTGAAAAGCAACAGTGGATGTCTGTAATTGCACAGATTATGTTGCTCACGATTGACATCGCTTAGTAGGCAAACTGGCGATTTTTATTCAACGTTGATGTGCATTTTTTTGTTCAGCGCAAAGTTTGGTTTTTCACGGGTGCAAAATTTTTGTTGCTGGGCTTGTGAACGTTGTATGCATCAAAGAAAATGCAAATGGTAATGAAAACAGACAATGCTATTATTATGGTGGAGTAATAACAATGTCATTCACGGTTCTCAAAGACGATCTTTTTTTCATAAGACTAAAGTCGTCAGATTAGAATAAAGGGAATCATGTAGTTATTGAGTTTAGTTAGCACACTCCGAGGCACGAAGCACAAAGTGATAACTCCTGCTTACAAAAATAGAGTTTCCCCAAATTAACTGCAACGTGAAAGAAACGCTGTGACGTCTGTAAGAAAAATAAGTGCGATGTAACAGAAAAACAACATTTCATTACAAAGGTAAGTTACAAGAAGTTTTTCGTGCTGGTTTGAACTAAATTGAATACGACTACGTAGATTCCAAACAGCATTTTTATCTACAGTATCACGTAGCAGCAACAGACATGAAAGCACTTTGCTAAAAACAAACGACACTTCAAGCAGTGGCGTACCTCGGGTTTACCGCGCCTGAGGACAAAATCAGTTTAAGCGCTCCCCAGCCCGTTCATGGTAGCATAAAATAAAAGAAACACTGCAATCTGATGCTTTGTTTTCAATTATCTCATTCCAAGGACAAAGTTTCCTTGCTTTTGCTGCTGAAAATTTATCGATTATTTTGTCAAAAAGCTGATAAGATTCAAATGTGTCACATATTTTAACCTAGAAAATATCTAATGCCAGTGACTCTCTGTAGGAGGTTTTGCTAGCAGTTTTGTGATCTGAATTTCGATAATCATGTCTATGGAGATGCTCAGTTTGTATGTGAAACTACATAATTACCTTTACTGTAACCAATGGGGTAAGGCAAGGGGGAGTCCTGAGCCCATACTTATTTGCTGTTTGCCTGGATGAACTCTCAATCCAGCTGGGATCAGCCAGGGTGGCATGCACTGTG
>Ga0210059_1017711_pt1 | contig 10117 bp, 5 predicted proteins | sample Ectturendosymbi2_FD_188042 | JGI IMG/M metagenome (GOLD analysis project Ga0210059, IMG submission 188042) | Ecteinascidia turbinata endosymbiont from Florida, USA - Sample 2 (SPAdes) (version 2) | ecosystem: Host-associated > Tunicates > Ascidians > Unclassified | place: Key West, Florida...
ACACACACACAAAGAGAGAAAAGTTCAAGTGTAAAAATCACGGGAATATGTACAAGAGGAAAAATTAAGTTTGCTGTCAAGAGAGGACCGAGGGCAAATTTGGAGTGCGAAGCATCAACACCATTTATTAAACTTAATAGGCGGCGATTAGGTTGTCTCTATAACGTTTTTTGAATGTAAATGAGGAAAGCTCATACAAGGTAGGATCAATACAGTCCCAGGTTTTGGGGCCAAGGTGTTTTAAAGATCTTTTTCCGTATTTAATATCTGCTGCACGATAGATACCGGTTGCGCCCCAGCACTCCAACACAACTGTGTTGATCATCCAGCAGACTGCAACCTCTTCAAAACTATAACCTTATTTAAATTCGCAATAATTCGGCCATCAACTTCAAACCACGATAGTAATTTATGAAACTGTCGAGGGACGCCCAACCTGATTAACAGTTTTTTTTCGGTGTTCCAGCGCCTTAGCTTTAATTTGCACGAAATTGTTTAATGTTTGTGCAAATAAACTCTCTCTCTTAAATTTGACATTTTCACACAACTGTGGATGAAAATTTTAGAAAAATTTTCGAATCTCGGTTTTCGGTTTCGAACGTTTACTGTAGGTCTCGGTCTCAGGTTTTGCAACAAATTCCCGGTGTCAAGCGAAATTTCTGACTTGCAAAATTTCTGATTTCACGCCATGTGCGAATTCACTGAATAATATTTTAGTGAAAACTGTTTATTAGGTCTTAGTGTTTAGTGTTTAGGTTAGTGTGTTGAGTTAGTGTTTCGGTTATAAATGCCAAAGCCCAATATTTTTCAGTGGTTATAGTTGCTCCCGTACCTACTGTAGCTTCTGGTGGGTATCTGATATCTTACCAAAAAGTTTTAACTTACACAACACACATCAAAAAAATAATCGCCAAACTTTTTTCTTTAGTCTGATACACAACAATAGGTGAGAAATTTTGTAGAGATCAGAAATTTCGCTTGACACCGGTCTCGTTCCTTGAAACAAGTCTCGATCTCAGCGATTACGGTCTTGATTGCATCGGTGCAAATTGACTTGAATCAACAAACCAACCTTTTATAATCTTGAATTCTTGGATTAATGGAATGCAGTTTCGAGAAATTTATTTTTCATAAGAGTTTGGAGTCAAATTCAGCTGGAGATACGGAGTCAGCAATTTAGTTAGTTTTTGCAAAGCCGGTTACCACATGCGGAATGAGGCAACTTGTTTCCAGTGGTTGGATCTGAATGTGGTTCTTTTCGTAGTGGTACACGTTAGAATCTGGACGCATCGAGGACTTCGCCTGTCAAACAAGTGATTGAATAATGTCTGACGTCGAAGGAGATGTTGGTCCGACCCAGGTTGAAGTTAGCGGTCCAATGGATTTAAACACTGCTCTGCAAGAAGTTTTGAAAACCTCTGTCATTTATGATGGTCTTGCACGTGGGCTCAACGAGGCTGCTCGCGCTTTGGACAAGCGTCAAGCCCATTTATGTGTTCTTGCAAACAATTGTGATGAACCTAGTTACGTAAAATTGATCGAAGCGCTTTGCAACGAACATCAAATCCCTCTCATTAAGGTTGATGATAACAAAAAGTTGGGGGAATGGGCTGGTTTGTGCAAAATCGATCAAGAAGGCAAGCCCAGGAAAATAGTTGGTTGCAGTTGCGTTGTTGTTCGTGACTATGGGAAAGAAACGCAAGCACATGATGTTCTGCAGGAGCACATGAAAAAGTTGTAAACGTGGTATTGCTGGTGCCAACCCAGATTTCGACACAATAAATAAAGCAAACTCGAACTGTGGAGTGCTGTAAGTCTGGTCAGAATGGACCTATATAGGGAAGCTTGTACAAGTCGAGATTGTCTTCAGTATCAGTTCTTGAGTATTTTTTTGTAAAAAGTTGTAGGTTGCTACAGTAATCAACAAATTCATAAATCACATTGCTCACTTGCAATGACAGTGAAAATCAATATATGTGGTGTGTGGATAAACTAGGGTTGCCTGTAATGTAAAAGGCGGAGCTCTGTAAATAACGGAGCTTGGTTGCGGAGGTTTAATGACGTAAACGGAGTGGAAAAAAGTTGCGTTGCAAAAGCAAAAAAAGTAAATGTTGTATCATTGCAACTTAATATGTGTTTCCCCCAAACATGAAACGCATGGAAGTTTGCGATGTTTAAAAATTTAGTAAATTCACAACTGTTAAAACCTTTTTATTGTCACCGAATGTTGTGAAACTCAGATAACCAAAAATACTTTAAAATAGACTTTTTTTACTGTAGTGTGTAACAATCTTTTGTAGTGAAATTATTTTTGCTTCTGTTTAGTTCTCATTGCTCAACACAAAATATTGGTTTTAACGACTCCAGTTACGTCATCAAACCTCCGCTATTATGTACAGAGCTCCATCTTTTGCAGGCAACCTAGCTAAACTAGTAGTTCAGCAAGTTTACTGTTTAGGTGTTGCAATTGCTAATGCTTGGCTGCACTTGCTGGCTGTTGGGCTGAACCTGAACTGAAGAGTCCCTCTTGGTCATACCAAAATATTGAAAACTTGGGTTTAATTTCTAAGCTTTAAGCCTGTGTGATGTCTCATGTATGGCTAGGCTAATACAGACTTAAATTTGGGTGTGTCTCAGGTAAACTCTGAAAGTGGAACTTGTGTTCACTTTAGTCCTGTGATCAGTGACAATATAATACAATACAGTGTTTTTCAACCAGAGTTCTGCTACTTTAGTGGCTGCCAGGGGTTCTGCCAAAACAGACCGAAATTGGCAACCACAGTTCAATGTGGTTGTAGTAGTATATAGACACTTGACTTAGATCATTGCATACTCCATAGTGTTCCATGAGCAACACAAACATTTGTGGAAGGTTCTGTGGCAGCAAGAAGGTTTTAAAAACACTGATATAATGTTTTGTATTGTACAGTGGACCTTCACTAACTATATTATAAACAAGGTCACATGTAAACTTCAGACATTTGTGCTACATAACATTCAGTAGGAATTGTGATACATATACAGTATAATTTAAAATGTTTGGGGTAAGAGTATGTGGAAAATTTAAGAGTCACACAAAGACCACACTCCAATTGAAAATGTCACTAAAAACAGGGACTAAATAAGTAAAAAAAATTATGGAAAAGCTAGAAATACATGGCTAAGGTATAAAATTGGCAATGAGGTATAACTAGCAATACAGTAACAACTTTGGCTTATTTGTTCTGTTTAATCTTTGTTGTTGCAACTAGATCAAAATTTAAATTTTTGGCTGCTTGTCTAAAACGACAGTGTCTAAAACAAACCTCTGCCCTTAACTGTATGAATGAGCATCCCCATCCAATTTACTTTTTTTCTGTCAGCTGTGTGCCTTAAATTTGATGTTAGAATGCCTTCATTTCTTTCCCACTACCAGATCCCTGCATGATGATTGAATGATGTTATAGTTGGGCACTGTGGAAGTGTTTTGCTCCTATCAGTGATGATTCTGTAATATGCAGTGACGTTTATGTGCTTGTGATATGGACCCTGCGTATGCAGCAAACTCAATAACAGTGAACAGACCCTACCCATGTATTTACTTCATGATTTAACTTTTTGTAATGCACATGTTCAACATTTATGTGATTTTTGCACTGTTTTAATGACTACAATACATGTCCAATAACCATAAATTGAACGATAACACTTGATCACCCCATATTTATCTTTGTTTACCCTGTTCTTTACACTCATTGTGGGTGACTCTGCTTTCACGTGGACTGCAATGTCTGCTATTATGACAAACCTTAACTTTGCATCATGCAATTCTACACCCACATCACCATCATGATGTCATGGTTGCCGCATGGCTTTAATGTGGATCTCCACTTAATAGAAAGCTCAGTAGTCATCTTTTTGTGTTTATCCATTACAGCAGGGGTGGGAAACCTATTTACTATCATGGTGTTGCGATCGGAAATCCCGAGCAGCATGTGCGCAAAGCTTCGCACCGTGGCAGCATGCAACAATAGAGATCATGCTCGCAATCTCTCTTACTATTGCTTGCTCGTGCTACACATATGATGGTGTTATTCTTCCCGCATATCCCGTTCGTGGTGAATCACACAATCAACGCAACACCACCGGAGAGGTTGCAACAATGGGCTGTGAAAATCATGGATTATGATTATTGCTGGCAGGCTGCAAATAACCATTGATTTTATCCTGTGCTACCTTATCTTACTACAAGGGATAGATGCTTCTCATGAAATACTATCTTTAAGTACCTGCTTAACATGGAACTTTGTTTTGATGTGATTTTTTACTCTAAATTGGGAAAAGGAAGTTCCGATACGGGCCATCAAATGTTCATGTGGGCCGCAGGTTCTCCCCCTGCATCAGAGTTATTTGTCATGTGACATTAACCACAGCTTGAAGACTAAGCAAGATTTAAATAAAGACCTGGTTTGGCTGTTAGCCTGTGAGGAATCAGCCTGCCTTGCACTGCTTACATAACTTTATGGTGATTGTGACTGCTCATATCCACATTTCAGCATCAAGACACCACAAGAGTGACACAGCTGGATCTGATCACAAATTGCTACGCTTGGAAATTGATTTTGCATCAGTGATGCATCTTCAGTCCAGTAAACTTGTAAGTAAAAGCTTATAGGTAGAATGGCGAAAAAGTTTAAACTAAAGCAAGATTAGAGAAAGTGCACACTAGCCTAGGCAACAAACTAACCACCAGAGCTGAAAACCAACTATCTCGAATTACAAAGTGACTAACAGCCAGCAGCCCAGTGAATGATTTACCCAACCACCCCCCACCCTAATATTACAGTAAGGAACTCTTGTCCAACATGCTAACGTCAGCTGTCAATTACGAAGCTTGTTGGAATTAAGCTGAAATCTGTGCACAGATCCTCTAAATTCAGTCAGCACTCGGTTTTCCAGGAAAGCTGTTGATTGTTGCATGATCACAGAGACATATGGTTCTTTGCTTTTTTCAGCTATCTTTTCTGCCAGTCCATTAGTGGCCTTGCATTCTGGAGCCATTCTGCCACTTTGGAAAACAAGAGGATTAAGTGATATTCAGGTTGTATCAACCTTTACAGACAAATCTGTGGCAGGGATATGTCGGAGAAGCATCATCTCTTACATAAAAATTTAATCTTATGAAGTACCTGCAGTAGTGTAGGCCCAGCAATTTTTTCTATGCTACAATATTGCTTGCAACTCATTTGCTCTAAATCTGCTATTTCTACTGCTTCACCAGTCTTTTTTTGGTCATAGACTGAATTTGTTTTGAAATGACCAAAAAAAATTGTCAGTTTGGTTGATGTCTAAAAGTGCAAACTAGTGAATATTGCTATGGCAAATATCAGTACAATCATGGGACGAATGACTGAAACGACTCAGTGAAAAAAAACAGCATGTGTCATGGATCAAAATTGCTCCCAATACAATGTTCATTAGAGGTAACAACAGTTGTATGAAAAAAATTGAACAAGCTATGTGTTCACTGAAGCGAATGACACTAATACAAATGCATCAACACCCTTTAATTTTAATCTTAGACAACACGCAGGCCAATGTGAAATGCCAATTTCCATGTTTTTTGTTAGTAGTAGGCTATTTCGTAAACATGCATATAGAAACATTTTTGTTTTCAGTATTTTAGATCAGGGGTGTGCAGCCATGCAGCACTTCTGGGCTAAATGCTCATAACCAGATTGGTCCACAGGCCACAGCTGTATGTGTCAAGCTGTGCGGGTTAGACAATCTGCTGGCCACCCACAGAAAATTGGCAATACCCTGTAAAAATGTAGTGCTTGGAGCAACAGGGTCTGGATAAAGCAAATACCAGATGCTGGAGTGGTCATAAGGAAAAGCAAATATGAAACATTTTTTCCTATTTTTAGGTGTTTTTGATATACTATAGTGTTTTGTCAACTTAATGTTGTTCAACCAAGCCTTTGGTTAATTTGCATTCCAATTCACCTTTTCGTGAATGACTAAATTGAAAAAAACTTTTTTACAAACAAACTTAAAACTTTTCACAAAAAAATGAAAACCGTTTTTTTTCATTTTTGCAAAAACACCAAACTGAAGGGAGTTGTGCTATGTGCCAGCTAAAGTTTTGCACGGTGGGCACCCTACGATAGATACTTTTCTTATCTGGCCAAGATTTTGGAAAAAGGTTGCCCAACATGGCTGGATAATCGAGGATGCACTGTACCTTATGCCTGCCTGTCGCTCAGCAAATTACCTTCCTGACAAAAAAGATTGGTTCGGTTTATTTCCCACTGGTTAAACTTGTCAGGTTTTCATACAAAAAATGTTTTTTTAGATGTTATAAATTTGAGGCAAGATGAAAAATTGTCTTGGGCCACATTTTAAAATCTGGGACCTTTCTGCGTGCCACAAAACTTCAGTTCCCCCAGGCCACTTTTGGCCTGTGGGCATGGGATGCACACCCTTGTTTTAGATAATTTGCAATCCTCTGCAGTACAGTGTAGTACAGACGGATTTATGTGTGGCTACCATGGTTTAAGAAATAATTAAAGCAACTTTTTATTTTGAGAACAATTTAAGAATTATTTTTGATAATTGTTGTTAAACCACTTGGTGCTTTTGGCTCAAAGCATAGTGATTAGCTCAAATGAAGAAAGACTGTGGGACTTACCAGAAGTTTCTTAACACTGCGTCTTATGTTTATAAAACTTGTGACACCAATGAGTGAATGACAATGCTGGACTGACAATAATTCCATGCAAAAATGTAGAACTTAAAAAAAAGAGTTGGTAGTCATGTCATTGGCCATTGATTTAATACTGCTTGGTTTCCCCAGCAGTGGTTTAGATGTTGAAATATTTTTTGTTCACACATTATTTTCCTGTGCAGTATTTCCAAAGACTAAAGCACCTGCAGTACTGCATTTTTATAATGCAGATACAGGTTATCAATCATTCTGTCATTAATGTTGCTTTCAAAGAAAGTAATATCTCAGAGTTCTGACTTTTTGTACAGAAAACGTAAAAAAACTTAAGGCTCTGTAAAAATGTGAATCATTCCCACTTAGAAACAACTGCCACAGAAAATCTTGATGCAATGATGGGCCAGCATGCTGTTTTTGCCAGCCATTTTGTTGTGTTCACCACACAGAGTACAGCATGGCTTCTACACTTCTCTTTATTTGGCAGTGAACAAGCAGAAAAACATTTCTGCTAAACTTTTCAAAAAATTTGTATCAATTGTTAGGTGGTGGCTATAGGTCTGCCAGTTAACCTTAATTTTTGTAAATTTACCTGCTGCCTATAATGTCACAGTAATGCACGATGAGTGTGCAGTAGACTGCACTACGCTTGTTAGAAACGTACCAAACCTAAATCATAAATCTGAACACAAAAGTTTGGAAACTTTGGCTTTTTGTGCAACCACTACTACCAAAACCAAAGGTGCCATGGTGAGAGCCAAACCGAAAACCATTTGCACAGTAGATGTAGAAGCTTCTGCTAAACTACCGTAATGGTGTTGCTAGAGCAGGGTTTCCCAACGTTTTCACGATCTCGTACCACTTGGGCTCCTCGTAGTGTTAATGCTTACCACTTCTTCCAGAACAACTAATTTGATCAAATCTTAGTTTATTCAGAAGAAAAATATACATGAAAATAACAATACATGACCACAACTAACTTTAATGAGATTTTTATTTTTCTTTACCTTCCAATTGGTTGATGCGTGGCGTAAATTTGCTAACAGCATGTCGAAAGTCATAATGTTACAAAACAATAGGAACAGCAGGCTGCAGGAAAATTTATTTAGAAACAAAGCCCGGTTACGTAACCTAGAAAGCTGTTAATCCAGGTTTTTGTGAAAAAATAGAAGTTACTAGCATACCACAGGTTGGGAACCCCTGCACTGGAGTGACAAACTCAGCTTTTTATTTGAACTATGTCACTGCTGGCGGACCTATAGCCACTATCTTATTATTATTAAGCCTAACTTTTTTCTCCCTGCAGTGGTAGAACAAGTCATTTCCATGTGTTCAACAGTAATTTTTTTGCTGTATAAAATCTACTGCTTTTAGCTTTCCACAACACATTTAGAAAATCACAGCCAAAGAAAACGATGCAAAAGACATATTGCAAACGTTTCGATAACAGGAATTATCGAAACGTTTGCAATGTGTCTTTTGTAACATTTAGAAAACATACTAAGGCCATGACTTTTGGCTTTGCAGGCCAAGATTTGACCAACACCGTCGATTCATTTGATGAATTGAACCTGAACAGAAATTCCCATTTGAAAATTAATAAGTCATTGCCGCATTTGGTTTACAAGTTATAATTTAAAGACTCACATATTTACTGAAATTTTTGAAAAGTAGAAGTAATGTAACTTGTCTGCATCACATGGAATGCATGTGAAGCTGAATTTGGAATAGCACCAAGGCAAAACAGATATTAAAACCATAGTGCCACATCAGTCAAGATTGTTGATCAATGATCATATTTTACCTCTTACAATGCTTTGTAAATGTTAAAAATCTGAAATGTTTTGGTGAGGTTTTTTGAAGTTAGCTAAACCTCTTTCCACTTTTTCTCTGGCAAAATGTCCTCTTGCTAGAAAAATTGTTTTTTTTGATGTGTATGTATAACTTTAGTCTTCAAAGCAGATGCACTATTTTTAAAAATGCTACAGAGAAAAGAAATGTAAATGTAGTCATGCACAAAATGTCATAATTAATTGTTCTAATGTGAGAAAACATTAAAATTCAAACTAAATAAAAAATTTAACTTTCAGAAAGCTGTGTTTCAGAATAAGGTCTGGAAAGTAAAAAAAAGACCAATTCTGCCAGCCTACTGGTTGATACAAAAGAACAAATTATAGCAATTCGCATATATTGTTAAAATGGTATTTACATAAAACACTGCAAAAAGTAATGTTTGTTAATGGTTAAAATATGCCTCTGTACAACACAAAGTAAGACATAAAAAAATAAGTTTGTTACTTGTACTGAGGAGAGTGTGACAAAATATTACTTTAGAAGAGTGAAGTGACAGCAAATTGAAAAACCTGCAGTTAGTGCAAAAGAGCAGCAAAACAGGCACACAGTGTGTAATTAATCTATTGTAGGCAAACCAGTTGTTTTGTATTGTCTTTTGGATGCAGCTGGTTAAATCAATTTTAGATCTTCGTTGTTTTAGAATGGGAATATGTCTGACGCTTCAAATTACAGACCAGTCGCAGTAGCCACAGTGGTGTCAAAGCTGCTTGAGCACTTCATTTTATCGAACATCTTTCCTTGGTACCACAGACAATCAGTTTGGTTTTAAGGCTGGTCATAGTACTGATCAATGTTCATTTTTGTTAAAGCAAACTGCCTCATACTTTATAACCCATGGTTCATCTGTGCATGCTGTGTTTTTAGATGCCTCAAAAGCATTCGATCGAGTACTACACATGAAATTATTTGAGGAACTAATTCAAAGAAAGGTGCCAATGTGTTTTGTGCGCCTACTGAAACATTGGTACAAAGAACAAACGATGCAAATAAAGTGGGGCAAGCATTTTTCTGAATCGTTTTATGTGTCTAATGGGGTTAGACAACGGGTAGTACTGAGTAAGTGCAAGAAGCACAGCCACTCCAGTCTTGACATTGGGTGGTCATTACGTAATTCAGTTGACCAATACAAATATCTGGGGATCTTATTGCATACTGAGCTCTCAGATGACAAAGACATTCAGAGACAACTGCGATATCAATATTGTGCAGCAAACAAGCTGCGAGCTTCTTTTTCCCGTTGTTCAAATGCAGTTAGAAACGTACTTTTTCGTTCCTTTTGTACGCCCATGTATGCATCTCAATCATGGTGTAATTTCAGGAAGTCATGCATGCAGAGATTGCGGATGGCATATAATTTTGGTTGCAGAGCTCTATACAACCTGCCCTGGAGAGCGAGTGTTAGTAGCCACCAAGTTCAATGTAACATTCCTACCTTTGAGGCTCTGCTACGTAAATACAAGCACCTGTTTCTCGAAAGATGCAGAAAATCTAACAACGTATGGTTACGTGCTTTGATGCAGTCAGATTGTTTGTACTCGTCACTATTCTTTGAACACTATAATC
>Ga0210059_1017713_pt1 | contig 10117 bp, 11 predicted proteins | sample Ectturendosymbi2_FD_188042 | JGI IMG/M metagenome (GOLD analysis project Ga0210059, IMG submission 188042) | Ecteinascidia turbinata endosymbiont from Florida, USA - Sample 2 (SPAdes) (version 2) | ecosystem: Host-associated > Tunicates > Ascidians > Unclassified | place: Key West, Florida...
AGAATTTTCAAGGACGCCGGTAAATATTCAAGGACAACAACACGTTGTTCAAGAATCAATAACATAACGAGTTTTGATAGCTATTTCAAGAACAGTTCTTGGCGCTCAAGGACGTCTGGCAACCTTAAATATATATACCTTTTTATTACTCAGCACCAGGGGCGGATCCAGCCAGTAAGGTTAGGGGGACCGATTTCAAAAATATTTGGCAGTGAAGTCTCATTACGGGTTCACTACTGCAAGAGAGATGAAGTATACTTAACAACACTGCTGTGACAAAACAATGGACTGCAAAATGGCCTTACATCGCGAATGCTATATTCCGAATTGTACAAATTCATGGTCAATGAAGTTACTTTCGTAGGTTTCAGGGGGGGGGGGCGATCGCCCAAATCGTCCCCCTCTATCCGCCCATGCTAAACACTGATTACGTCTAAGTTCAAAGGTAAGGGCACTGAACAACTTTATCCGTACAGCCATTTCCGCGTTAAGCAAAATGTTTCAACTAAAGTCGCTTTTAATAAAAGCTTTTACCCAGAGCCGCATTAAAGGGTAGGGGGGCCCGGGGCAATTTTCACTGGAGGGCCCTATGAGGGCATTTCATGACGTCATCGTTTGTAAAATTCGTTTCCGCTGATTAGCAACGTTCTCGTTTGCTTTTTCCGGTAGTCAATTATGTGCCTGCCGAATTCATTCGATTATTAGCCGCCTTTGCTTGTAAGCCGCACGAAATGGTGTTAAAAATTAATGTAAGCTGCCCTCGATTGTAAACCGCATTTGAACATAGGTTACCTAAGCCTCTGAGAGGCATCCGCGACGTTCGCGTACTCGTGTGTTACCCGTTTAATTGACAACCCCGGTATTAATGATGCTTACACCACTACAACCAGTGGCGTACGCAGAAAATTTTCATGGGGGGTCTTTGGTTCAGGGTCATATGGTGGTTATTTGTATTCGGTGTGCGCTGTTTGTGACGTCACAATTTGACGTCATTTCTATGTTTCCAAACCAACGTTTAGGCGAAGTTTGTTGACATAACATGCATATTTTTCTGCATCAACTCCCCTTATTTTATGTGTCATTGTACGGAATATAAACTATCAGCGCTCCAAGTTCGGCTATGGGAGAAAAACAAACTCAACGCTACGACAGAGCAGTTCGTAACTGCAAAAATATCAGGCTGCGCGTTAAAACAGGGGAGTGAAACACACTTATCACTACGTCAGAGCAATTCACAACTGCAAAATTAGGCTGCGCTAAGGTCTTGTCAAATACGGGCAGTTGAGCATTGAAGGTATGCAGCTGGACTGGCTGGCGCACACCTCGGTGTGCAAAATCAAATTTTGCTAAACTGCACAAGAATTGAGAATGTGGATAAAGTACGCAAAAAATGTTTGTTTTTTGTGATACATAGAAGTCCATCAGGCCTGTAACCAGGGTGGGCGAACCCCCCCTAGAAAAATTTTCGCCCCCACAGGACATAGTTTAAAAAATTTGTCCCCCTCTTAGAAAACTTTTCGACCCCCCCTGGTGTCCCAAGCTGGTTACGGGCCTGGAAGTCCAGTTTTCTTTTTTCCCTGCTGAGACATTATCACATGCCTGAATGCTTTTATGTTAACAACTGCGGTTTTTGAGCTCGTGCAACAGTTTTTTCATGCTACAGAAATTGCTAAGCAGACATAATAAAGGCAGTTGTAGCCAATGCGGTCAGCGCTTGCGCAGATCAGCCTTAGCAGACAAAATAAAGGCAACTGTTTCGGATCAAGCGAAGTATCGCGGAGCACAATCTTAAACATGCGTAGTGCACAAAAGGTCTGCAGAAAGTGGTGAGATGGTTTCTGGACGCAGAAGATAACGGAGATTCCCTCCGAAATCTAATTATTACTTTTTGGCCCATTTACAATGCTCCTTGAAATTTGCATGCAAATTCATTCCGTGGTATTTGCATTACGTCGACAAATTAACAAGCAAAAAGTATGCGAAAACAATTAATCCCCTCTACGCAGGTAATAAAGTTTTGTAAAATATCACGCTCAAGGGGAGGGTTTAACCCCAAACCCCTCCCTTGCGCACGTCCTTGCTTAATATGCACCATCAGCGCTCCCAGCTAAGATATCGGAGGAAACTACAATCAACGCTACGACACAGCAGTTCATAACTGCAAAAACAGGCTGCGCGTCAAAACAGGGGAGCAATCAGGATTATCGTCTGCGTCCAGAAACAATCTCACCACTGCAGACCTTTCGTCCACTACGCATGTTTAAAGATTGTGTTCCGCGATAGTTTACTTTATCCGAAATAATTGTCTTTATTTTGTATGCTATTGCTGATCAGCGCAAGCCCTGACCGTATTGGCTACATTACCAAATTCTGTAGCATGATAGAACTGTTGCAAGAGCTCAGAACAGCAGTTTTTAACATAGAAGCATTCAGGCATTTGGTAATGTCTCAACAGGGGAAAAGGAAACCTAAGTTTTCTGGACTTCTATACATAACAAAAATTGAAAGTTTACTTGGGTACTCTATGCGCATTCTCAATTATTGTGTAGTTTAGCAAGATTCGATCTTGCAAACCGCGGTGTGCATCAGACAGCCCAGCCACACACTTTCTATGTTCTACCGCTTGTATTCGACAAGACATCAGTGCAGCCTTATTTTGCAGTTGTAAATTGTTCTGACGCAGTGATGAGCGTGTTTTACTCCCCTGTTTCAACGCGCAGCCTGATATTTTGCAGATATGAACTGCTGTGTCGTAGTGTTGAGTGTATTTTCCTCCGATATCCTAACCTGGAGCGCTGATAGTTTATGTGTCAGTGCACTATAAACTAAGAGGAGTGCGTGTAGACAAATATGCATATTGTGTCAACAAACTTCGCCAAAACGTTGGTTTGGAAACATGAAAATGACGTCATATTGTGACATCACAAACACCGCACACTAAATACAAATGACCACCACATGCCACTGAATGAAACCCCCCCCCATGAAAATTTTCTGCGTACGCCACTGATACGAACAGGTTTGCCAACCTGTTTTCACCAAAAAAAGCCAGACTGACTCACAAAAAAAAGCCAGACTTAGTCATGAAAAAAGCCAAAAAAGCTTGACCTAGTCAGAAAAAAAGCCAGATCTGCCCACAAGAAAAGTGAACAAAACAGACTTAGTCACAAAAAAAATAAAAAAGCCAGACCTAATCACAGGAAAGGCCAATTAGCCGTTATTAAACACACGTAGCTTAAAAACCTGCAGCAGTTGCCAATGTAGTAATGGACTTTTCTGTCTGTCTGAATCTTTATGTCGCTGTCACATAATCTTGTTAAGTTGTTTACATTTTTAAGGGTTATCTACTAGGCGCAGTTAGAATGAACCCTGAATATAATCTTCATTCCTACTGTCCTGCTGTGGCAAATCTTTGAGATCTGAATCTTTCAACCACTCTAGTCTAAGCCTACCTCAAATTTCTAGCGTAACACTTAAATCTTTTTCTTCAGGCTTGATTCATTATCATCACTGTCACTTGAAGTTGAACTTACTGAACCTTGCTAATATTTACAGTTGATATGGAAGGCTATCAGTTGCCTGTTCATCAGTTACATTGAAGACTAAGACACTTTGAATTGGTTCATGAAACAAGATAAAGAAAGATGAAGACTACAAGTAAAACTTCATATCATATCCTAAATCACTGCTGGCGCAGCATAGTTAAATCTTAAAAACTCCAGATTTTAAGATGAAAAATTTAGAAAAGCATGAAAAGCCCAGACCTGAAAATAAAACACCTGACTTGGCACCATTGCACTTAATGTGCTGTGCCTGGGACAGGACATCACGAAATGCAACAATTACAACACGTGAGACCGGTAACTACAGAAGAGGAAGCTACCACTGTTAGGTAGGTCAACTGTTACATCACAGAGCCAGTTAGTTAAAAAATCCAGAGTTCGTCTGGCTTTTTATGGTTTTTGAAAAAAAGCCAAACATGTTGAAAAAAGCCAAATTGGCAACCCTGCATACGAAGGACACGTCTGTGTCAGCGAACTCAGCAATGAGCTGCGAGGGGTGACACGGGAGTTGTTGTGTGAGGGAACTTATCATTGCTTTGGGGATATGCTCCCACCATTGGGTATTGAGCGGCAATTGTAAAGCTCTGCTGTTGAATCAATTTCGTCACAAGGACAGATTCTTGGTGAGTGAGAGGCTATGTCTCAGCGCTGTACAACCGCACAGGCAGCACTGCTGCATTGTACATGCGCAAGTTAGTGGTAAGATAAATGGCCTGTTTGCCTCACAGAGGGGTGCGAAGAGCCTGGAACGCCGAACACAGGAACACCATTCCCACGCATTCACACCCCACTATATCTCTGGACTTAATGATTATCAGTTTTGAGAATGCTGCTTCACGCAAATATGTTGTGCAAAAGGCTAAGGGTTTATGAATGGCTACATCAAAAATGACTGGGCATTTCATTTCTTGTTCTTATCCAAAAATGACATGACCTCTGTTTTGAAAATTCTGTTTGCAACTTTTTTCGTTTAAACTCCACACTCATTCTTGGCATGACAGGTGTGTGGCCTCCTGGAATTTATGATTTGCGGATCCAAGTTCTCCTGATTAAAAGACCAAAACACTTCTAAAATTGTGCATGAACCTGTTAACTTTAGTCTGATCTAAACCTACCGACTGCGCTCTCAAAGTAGTTAGCCTATAACCCCCAGACTAGACAGAGTTCCAATCACAAGCATGCCTTCCTGTCAGAATGAATGCAAGAAGGTGAATATTGGTCAGTACGTTAAACAATCATGATGTAACAAGGCATACCTTGTTGCGTTTAGTTGATTATTATCATTTGATAGCTCAGGCAGATATCCTAGTAAACAACTGACAGCATGAAGCATTGTATTACCCTTAAAAATGTTGTAGAAATATTCTCACTGCAGGCCTACTTTATACTTTTTTGTAAAGATTACAAAAACCTTTATCTGATTTGTCAAGCCAATTTGTTCACGACCCCAAAATTACATTTCACAACCCCAAATGAGGTTGTGACACACAGTTTGAGAAGCCCTGTACTAAACAACTAAAACCAAGGTTCTTTTTTCAAGATATTTTAACTTATCTGGTGTAAACGCAAACAACATCTTACTGCAAGCATATGTTTGAAGAGGCGAAGACCACATCCTTTACGCTGTTGTGATTCATGAACATAGAAATCAAGAACACACAAAGGGTGCATTTCATTATGATTTCCATCTCGATCATAAACAAATAAATGTTTTTTTCCAACTTTAATGAAACCTGTGACACTTCCAAACCCACTGTAAAATATAAATTTCAAAGTCAGTATGATGGTGTGTTGTATTACCATGACACATCAACAAAACAATTCTTACTTGTTACTAGCAGCATCTGTCAATACATATATTCGATGTCTGCTTAGCAGTGATTTATGCAAGCTAGTGATTGAACCACTCAGTTGCTGTGCTTTTGCAGATCGTTTTCCTAGGCTATCTACGATGTGCTGCCAAAACAAAGAAATATGTCCAATCAAGGAAAGCAAAGCAAATTACAGCAAAACCTAAGAATAGCACCATACTTGCAGCTTTTGTTGAAAATCTGCTTTGCGATTACAGCTTCCATGGATGACACTTTCATGACTGATTACACTAATTGCTTGAGAAAATATCTCATTGATACTAAACTCAAAATCCATTCGTACTAGCACATGGTAGTACAACTGCTGCAGTTTTAGTGCAGCTTTACATTAAAACATTACTTTTACCAACTATTGTTCTGAAAAAGATATGCAAACAATTTATAGCAATGCACGTAATATTCTGAAAACATATAACATCTTATTCATAAAAAACATACGGACCCAGAGAGTGTTGGCATTCATGATGCTGTACAAAAATATTTCTCATGAAGCCAGGGCAGTACATTACATGACAGAGACCTTGTCAAATAAACAACAAATTTTACCTGCTTGCCATGACTGCTGTAAATACTGCATGATCACTGTGACATGAAGGTTTTTCTGCTCACTAAGATTGTTGATTTTAGTATTGAAAGGTTGGATCTGAATGATACTTTAGCTTTTCTAAAAAATTGTTTATTGATACTATTGCAACATGTGCAATGATGTTAAACCAATGGCACAGCTAGTGGTGGGATTCAAATTTTTGAAAACAGTCTCACTAACAACAGGTTCTCTCATTATCACAACCTCCAGAGGCAAACCATGCTAGTTGGCCTGATACAAGTGCAAAGGTTGATCTTTGTGTTGCTAACTGGTATAATCTAGCAAGGAAATTATTGATTTTAGTTGTTTTCCCAAGTTTTAATCTTGCTTTTCACTACCAAAAGTTAGTAAAAGGTCTATGAGAGGTTTGCCAAAATAAGTTATAAGTAAAAGGTGTTCATGGGAAAAAATTGAGAACCCCTGACTTAAGCCAACAACCAATTCTCAGGATTACAGAAATTCCAAAACAGGTTCTCGTGAATCAGTGCGAACTGGTTCCATCACTGGGCACAGCCACTGCGATTGGACGTCAGGAATGAAGTGAAAATATATCAGTGGAACAGTATCAGTAACTATTGCAAGATGTCTGGAACTGCAGCACTGTACCAACGTCTGTTGTCCCTGTTTACTAAGGAATAGCCTTAGCAATAAGGTGCTTCATTGATCATAGTCACCATTACTCAGGTGATTTTAGTAATCTTGCTGATCTTAGTGTTCTCAGTAATCTTGGATTGTGAGGATTACTGAAGCCGATTATTATCAATGCTATCTACAAGCATAAACGCAAGTCATCAAGGTTTGACCATGGCAAAACCATCTCTGGTAAGCAATGCATAGTGTTGCTATATAGATTCTTATTGTGAACAATAGAGCCATAAATATTGAAAACATCATTTTCTTCAACATTTCATCTTGGTCGTAAGCCCTCATCAGGAAAATTCATTTAATAAAAAACAACAAATGTAACAATATTGTAATTTATTGATGTTCATTTACATGTAGGCTACCAAGATGATAATAAACAACATACCCTACACATTTGCAATGCACAATAAAACATTTAGTGCAAGTTTGTGATTTTAATACATAGTTTATCATGGATTGTGAACAGGCAGTCTTATTAATAACCACACAAACAACCATAAGCTCCAAACAAGTAAGCTCTTCCAGGAACAATTCCATCTCTCTCAATACCAGACCCATACAATAGCAGTTATTAGGGGTACCCTGAAAAAGGCGGAGCTCCGTAAATAGCGGAGCTTTGATGACATAACTGGAGTGGAAAAAAGTTGTGTTGCAAAAGGAATAAACGGAAAAAAAGCAAAGGAAAAGTATTGTACTATTGCAAATAAGTATGCGCTTCCCCCAAACATCTAATGCATTGATGTTTGTGATGTTTAAAAATTTTATACATTCACAACTGTTGAAACTTTTTTTTTGTTCCTGAACTGTTGTGAAACTCAGACAACCAAAAATTATCAAACTTCACAATAGACTTCTTTTACCGTAGTGTAATATCACTTTTTGCAATAAAATTATTTTTACTACCATTTAGTTCTCATTGTTCAACGCAAAATATCGGTTTTAACAACTCCGGTTACGTCATCAAACCTCTGCAACGAAGCTCTGCTGTTTATAGAGCTCCACCTTTTACAGGGCACCGTTATTAGGATCCCCTCTGCAACATGATTCTGTCACACTGTACTTAAAGGCAAAAACTAAACAACATCATAGAAAACTTCAAGCTAATTGAGCTGCATCAAGCATTTTTTCAACGTAAAAATTGGCAGTGGCTGTAAGTCTGCTAGTGGACCTTCATTTTTGAAAAATATTTTTTCTGCTGCCTGTCAGTGTCATGTGACACCAACGCACGATGAATGTGTTAGACTGCACTATGCTTGCTAGTAATGTACAAAATACAAAACCCTAAACTGAAACCTTAAACCTAACCCTAAACTGTAAATCCAAACCCTAAACCGTTAATGTAAACACTAAATTTTTTAAAACTTTTGAAAAAAGTAAATAAAAACCGGTCCCATCAAAAGTGTAACCACCGCCACCAAAGCAAAAACCGAAAAGTGAGTGACGAGCCGAAAACCACTCACATAGTAAACTTAGTTGCTTGCACTTGACTACGATGATGCTAGTGTGACAAACCCAGCATTTTATTTGAACCATGTCACCGCAGGTAGACCTATAGGCACTTCCTAAAAAATTACCTCTCAATCTCCAAACTTACATATTTGCGGGCATAGTGCCTGATGCTTGAAAGAGGAACTGGAGACACTTAACACTGCTATAAAAACCAGCATGGAAAAATATGCAATGTGACTTTTGGAAAAGAAAGCTGGACACAACCATTTCAACCAATCCTCCATTCTGCTACTGACCTTTCTCTGCCATGTTTCCTGTCATCATGTCATGCTTGTAAGAGTCTCATCAATAATTTGCTTCTTTCTCTTACCAAGAAACTCCTCATAAGGAAGTTAATGATACAACTGACGCTTGATTTGAACACCATGACTTATCAAATCACCACTACAAAAGAATATTATATATACAATTCGCCTGTTTCTTTCCCCTCAGATGTAGACACATGGCGTCACCAAAAGGTTGAAGAGACATTGACAAGGATACACATTACATGCAGTTCATATAATACATGTTACGACAAACAGCAACCGAAGTGTGCATAGAAACTGTGGCAATAACAAAACAACCTTAGGATGAATTTCTACATGACATTCCGTTGCGTTAGCCCAATCATGAATCAGAGACTCCATCTTCTCAATTGTGCATCAGCTCAGGGTTGCCAGGTATTCATAAGCAAAAAAGGCCAGATCAACCCTTAAAAGAAGCTAAATGGCACCGAAAAAAAACAAATAAAAGATAAATACGCAATGACGCCTTTAAAAACACCCAAACGTGCTTTCAAAACGCAATATTCACATATTTTATACATGAAAAGAATAAAGCTCACTCAATTAGTAAACTTCTCGAAACTTTTGGATTTGTTGAAGAGTAACCTGAAACTGCAAACCTAAAAGCATGAAGTACATTAAGCAAAATTAAAAATTCTCGTGCAGAGTTTCCAATGAAAATCTACCATTCTGTGTCCAGAAACAGTGTCTAGAAATCTGCCAAAATCATCTTTAAATCTGCCAAATCGACATAAAAAATCTTGTTCGCTAGAAAAGTCCAAAAAAAGCCAAATTTCATTTGGCCTTTTTTCAAAAATGAAAAAAAGCCGAAGGAGTTGAAAAAACGCCAAAAATTACAAATTTGGCCTCAAAAAAGCCAAACTGGCAACCCTGCATCAGCTGACTGCGTCCAGTAGTGGATGTTGTATTCAGTAACCGTGGTGAACTACAATATAAACAAGAGCAACCGCTAAGTGACGCCATTACAAAATCTACTTCCAGAGATGGAGTCTCGAGACTTGGTCTCGGACACGAAACCCGTCGCGAGATCCATTTTTGCGAGTCTCGCTCTCGAAGGTTTCAGGTCTCGTCTCGCTATCAGAGGGCAGAGGCTAAACGTTCGGTCACAAGCAGAGACGCCGGAGAAGCGGCCAGGGGTGTAGCAGAGGTGGCCACGAATCCGGGGAGCCAGAGTCGACTCCGGCTGGATTCTGCGTTTCTCTTTCGGACCCGGATTCCAAAATTTTGGAACAGGAGTGGAGTCGGTGTCTGAAAAGTTGTAAGCGCCCTGCAGAGCAGCGCTTACATTGAGAGCGCAAGGAGAAGCGCATACCCGGCAAAAGCATAACATCCTCGATAGTGAAATCACTATCGGAAGCTTCGTTTGGCTTAATGGGTTGAGGCGAAGCAAAATCAAAATCGTAGAGATGCGGGGCACGTCATGGTGGAGGATGTTGGTTCGAAGCCATGACGTGCAGGTAGCATACGATCTTCGATACATAGTCTTCGTCTCCTTGAGCACGAATGGCTCGAACGAATTCCGTAAGGAAGGGAGTTATGTAAGCGCCCTGCAGAGCAGCGCTTACATTGAGAGCGCAAGGAGAAGCGCATACCCGGCCAAAGCATAACATCCTTGATAGTGAAATCACTATCGGAAGCATCGTTTGGCTTGATGGG
>Ga0210059_1017714_pt1 | contig 10116 bp, 6 predicted proteins | sample Ectturendosymbi2_FD_188042 | JGI IMG/M metagenome (GOLD analysis project Ga0210059, IMG submission 188042) | Ecteinascidia turbinata endosymbiont from Florida, USA - Sample 2 (SPAdes) (version 2) | ecosystem: Host-associated > Tunicates > Ascidians > Unclassified | place: Key West, Florida...
GTAAAACATTTCGTGATGAACAAAAAATGAACCCGAACTCAGCCCGGAATATATGGAAATTGTTAGCCCGAACCCGACCCGAACCCGACCCGAACCCGACCCGAAAAACCCGACCCGATTCCAACTGTGATATACATGACGTTCCCTGTGTAGGGAGAGCAATGTACACTTTCTAACCCATGTCTGGATCATGTGGTGGTAGAGTTCGTTGGCCACATTCAAAAGGCACACCACATACTGTACCAGGACTATTTAAAGAATGGAAAAGCGGGTTTCTGATAAAAGTTGAAATTTGCAATGACTCAAATCTGACGCCTTGACATGCGAAAAATTAGGTGTTTTCTCCACTGAAACAACTTTTGATTTCCTTTTGGCCTATCCTAGAGTTATATGAAAACAAGTAAGCCATGATATGATTGTAGTCACTACACTTTGCCTGTGTTTTGGGAATTCCGTTGATACCACATCGCAAATCCCCAGTCAACCCACGCGAAACACATAAGAAAATCGTCGCTCCTCGAGCAACAATTGGGTGGTTCTGGCAAAGCGATCGCAATGCGCAGTCGGCGATTTCCCATGAATAATAAACGAAACCAACTCTCGCGCTGCAAAATCGCGTGTCGCCTGTCACAGTGTTTCACTTCTGCGGAATTTGTCCCTAGATTGGGAATTTCAGCACACTTTGGGAAAAAATCAGGTAAATTGCAATTTTGGTTTAAACTAGGAAAAGTTATGACCACGCATTTATATCTGATGTGAAAATCAAGTTGTGATTTAAGTGTCAGTTCCAGGATCCTGTCCGAATCTACGGTCAAGAGCAAGCAGGTCTTGAGTCTAGTGTTGCTGAAATTGAACAAACTTAACTTTTGTGGTAATTGCAAGAGTACTAACCAAACCATAGTGGTTGTTTCAGAAAAGAAACCGTTATTTGGCCAATTCTAAAATGGACCGTGCGAGTCTGCGTGAACTGGTTGGATAATTGAAAGTATTGTTAACATTAGACAAGAATATCTGCTCTTGCGATACCTATGCTAGCGCTCATATAAAGACTAAATGTAATGCTGTAATAAAGTTTGTTTGTTAGGATTCCCAAAGCAAGAACCAGCATAACATATCTTGATGTGATGAAAAGTTGGTACAATGTAAAAACGGATATACGTCAGTGCGGATATCGTTGACGGATGTTTGGTGACATCACCGGAGTGCAAAAAAACTCGTTACACAATAAAAGTAAAGTACAAATACAATGGAAGAATATTTTGTTATTGCGAGTTAGTATAACCTTCTCCCAAGCATGTAATGCCAAAAAACTTGCGATATTTTAAATTTTTCTATTTCCACAAATGTTGAAACCTATTTTTGGGTCCCATGTGAGGGAACTTCCAAGAATTGAATAGCCTTGGCGTGAGAGTGGCGGTGGCTGAAATAAGGGTTTGGCCAACAAGAAATATTATTTTACTCCGTTGTGGTGCCATTGCTCACAGTAAATATCGGTTTTCGCGACTCCGGTTACGTCATTTTATATTCCCAACCTAGAGGTGGCCATGGATCCGGAGCGCCGGAGTCGACTCCTGCAGGATTCTGTATTTTTCTTTCGGGCCTGGATCTGGACCAGGAGTCAAAAATTGGTGGATAACCGGACCCGGAGTCATTTTTCAATTTCAGCAGCAGCAGGAGTCTACGCGGTCATTTCTCAAGTAAAAACATGGGTAAATTACGGTTGGATCGATGGTAGCCGGAGTCTGAACAGGGGTCGGATTTTCAAATTAAAAAAATTTCCGGATCCGGATTAAAAAAAAGCAGGAACGGAGTCGGAGTGTGAAAAAGTGCCTCCGGCAACCTCTAAAACCTACCAAGATTCGTTGCTGAGGGAAATCCTCTTTTGCAGGGCACCTGAAAAGTTGACTAACTACATTTGGTTTGATAGCCTACTAGTGTGTGCTTTATTTATGCATATAATAATGCAGTGGCTGCTGCAGGTGAGATATCATCAGCCATAACTAAACCTTCTGCAATAAAATCAAAACGTTAGAGGAAACGTTTCGCAGTGAATGGTTGTGTTGGTCAAAATTTAAAGACTGCTTGTTTGCCTCTTCGAGGAACAGAGATCCAAGATGTTCAGCGATGGCAACAAACCTGTCATAGATTGCAGTCAGGACTAATAAAGCATGGAAACAGCCAACCATATTTTAGTTTTCTGAAACGCAGGGAAGGAATTCTTTCACAGAAAAACTTGTTTGAGCAGGAGACTCAGTGGCACTGCTAAAAGGAAACTATATGGTAGAATACACTTATCTAGATATCTAACCACTACAGCGTTCGGAACACACTGGTATTGTTCTGCAAGATTCTCACTGAATTGCACACAAGAACAAAATCTCTAGTTTACACTGTTGTATAGCCTATTTGTTTACACGTATGAAGCATAGGTTATTTTGACAAGGTAGTGGGCCATGCAATTTTTACCAAAAGTTGTTTGTACCACGCAAGTGAAAAGGTTGAGAAGCACTGGGCTAAGCCTAGAGGTTGATATATTGTTTGCAACGCTGACACCCCTTGAACAACGCGTCTAATCTTGCATAAATCATTTTACAGTAAAGGTTACATTTTCAGTTACATTTCATCAAGGATTTATGGAACTCTCTTAGGACCACTAGAGATTCCAGTTGAACCACCAGTGGTCCAACCGGACCACGTTGAGAATTACTGCTCTAGGCCCGACTGAGCTCTTCAGCCATCTGTCCAGGTAAGGGGAACTGATAGGCAAGACATAAATATATCTCTACTCTGGCATTGCTTACATAACGTTTTTTTGTGTGGGTGAGTGAGCAGTGAGCATGCAAGAAGTTCTGTTGGAAGTTGACTTTAACTTTTTTTTCAAACACTTTCAAAAATGTTGAATAAACAAAATGCGACTGCAGACCGGGAGTTCTACAATCTTGAGAAAAACAGTAACACCTTTGACCAGGAGTACAAGAGTAATGACGCCCGGGAGGGGCGTCTCCCGGTTTCGGTCTCCAACTATGGGTCAAAACTATTTTTGAAAAGGCAGACTGAACTCTTTAGTCACGCAGATTAATTAGTCCAGGCCTGAAGAACCGGCAAGCAGCTGCGTAATAATTCCCCCTCTGACAGCTCGCGCAACTAAACCTTACCCTGGCCACTATATCTAAGGGATTGGTTTCCAAGCAGGGGTCCGCAGCTCTGTTGGGCAAGTAAAAAAGGTCCTCCAGACAAAATAGTTGAGAACTAAAAGGGATGTAAAGCGTTGTCTACTGATGACTGGGCGAATCAGTCACCCCAAACCCTGGCGCTTCGGGATTTCTAAAGATATCATCCACTTTCGTGTAGTTCTACTGCGGCACACTCTAGTAAACAATCTTTAAAACATACTTTACAAAACACTTTGATGAACGTGGCAAACGTAAGAATCGTGCACTAACGTATGATTGTGGAAAGAGAAGTTGCAATTCAGGGCAGAAACTTTAGGAACGGTTGCAATGTTTTGTTTAGGGCCTTATTCGAACTTTTTTGCGTTGTTTACAATCACTGAACTAAATTGGTTCGTGTGCCCGAGTACTCAGCAAATTTATGTTTCAGGTAATTTTGTAACTATCCAAATATTTAAGCAACGCTATCTGTCAGTTTCAACATACATAGGCTACTTTCACTGTTCATATATGTCGCGCACGCCACGAAAATTTCACAAGGCCACCAGTTACCTTTTATCTTTGCATCGCGCAGCAATTCTTCCATTTCACTTTTGGTGGGATCCCAACCAAGTAGGACCATCATCTTTTTCAATTCTGACACTTTAATTACGCCTTCTCCTTCTTCATCGAACATTTCAAAGCATTCGCCAAACTTTTTGCAATCTTCATCAGTGAGAGGCATCTTTTTCTGAACATGATTAGAGGTTTATTCCCAAATAATTGCAAATCTCTTAAAATGGCCGAAACAAGGTTTAAACTAACTACGCGTTTCTCATTTTGCTTACCAATAATTTCAATCCTGAATTTTATTGACGACAGGTAGAACACGATGATTAGAGACCCTTCTATGGGATGCTTGCTGAAACGTTTGCTATCTTAGTTGCAGCTTGGTGATGAAAACCGTCCCTCGCTTGCGCTACTGCGATTGAGCAAGACTGATCGAACCAACAGTAAGTCCACGTCAATCTCAACATCTGTCTATAATGGTTAGACCGTGCGTCCATTATCTGTCCCTTGGGATGATGGAAGTTAATCAGACGCAGCACTAACAGAAGCGCTTGTCGTTCATTCATGCTGTTGGAGAAAAAAGCGCATCTTCTGCAACTCGACACACGTACGCTTGTAATAAACCTATTCTTTAGCAAGCTTCCGACTTGTATTTCTTTTTACCAGCAAAAGTTTCAGACGCCACAGCTTCGCCGAAAGCAGTATTCACAATCATTGGTTTGTAAAAAAAACAGCTTTAGTAAAAAACAGCTTGCCAACTAGTTTTACGTGGCGCACGTGCCCCACAAAACAATATGCGACGGTATTTACACCAAAATTCTTGACCACTTTTATGTTATGGAAAGACTTTTCACACGGACAGCTACACATAAGACATTCATTATGATAAAACTTCCGCTAATTGAAATATATAAGATGAAGGTTGTTATGCTGCAAATATTTTAAATGATGTATTTCCTTTCTGTGTTGTATTTACGAACGCAGTAACAGTAGCAGTAGCAATGGCAATGCAAGAATGTGAAATGGCTGGCGAAATCTTTCGACTTAGGTTTTCATTAAAACTGCAGGAAAAAGTTTTCATACTAACTGATTTACCGGCGGGGAACCTCCACTATCGGAGCAAGTACTACGACTCAAAAATGCGTGAAAGTGGCGAGGTTCAGGCTAGATACTTCCGTTTGTTTCGAAATACCAGGGTTGGGTTGATAAAAATACGGTGTTGTATGAGGACGTCAGTTGTACAGAAGCTGTCAACTGTTGTAGGAAGAAGTAATTAACTTAATCGAAAATGTTTAAAGTGAAAGGTTGACAATTTCGCTATTATTATGACGATTTTCCACTTTCGTTTGCTGGTAACATTTCTTACAAAAGCAGATACGTGTAAAAACGTACTAGATCCGTCAATTCAAAGATCTTCTAACCCAATCACTATCAGAACATCGCACGCACAGGAGATGCACTTGTGGGAGGAAAATGCCATCACTGCAGCCGAAGTTTTCCTAGTGTCAAAAAAACACTGAAGGATTCAGGTTGAGATGAAATCCTACCAGGAATGCTCAAAGACGATTTCGTTGGCTAACTCGTGTGTGTCAAGGAACATAGCATTTTAGGACACTGAAAGATTGACAAACTAGTGTGATCATCCCATACACGGAAAGGGAGACAGGAGTTAATTTACTAACTACCAGGGCATATCTCTCCTTAGCCTTCCTGAAAAAGGTGATGTGCCAAGGTGCCTTAAAAAAGGAGCCACGAAACAGTTGAACCAAAGTTGGATGATACCCAGTGCGGGTTTATTAATGGCCGTAGCACAACAGACCAAATTTTCACTCTTTAGCAAATTGTCGAGAAATCGTAGGTGTATGCTAAAGATGTCTACACGTAATTCGTCGACCTCGAGAAAGCATATGACCAGGTTCCTCATGGAAAGCTCTGGGGGGTGTTGCGGGAGTACGGTGTTGACGGCCGCCTGCCACTGACCGTCAAGTCACTGGGTTCGTGCTCAAGAAGTTTGTGTCCGTGTCGGCGGAGTTGAATCATAATCGAAAAGTGTGTGTATGCTGTCACCACTCCTCTTCATAATCTACACAAATTGGATAGACAGCAACAGCCGAGTCAACGATGGTGTTACAGTATAAGCTTCAAGATAAACCGTTTGCTTTTTGCAGAAATTTTGTACTACTTGCCTCTTCTGAACAAAGCTTTCAATGTGCATTTGATAGTTTTTTGTTGCTTGCGACGAAGCAGGAATGAAAATCAGCACTAAAAAGAGCAAGATGCTATGTCTCTTCAGAAACCCAAGGAAAGGTATGTGAACAATAGAAGTTATCTGGAAGATTAAATTTAGTCTGGTAATATGAAGATATAAGGTACAGGTTGCAGGGTCTGAGGGACACATTGGTGAACTCAGTGGTGTAGCCAGCCTACACTTTTTTGAAGAGCCAACGCTTTTGACTTAAAGCAAGCAACAATATTTTGTTTGGGACACCGCCTCTCAAAGCACAAAATTACAAGATTTGTTAGAAATTTGGGAAGGGGTATGGTCCCCTTGGTGCCCCCCTGGCTACGCCTATGGGTGAGCTTCAAAGACAGTACGCAAGCCTCAACAGACCTTCAGCATCAAACTGAACAGCTAACACATCAAATTAACTTGTTGGAGCAATATATTGATCGAGATTGCATTTAATTTCAAGGTATAGCATACAAAGATAAGGAATCCACAGAACAACTCGTTAATTAGTACAAACTAAAGATGCTGGAATTCAGTGGCGTACGCAGAAAATTTTAATGGGGGGGGGGCTTTCATTGAGTGGCATATGGTGGTCATTTGCATTTGGTGTCCGCTGTTTGTGACGTCAAAAGTGACGTCATATTCACGTTTCTAAACCAACGTTTTGGCGAAATATGCTGACATAGATGCATATTTTTCTACATCCAATCCCCTTATCGCATGTGTCATTGCACTGAATATAAACTATTAGCGCTCCAAGTTAGGATATCGGAAGAAAATACACTTAACGCTACGACACAGCTGTTCATTACTGCAAAAATATCGGGCTGCGCGTTAAAACAGGGGAATAAAACACACTCATCACTGCGTCAGAAAAATTTACAACTGCAAGATGAGGCTGCGGTAATGTCTTGTCGAATACGAGCAGTCGAACACAGAAAGTGTGCGGCAGGAATGGCTGCAGCACGCACCGGTTTGGAAGATCAAATCTTGCTGAACTGCAAAAGAATTGAGAATGCGCATAAAGTACGCAGGAAAAGTTTCGATATTTCTTATGTATAGAAGCATGGGGGCGGAACCTTTTTCAAAGTGGGGGCACAAGTGATCGCCAAAAAATCTATAGAACATTTTTGTGGTTTGAGTTGGCAACTATGATGTCGCAAGCATTGAAATATGACGTCATTAACTTTTGTCAGCATGTTTTATGCAATGTTTTGTAAGCCCTTATCGACTCCTATCTACACTACACCCTATCTATCTACGCTACACTCACTTGAGCATATCAGTGTAACCATTTGTTCTTAGTCTTACACACAATTCATTCACAAGTAAGTAGCCTACACAAATGCAATATGCACAAAGCTAAGGGAGCGTCTATGGGTGAGATGGGCTTTCAAAAGGATGATAAGGAACGAAAATATATGAACAGTGACAAGGCCCACATTGGAAATAGCCTGAGTTAACAACTTAGTGAAGTGGGACCGTGGGCGGTGGCACAAATATACAAAGCAAGCAAGCACGCGTCCTCCGATATAAATCGTAATCGAAGACTCGGGCTCATTCAGAGCAACCCGTGTACCGGAGCCGGCACTGGGCTGTTAGGAACACCGAGAACACAGCTTAAAAACAGGCAAAAATGACACAGTATTGATACCTGTCTTAACACATACAAAATCACAACATTTCCTCATCTAGAACACAGAAGTGACATGATTGAAGACTCATTCTACTACAAGGCCGTCGCCAGAGGGGGGCCAGAGCTGCCCGGTTCTCCCATTTCGTGTTTGGTCCCCCGGTTGCTGCAGACATCGAATATTGTATTTAAAAAATGTGCCCCCTTGTGGTTTTTGGCCTCTCTGCTTCGAAATCCAGGCTATGGGCTTGATTCTACAACTGCATTAGATACCGAAATGCAACGAAAAGACAAAGTATATGTAGCAAGTTGTCTGTAAGGATGCTAACTGTGTTGCCAATGCAAAAATATAACGTAGCTATTTAGCAATGATGGAGTCTCGAGACTTGGTCTCGGTTTCAAGAATCGTTTCGAGGCCCAATTTTGCGAGTCTCGGTCTCGAAGCTTTCAGGTCTCGTTTCGGTCTCGAAGGCTACAGGTCTCAGTCACAAGCCTATTGTTTTGAGACTCTGAATATTGCAAGGATACGGCTTAGTAAAACTGTAATTCAACGAGTTTTTCTCTATTGTACTTGCAGGTAAGAAACAATGAAAAAAGGTCGCAATAATGTGAGAACTTCGAAAAAATTCAACTTGGGAAGTGGTGACGACATTTTTTTGAAAAATTTCGGCAAAATCCAAATATTGTGAAGTCTCGAGTCTCGGAATTTTTGATGAAGCCTCGGTCTCGAAGTTTTAACAAGGCCTTGGCCTTGAAGGTTACGGTCTCGACTACATCACTGCTATTTAGTGTTGCCAATGCAAAAAAAACACAATTGAAATTGACCTGTCTAATATTTCATTTTGCATATAAGATTCAACAAAATTTCACTATTTAGGATGTTGTCAAAAATGCTTGAAATTACACCGAATTACAACAATTTTTCGATGGTGTGGCACGAATTTTTCCCACACACAAGCATGACAAATTACACAATCTGGCAACACTCTTCGATTGCACCACTGTGGCAAGCAATCCCGAGAAGGGTGACCAGATAGTGCGCGGTGAGTTCTGCCAAACATTTACAAAATCCTACAAAATTCCCTGCCAAATCACAAATAATATATTAGAAATATTAATGCCAAAATACTGACAAAATTATGCAAAATTGTTTCATTAAACGATTTACGCTAACAATGGACCCAATACTAACTGTATTACCAAGGTTATTTAGGCAAAATTCGAAATTTAAAAGTGAGGGGCCTGGCTCCCTCAGAAAAAAAAGTGGGGGGCCTAGGCCCATGCGGCCCTCCCGGTTCCGCCACTTATGTATAGAAGTCCAGCAAACTTTTAGTTTTCCTTTTTCCCTGCTGAGAAATTATCAAATGCCTGAATGCTTCTATGTTAAAAACTGCTGTTTTTGAGCTCGTGCAACAGTTCTATCATGATACAGAAATTGGTAATGCAGCCAGTTGGGTCAGGGCTTGCGCTGATCAGCCGTAGAAGAGAAAATAAAGACAATTGTTTCGGATAAAGTGAACTATCGTGGAACACAATCTTAAACATGCGTAGTGGACGAAAGGTCTGCAGAAAGTAGTGAGATGGTTTCTGGATGCAGACGATAACCCTGATTTTCACCAAAACCTAATTATTACTTTTTGGCCCATTTACAATGTTCCTTGAAATTTGCATGCAAATTCATTGCGTGGTATTTGCATTAAGTCGACAAATTAACAAGCAAAAAGTATGTGAAAAAAATTAATCTCTTTTGCGCAGGCAATAAAGTCTTTGTAAAATATCAAACTCAAGGGGGTTAACCAGTGGTGGGTTTAAGGTTGGGGTGGCCCGAGGCAAGACTAAAAAGGGGGGCCCCTCTGATGACGTCATCATACTCAGCCAACGTGGTAAGCACTTTGATCAAGCCTAAGATACGACCACCGAAGGATACGCTCCTGAGACAATGGCATGACTGACACAGGAGAAAATGCAAAAGGGTGTTCATGATACAAAAGTTTGAAAACGCTGAAAGTTGGGAAGACAAGGTTGGCAACACATAAAAGTTAGGTAATGGCAAGTTGGCATCGTCTCCACTTTTTTATTTTCACGCACCATTTCCCTGCATTCACCATCAATACACTACAACGCTTACACCTTTAAAAGTATCACACTTTCCCCCTTTGATAAAATGCTTGGTATTTGGTATCCTGAATTTGTTCACGTTCATGGGAATAAATGAAACCATAAACAACAACCAAGAAGATTCAAAACAAAAAATTTGTTTTAAATATTATCCTTTTAACTACAAGAACATAGCATACAAAAACATCCAACCTGAGGCTTGTTTTGGAAAGCTTTGAGGCTGGATGAGTCAAGGCTGCCCTCATCTTGCATTGACACTAGTTGTTTGAAAAATGTGCAAAAGTAGGAAATAATTCATCATATACCTTATCGCAAATACTTCTAGCAAGTAGCCTACACAATTGATTAAATCTGTGCTAAGAAAAAACGGTTGAAGTTATACTGGCTTACAACTGGCCAAAAAAATTTAACATCAC
>Ga0210059_1017715_pt1 | contig 10116 bp, 8 predicted proteins | sample Ectturendosymbi2_FD_188042 | JGI IMG/M metagenome (GOLD analysis project Ga0210059, IMG submission 188042) | Ecteinascidia turbinata endosymbiont from Florida, USA - Sample 2 (SPAdes) (version 2) | ecosystem: Host-associated > Tunicates > Ascidians > Unclassified | place: Key West, Florida...
TGCGAATGTTTGATGCAAAGGAATGACCACTGGCTTTCCGACAAACTTCTGCAGTTTGGGCTTTATCTCTGCAGCGGTTCGATGACAGATTGGCGCAAAACGACGCTGCCTGTGAACAACAAAAGCGGAGAAAAGCGAGTGTTTGATCGTGAGGCTTGGCCATTGTTCATGCATGGTGCGAGTTCTGTGAAAAATCTTTCGGAGAGTCGTAGTTGTTTACGCCGGGTGTTGTGAGAGCATATAGTCTTCCTATATACTGGCAGTGATCTACGGATTTCAACAGTTCAGGTCAGTTTATTCGGGAAACTCACAAAGCTCACGAAGATAAACAAGATAAAACAAACGAGCAAACATGTACAATCCATAAGCATACAAGCACAATAACAAACAGCTTTCTAAGTTAGAAGCAAATTTAATCATTGTATTGTATTTTTGCAAACCTGGGTCACTCACCGAATAGCATCACAGTCAGATGAACTTGCCCCGATCACACAAGAAAAACTGCCAACTTTGCATTAAGAGGTTATCGGCTTCTCGGTGCAAAAGTAAAACTTAGATGCAAAATCCCAATAGAATTTCATTTATATACTTCGGTTTTGTTTTCTTTTGCTATAACTCAAAACATTAATACAATATTTGCTTTTATAGGACGTCGGACCGCGTTGCATATTTGGTGTAGAAAGATACTACCTTGCAGCAGTTGTCACAATGTCACTGATTTTCCTCATATGACATCAACATAAACCAGAATTAATGAAAAGAGAGGTTTTATGGCAAGGTGGTTAACATTCCAGCAAGCCCTGACGGTTAAATCAAACTATTTTTCGTCAGATTACAACTAAAATACGTCATATTTTATTGACTTTTTTCATAAAAAAAACTTAACAAAACACTGTTTTTTAATGAAGTAAAGGTTTTAAAATGATCCTTTGCTCAGTACAACATGTCATTTACTGAGGAAAAACGGACCCAAAAATCTCTTCGTTCCGGAAAATCCTGCTAAATCTCTTCATCTTTCCTTCTGATTAAGTTCTCAAGCAATGCTTGCTCTGACCAAATTCGGTGATTTCATTTGATTGTTGCAAATATCCTCAAAATTTTCTTTGTGGCGGTGGCATTGCTGTATATGAAATCTCTGCATAAGTGTGATCGTAATTGGCTGATGCACAGCGACTTTTTAAAAAAATGCGAAGTCATTTCAAGAATTTTATTGAATGAATGGATGCAGTGATTGCAGTGGCGCTGCAGCTGGCGTCATCACCACCACACCAGCCCGGTTGCCATTGCTTTCTACATTTCTATGTTAATGTACTGCTGTCAACTGTGTTCCACTCGAGAATGCGTACAAGATTGAGAGAACTGAGAAAAGTTTCGAAGTAATCCAACAACATTTTCCACGGGATATGAAACGTGATTGCAGGTTATAGAAAGCCAAGCGGCATGCGGTGGTTTGTAATTGATGGATTACGTGCAAAAAGCTTAATTTATCTCTGCATCGCAAAACGCTCGAACTGCATTGTCATAATATGCCAATTTGCAAAGGAGTGTTTGCCAGTAGTGTTTCTGCAAACATTGTTGCTGTTGACAACATTCCATCCATAAGTTTTTCAGACCTGAGGCCACTTGACTTGCACAGAGATCGAATATGTGAAGCGTAGAAACGAGATGCTAATGCAGCAATGTTTTGCAATGACTGCCTGAGTTTCCTATGGATGACGTTGCAAGAATTTCGCAGTTGGTGAAAAAAACATGAAGTCTTGGATTTTTTTGTTTTTATTTATATCATTATATTACACATTCTAGCAAATTGATTGTGAATTGGCAAAGGTTTGTATTACCGTGCTGATGGAGGAAAGCTTAAAACTGACATCAAAGAAGCATACGGGACGGCTCGATCTGTCTTGCAAGATTCGCTCTCCATGTTTTTGGCTACGTGACCAAAAAATGGTGCAACTGCTTTTTGTTGAACGCTCAATAAGATGCAAATTAGAAATTTAGTATGGTTGCAGTAGAAGAAACCTATTAACTTGGCCTAAACGTCCACCATGGCTTGAAACAGGGCTCAGGAACTTATTAATTAATTATCACCGGCCTCATGAATTGTGCAATATCGCTGTCTGGCCGAAAACAAAATTAATTTTATCGTAAAATTCTACCTTTATTTTTCTAAGACAATAAAGAGAGAAATGTATAAGAAACAATGAGAGACTTCTCCTGACTTACTTTCTCAGTATCTGCTTTTCATGGAGTTTCGTTTTGATGTGGTGCTGTGTTCTATCCTTGGGTAACGAAATGTTCATGCGGGCCACAGATTCCCCATCCCGCGTTTAAAGTGAAGATTTTATGGTTGCTGATTGTGGCACTACTTGTACTCTTACTGTGTTCCAAAAACGCAAATGAAGCTTTTTATAATATAAGTAATTCAGTAAAGCGCTTCGTCACAGGAGTATGCAAAATATGCAAAATAGGCTGCGTAGAGGACTTTCATAATCGTCCGGCCTGCATCACTCTTTTCTCGGGTCTGTTAATTTTTTCTGCAGACGATTTCCATGTCCAACTTACTTTGCATTGTTTAACTCATTCAGCAACTGTCTCTTGGTTCTATGACGTAACCAAAGAATTTTATTCACCTAGTGATTTACTCATGCATAACACGTATCGTTTTAGACATTTATACTGCATGTTGAAGTTCTTTCTGTTTGCGTGAAAATGAATATAAAATTGAAGAATTTTTCAGAAATTTCAAAGTATGTATACAGCATGTGTTGAGACTTGCCAGGAGCGAAAATTGGTAGAAAGCTGTGAAATCATAGTTATCAAGAATCGTAAGTGTGTTCTTTCGTTCCCTTGTTGCAAATTGAAACAAAAACGACCGCAATACAATTTTGTTAATTTTTCAAACTTTTTTGAGCTCGGGTCGCAATGTGCTCAATTAAGATTTCTTAGACGTTTGTTTTTATTTGTGTTTAAGCGGCTGAGGTAAAATCTGACATTTCTCAAATTTTAATGCTTCATTGACCTAATCCACAAAAATCTTACAAATGCATAATAACAATAAAATAATTTGAAATTTCCTGATTCAGCCATGTAGTTGTACAGTCTAGTAAAAGCGCGAAAAAATTTTTCTTCGCTGAAAGAAAGAACTTCAAGTTGGAGTATTTACTTTACCGTAATATACGCTGGTTTTGTGTTCTTTCTTTCAAAAACTTGATATCAGCTAATCCAGGCTACAGTTTCAGAGCATAAATGACTATATTCAAACATTACGAGACATAAACTGATGTGTAAAGAGCTCACTTGGAGGCGTAGATATACAATCTGTAACACGTTAGGCAGGCAAAAATGCTGCTGCAGATCAAGTTCCTGGAAATGTAAGAGATACGTTTGTACCTTCGGCAAATACATTGTTTTTCAGTCAGGTATCGCTTGCATACCGGGCGATTCGATTACACTTACAACGCTACGACCTGAAGTTGGCCAGTGGCTTTTGTATTTTGTAGGGCATTCCAGTAAGGTCGAGGCATGCTGCCCACCGCAAAGATGCTGATTGATAACAACGCCACAAACATGAGCAGTTGAACAAAAAAAAACATTGTTGCGGTACTGAAAAATGCTCCTCAGACCTAACGCCATGTGATCGTAAAATGTCCATTTTCAAATAAATATATTTATCTGTTGGTTGCAGCATTTGGTCATGTGGTGCGGAATTTAATGCAGTATTGCACAAGGTACACTTTATGAAAAGTTGGCCTTATGAAGCAGTTAAACAACAACGTTAGGTCGAAAAGATGAATCCAGTAAAGCTTTTCACTACCGAACAACAAAACGTCAAAGAAAAAGTTGTGCCTCTTGCAGCCAGATAAGTGAAAATACGCAATCCAAAATATCGTGTTTGTAATTACAAAAGTGGGGTCCAAATTACTTGGAGACTGATCGACCAGTGTCCATTCCAACCGCTCGTGAGCAAACATTGCAAGGCCCTGCTTCCTGGTTAGGATTGACCCAGCTAGTGAGAAATCGGGAGCACTAGCTTGTCTGCAGTTGTGTAAGGGGTCTCCTGTAGGACAATGATAAATGCCATGTTTTTGTAGGCTAGTTGCATGGTAACGTTGATCTTGTTTGCGGTGAGACCCTCGATGCTCAGCTGAAGAATCCTGGGTCTTTGGTCATCCTCGGCAGCAGGGATGGGCCCGGGCCGAACCCAAAGAGCCAATTTTTTAGTCTGTTTTTGATTTGAAACGAGGCTAAAAATTGCATCTTTAGAACCCTTGATCAACCCTCTAAAGCATTTTGGGTACAAAGATATGACTAAAAACCCTATTTTTGCAAAAATTAGACTTATTTGCGCACACAAGTATCACCTTTACATTTTTAGGTGTGCGAAAAATTTTTCAGAAAACGGAATTTTTTTGTGAAACATCGGCATTTTATGAAAAAAACGGACGACATCTGTCATATCATTAAAAAATACCAAGGCTGCTGCCAGAAGTTGTCCCTTCACAAAGGAGCAGTCCGATAATTGCGACATCATCTGTTTCTAATTAACCTGTCCAGTAAGTATTGCCCAGGTTAGTTCTAATGCACTGAAAGTGATACAACATGTCAGCTGGAGTGTGACTCCTGACTCAGTTGCACGCAGGGCCGGCCGTAGCAGGCGCGGGACCCAATGCAAGACTTGGAGCGGGGCCCCCTTGAGCAGTGGTTTTATTACATCATCGTGCTCAGTCAAGCGTGTCACAACCTTTTTGATGAAGATATTTTAGCAAATTAATTATTAGAATATCAAAAGAGACGGCAAATTAATTATTGGACTCGATCTGTATGTAGGCTAGATGATAACACAGGGGTTCCCAACCTGGGGTGCATTTGCCTATCTGAAGGGGTACATTTAAGGTTGGGAATACAAGGGAAAAATATATTTGTATATTATTTTTTCCAAATATTCTAAAATTCGGTGGATTTTTGTAATTTTACTCGGCCATTTTGCCGCAAAAAATTTAGGGTACATACTCATCTACCGAAATGCTGAAGGGGTACATGGTCAGATAAAGGTTGGGAACCCCTGTGATAACACAACTGTTTCATTCATGAGGAGTGGAAATAGATCAGGTGTCTCGCAGCTACGGTCATGTTTATGACAACTAGAATGCTGCTGTGGTGGACGTTAGACAGTGTACCGTTACCACTCGTAATCAAGCCGAATGTTGTAAAGGAAGCTCTGCAATGGAGCGGCCAGCGCAAGTGCAAAGTTGCGTCAATCAAGCAGAACTGACAAGCAAATTCAACTTACAACGCAATTACTTCACTCTTGTTGAACGGCACTTTCAATCGAAGAACAACTGAGTTGGAGAAAACTGTTAACATGAACTTTTTGCTCACCTCGCTTTCGGTCGCAGACGCGACCGCAATCGCAGACGCGTTCTTGCATAAATGTTACGTCTGGGCGCATGATCAGCTATCCGCTTTATGACGCAACACAAAAAAAACAGACTTCACAAGAGAGTAAACCATGCATCTGCCCAAAGTTCCTGAAAAGCTCAAGTTTGTAGAGCAGGGGTTTCCAAACTTTCTCTGACCATGTACCCCTTACTGAATTTTATATAACATTTTTAGAATTTCGTAACTATAAAGGTAGACTCCGTTTTTATGTCTCAAAGTTAATTTGTTGCAAATGTACAATAAATGTACCCCTTCAAATAGGCAAATATACCCCTAGGGGTACATGTATCCCAGGTTGGGAACCTCTATCAGAGAACTTACTAATTACGCTTCATTGTGCATGACCTTGGAGTGCAAACACTTTTCATGAATTAGAAATGTAACATACAAAGATGTTTCAGCCACCACGCCACACTTGTAAAAGCATTTATCAAACGCAGTGCAGTATATAACGCGCATGGGTGATTGATTGATGAAATAGAAGCACATAGCCGCCCAATATATTGATAAACAGGAACGAGTGCGCTGGATGACATTCACGATTTTGGCCAAAATCTTTCCGAAAACAGAAGAATCTTTCGACAACTGAACAACGGTGCATTAGCAGCACTGCCATCAAATTAAATCGACAGACACTCGTCATGACCTGTTCATTGCGAGTTGAATCACTACACACCTTCTTTGCAGTAGCGGTAGGTCTATTTCAGTGTCAACTGGCACCAGTAACAACCAAAATCTATCCATAAAGAATGGGACGTGGTGGATCGCAGATATAATGCTCAGCATGAGAATTGAGCATGTTTGACAATGTACGATATTAATCAGAGGAAATTTACGGTTTATTCAAACGAAATAATTATTTGCTAACAATGAAATTTACAAGCCTTTCTACAAATCTTGTGCGCACGGAGTATTTGGCAAAAATAAACGACCTGTCCAACCACCATGGCGCGGGGCCCCTGAGGCGCGGGGCCCAATGCAGCCGCATCGGTTGCATCGGCTTAAGGCCGGCCCTGGTTGCACGATAGGCCTGTTTTTGAAAGCGTTGAACGCTTTTACTTTTAAGAGGAAAAATGTGAATTTGGCTCTGCGTATATTTAACGATTTCCCGCTCAAGTCTTGGTCGATCTTGACAGCAAACACAACATTTTGCATTATCACGACACCAGCGTTTGCATTAAAATAGTTTCCATCTGGTGGGATGCAGTGAACGTTGAGAAGCCAACGAAGGACTTGCATAAAAACATCCTTACCAACAACCAGGGGTCGAGGTTTTGCTTTTCGATGACGTCACCATGTTCACTCAACCGTAGTACAATGTGTCCACTATAGTACACAGCACGACCTTTCTGTAAAATTGGCAGAATGGGGGATAGATTACGGAAATGGTATGTTTTCGGGAACATGGCCCAAGTTCATCCCTGAATACTCCCATGTTGGTGGTATAACAACTACTACTGTGCAATAATTCTATATCTAGCACTGTTTTAATATGTAAACACATTAGTTCTGAGAGTTGGGCTTAAACAGACAGAATAATGCTCAAAAATTGTGCTGATCAATACAAATTTGGTCAGTTCCGAAATAGAATGTACTGCTACTAAAAACCACAAGATTCTCAATAAAACCACTAAATCACATAGATCAGTGTTTCTTAACCGGGGTGCCGTTTACAAACCTGAGGGTTGCCGCGAGAAAAAACGTTTTTGACTATATCATTAAAAATACATTTTTAAAATGTCAATAAAACTTAAAGAAAATTGCTATGGGTTCGCCATTGCGTGCCGAAAATTATATTTTTTTCTGTAGGGTAGGGTGCTGCAAACCTAAAATGCTTGGCAAATACTGACACAGATCAAATCAAAAACAAGCCACAAGATCTTTTGGTAAATACTAGCAGTGGCAGTCACGTTCTGTATAGCGCAGGCTACAGAACAACGCAAGAATTCGACACACAAGAACATGACACGAATCAGTCACATGATTGAGCGACGTTTATGTACACAAGATTGCCCCCAGATTGCCTCGAATCATGCTCTACGGGGAATTTGATAAAGGAAGAAGACCCCATTGGAGGACCAAAGCTGCGTTATAAAGACCAGCTAAAATGCTCCTTGAAACAAGCTGACATTAACCCACAGTCTTGAGAACAGCTTGCCAACAGCAGAGCAGCTTGGAGAAGAAAAATCAGGGACGGTGTAGTCATTCGAGACAGCCAGGAAAAAACAGGATGACGACAGACGAAAACGGAGACACGAAAAACTGAATCAACCACGTCCCCTTCTCTCTATACCATGTAACCACTGCCCATGTCTATTCCATCACTGGCTGGGCCTTAAAAGCCATATTCTCCATCGCCATCAACCACAGATTACACAGTCCTGACAGCAGGCAATCCTGTGCTCGGACACGAGCGCGAGCCGACGACGACGATTTGGTTAATTCAAATTAACCAACACAATTATCTACAATCATGATAACTCAGTTTACATAGGAGATCTGTACACTGTGTCTATAATAATCCAGTGATAATGTCAATTTTTCTTATTTATTTTCTAGTTTAATGCTAAAGGTTTACAACAGTAATGTAATCTTGCAATTTGTACAACCACATTATATGTTATCACAATATATTGTGTTCCCCCTATCCAAAAATTGGGGGGACATGTCCCTTCCATATCCCCTTAAACGCGGTCCCTGCCAACACCAATTGACCAAACGCCATACGGAATTGAGAAGTTTTGAAATTTTTTTTTAATGGTTGTTGGCATGGGAAGAAATTCCTGTTGGTTGGGGGAAATTCAGCAAAGAAACTTTAACTGCACTGTATAGAACACATGCTACGGGCTCCTTTCAGTAGCAGATTATGTTTGTCAGAGCTTGGATTAATTACGTGTTTTTGGGAACGTTTCAGACAGATTGCCTTGACTTACGTTTTGATCAATGCCGTCAAAGTTGTGGTGGAAAGTATATTTCCTTACGACAAGTTTTCGCAAGTGAGAAAAACGGCGCTTGCTTTCTACTCTAAAGCTGAAACTCAAAGCAAAGGACATAACGTTGACAAATTTTGAGCTAGGTTGGAATGAGTTTATTCGCGTACCAAATGAACCAACTGCGCAGCTGATGCGGCTATGCGATGACGATTTTTGCAAGTTGAAGAGTATGTAACGGTAATTACTTATATTGCTGGGTATGTTTGCTTTGCTATAAACAAACGGTTGAAGTGCGTTTCCTGTAAACGTCGAATGATTTGTGATACTGCTGATATCCAGTACACCGAAGCTTCATTTCACGGGGTGGTCTTTTATTTCCATCACTGGAAATGGTTCGCATTGCTTTAATGAGTTATTTGGTTATTATTCGACTTTGTTAAAGTGACGAGTGTCAGAAGTGTTCTTTCCAGCGGGATTTTGCTGTTAAACTATCACTATCGGTCCTGAAAGCCGAATATTTTTTATTTTTTTGATCGACAAGTGCGAAAACAACCTTGCGCCACGTACAATGGTGAAGGTGACTTGTTATATATGTTCAAACATTGTTTTAAACGAAATGATTTACCTTGCCAATGATAAATTGTCAAAAAAGAGAAAACTGCAGACTTTTGATCTGACAAGTGTAAGCGCTCACTTCAAGGTTAAGCCATATCACGATGAACGCTGTGATTGCACGGCTGAAAACTTTGTTTTAACTATACTAATGTGTCATTCATGTCAAAGTTTTGCCATGCTCATGTACACTGTATAGTTTAAATAAAAATCACCAAAAACATTCTCACAGCACGACTGAATGCATCGCATACCCGACACAGATAAATATTCGCTGAGACGTGAGATCTTGTCGATCATATCTTTGGTTTGATGATTAAGACGTTTATTCAGTGAAAATCTTCGAATACCTTTACAAAACCACGTATATGGTGACGCAAACCGCAGATCGTGTGTTCATGATGAAGTGGCTTAACTGGTGAATAGTGCTGCTGCACCTTTTGCTTGCAAAGAGCAGCATTGCTTTGAATTCCACTTCTATGTGGCAATTGTTCTCAGTTTTTGGTTTCCTTCTGGGAAATCATGCGTTGTGTGACCGAGGTACACTGATCAGTAACCCGAAATGCACGCTTGAATGGCGTTTGTTAAACATGTGACGTGAATGCAACCAATCAAAAATTACCGCTTGGAAAGGCGATGCCAGGTCATTTATCCAAAATGAACAGATGATGCTGACTTTCGAGAATCAACTCTAAATTCAATTTGCCATGTGAACACGTTTTGTTTTTTTGCATGCTCAAAATGGTTTGGGTGCCCATGGTTAAAATAAACTTGAAATGACCCCATTTGACGATCGTAAAAGAACTTTTTTCCTGTAGATGCAGATGTTCTAGTAACACTAAGTTGCAATTTGCAGAAAAGAAATACTCTCAAACCGTTTCATGACTTATATGAAGCAATATTTGTAAAGCCACAACAGTGACCCACACCAAGCGAATCTATCGCAATTTATTGCGTAAGGAAACTAGTTTCGTGTATTACACATCTTCAGTCCTGCGCAAAAGTCCACGCCAAACGCGATGAGTAATTTTGTCAGTCAGAAGTGCCGAATGGCCGTTGCGATCTGGGTTCGTTGAACAGTGTTGTAGCTGTGTACAGTGGAGGAGTTACATTTGTGCTAAATTTTGGTAAT
>Ga0210059_1017716_pt1 | contig 10116 bp, 8 predicted proteins | sample Ectturendosymbi2_FD_188042 | JGI IMG/M metagenome (GOLD analysis project Ga0210059, IMG submission 188042) | Ecteinascidia turbinata endosymbiont from Florida, USA - Sample 2 (SPAdes) (version 2) | ecosystem: Host-associated > Tunicates > Ascidians > Unclassified | place: Key West, Florida...
TATTGTAGAACGCGAGCTTGCATGCTTTGCATGTTTGTGCTACCACCCACTTCACTGATTAAGGTTGTTAACTCTGGCTCTTTCCATTGGGCATTGTCAGTGTTCATATATTTTCGTTTCATGTTGGCTTTGCAGGTGACGTGAATCAAATAATATCATTCACAACAACGGCGCTCTCGAATACATTCGCTCGCTCTTTACTCGGGCTCATCCATTGGAGCCCGAGCTGCCTTCTGCAATTAGTATTTTTTCAATTTAATTCATATCAGATTGAATGTTTTTTTGAAGCAATGGGTTTGCATAGAACATTGGATTTGAATTCCAATCCAATAGACAGTACCCATTCCAGAATAATTTCAAACGAACAATAAACTGTCTGGTAACTCGGGCTAATATGAATGAGCCTCAGGCGTGGAGGATTCACTGGCATTATCATTGTTCTGTGACGTGTGTTATGTAACAATGGAAGAGCTCCCATGAGAACTCTCATTCATTGTTGCGTAGCCAACGTCACGGAGCAACGATAGTGCCAACCAGAATGAGCAAATGGAAATTTCAGTGATACAAGCCCCGAACAGTTGCATTCACCAAGTGTAGGTTGCGTGGTGAGCCCAAGGGACGCTGCTGATCTGGAATGGCCCCTGAGTGAAGGTATGCAAGTTAGTGCGCTGCTGCCTTTCTGAATAGCAATGATCATCTCTTTTAACGTTTCAAAGAATTTTGCTACTGTACATAGAAGACCAAGCGAAGCTGCTGTGTCGTCTTCAACTGCCTAGTCGTTAAAATTTTCTACGACTCCGACTCCTCAGGTTGAAAATCCTTCCGACTCCGACTCCACAGTCCTGCTTGCTATCATGAACCAACATCTGATTCAGCTGTCATAGTCGTGTGGACAAAAGGTGTAAGCCTGTTCAACACCTATCTATAGTTTGGAAAGTGTTATTGTTCCTCATTTCTAATGTCAGCTCAGTGCCACTCGAGGTTAAACCATGCTAAAATATCATCTTGATGGCTGCTGATGGTTTTCAAGTAAAGTTAAGGGTTGTACTCCTGTGAACATCCATCAAAGTCAGAAGTGCAGGACCATCCAGCTAGGCCAGGGGTGGCCAAACTACAGACCACGGACTGCATCTGGCCCACGAAATACCTTGCACATTTTTTTCAAGCACCATGTTTCCAACTGTGGACAGCAGGGCAACAGCGTTGGCTGCCACATGTCTCTTGTTGACGTGTCTGCTGCAGCAGCAGTTAGCTGCAAGCAACGCTATAAAAGTGTAAACGAAATGGTGTGATTTTATTGTTATTATTGTACTACAATATATTTTAACAACCTATTTTTGCATAGATTACATAAATCACACTCTATCCGGCCCTCCAGTGGCCAGGTAATCACAAATTCAGCCCTAGGTCAAAAAGTTGGCCACCCCTGAGTTAGGCATTTATGCAATATTGGGAAAAGATTTCCAAGCACAACATTCACATGTCATATATAAGTAGTTCGAAGACAAAACAGGAATGACTGTTTGTAGACTACAAACCTTCAGATTGACCCTCTGGCCCCATTTCATAGTCTTGGTGCTGACTTGCATCCAGTGGAAGTCCGGTACTGGCAGGATAATAGTGCATTTATTTAAGAAAAAATAATTTCTTCTGCATTGGCTGTAGTAGCAAAATTTTATCCTAGAGGCTGCAGCAGCCAGATGCTTGGTAAGGTAGCTTGACTGGTGATAACCCAACAACATTGGCACTTTCTCAAAACAATATGTAAAGTCAATGCTCAAAGTACAAGTCATCCATCAACACTTGTCAGGGTGGGAGTCAACAACTGATACAGGTTGGAAGTTAATTACCTGGAACCAGCAGCTATGATTGGTAATGCAAGTTTAAACAAAGTAGTGCTTTTGAGGTCGTATAAGAGTAGGATATTGTCATTCATGAGTGATGCCACTGATTTGTATCAAGGACAAGAATTTGGATAGGAGAATGAAGGATGACATGTTTTGCTAAATTTAGACAGATTAGCACAGCTTTTGCAGGTCTCATCTATTGAATGCATCAACTGATAGTGGTGCTGCAGGCCTTTGAATATTATAATACGCATTGCATTGTAAGGGTGATTAACATGCTGTACTTGGAAAACGAATGAAAAGAGTGGCTCAGTTTGTCCTAACCAGCACTTTGTTCAAACTAGTGTCTCTATCTTTTCTGCCAAACAAATGCTAGGTAACTATATGTATGAGGTGTCGTGCCTGTGCTGAGATCTGAATCGCTTAAATTTTTTTATCATACTTCTCTTATTGAAGTATGTGTATGACATTAGTGTTTCATGTATGTAGGATTCGATCAGGTGGCTTTAGATTTTGTTGCTACATTTGTAGTTTGACCCATGACCTTGAATGTCGATGTGCCATCCGTTGCTACTAGGGCATGTGCTGAAGAATAATAACCTAGCAGTAACATGCTAGTAGATGGCACATTGATCTTTGGACCTGACCTTTCTGATATCTTGTGGCCTTTCAGAAAACTCTGCTGCTGAGATGTGAGGAAATTCAAAACAGGAGTCCTACTGTGTGCATTGTTATAAAAGTTAATTCAAAGCTGTCTATCTTATCTTTCATTCATATTTACGCCATAGATATTTGTGGTTATATGCTGACTGCTGAGGATAGGTGTTATTTTGCTTGTATTTTTTCAAAACATTGAAACTTAGCATATTCTGTTGAAATCGTCATCTCTGGTAAAGTGGTACTGCCTCTGGTAGGTGCTGTGTTTTTATCTAGTAAACCCATATTTATCCACTCAAAAAAAGTTCATGACTCCCTGTTACCTCACAAAAGCTGTAACCCTGTGATTCAGCCTCCAATGCCATTGTAAAACGTTCTGTTCTTTACGTTTTTATCAACAAGATGATAGGACTGACGATGCGTAGTGTTACGTGAAATCGATTTCCTATTAAAAATTTGTGATTGATTCCTTGCTTCTTTCACATGTGGAGTGAAGATACTTGAATGCAGATATGCGCAAGTTTGAATCATCGCAAAAAGATGAAAGCAGAGCCCAGTTGGCTGATTCCTCTGAAGCCTATAAAAAACGTAGAGCTTTTTGTTCTCACAAAAGCTGTTATTGTTCAGAAACAATGACTTGGAGTTGTCCTCTGGTGACTGGCGCCGCTCCTCTTCCACGCAGTTTACACAGTGCCACATTAATAGATGATCGCATGTACGTTTTTGGTGGTTGGGTTCCTCTAGTTTTGGATGATGTGAAAGTGGCTAATCATGAAAAAGAATGGAAATGCAGTGACACATTGGCTTGCTTCAACTTAAAAAAGTGTGCCTGGGAAACTCTGGCCTTGAAGGTGGGGTTTGCATTGCGCTTACAGTGTGTTACTTCGGCTTCGTTTTTTATTAAAGCAAATTTCATGTTTTAGGTTTTTGACGAATCTTGTCCTAGAGCAAGAGCTGGGCATTCAGCTGTCAACATAACTTCACGATTGTACCTGTGGAGTGGCAGAGACGGTTACCGAAAGGCGTGGAATAACCAAGTTTGCTGCAAGGACCTTTGGTTTTTGGAAACAAGTAAAAATTCCTGGCGTCCGAATGCTTGAACTGGTTATTGAAAGTCTGCTACCTTGTCGGTTATGGCGGAAAACATTTAGCCTGATCCGCCTATTTCACTCCGCTATAACATACATGTGAACGTCGTTGTGCAACATGTGATTCTCGCGGCATCGCTAGTTTGATGGTCTCACATACTCAATAGCTGTTAAAAGTGCAGCCGGCTTCCGTGCGAGCATTTAAAACTACAAACAGCTTTATGTCATTACCGTTTACTTTATAGAAAAGCCGCCAGCCCCAAGTCGCGTACAGCTTGTGCGCGCATCGACACGAAGTCTGGAGGTTTCGTGGGGCTCCGTAGCGATTGCCGACGCGTATTTGCTGCAAATACAGAAATACGAAATCGCAAAGCCATCTACGTCCACGGCGGCAGGTATTTATTGGCTGATTGAAATAGAATCGCTTTATCAGTTGCTGTAAGTGCTCGTAAGGCAAAGTCAACCGCCATCACGTGGTCAGTGCGGTGACTCTACCCAGAGCTAGATTAACTTGATCGAAAATTGCAAGAAAACTTCGACTGTAAAAAAGAGTCCAATTGCGATACGTATAACAGGTCCAACATGACACCTTCATAAAAGCTACTGCTGCAACTTATTTGCAAGCCTCAAACTTCGTCTGCAACGCTGTGGATGACAAGCTCTGTTCTTTTGCAGCCGTTGCAACGTCTTCGTCTACGCCTTCAGTTAACACCGCGCCTCACGTTACGACCTCGAGCAGTCACATGGCGGGCATAGCTGCTCTGGCTGCTGCAGCTGCTGCTACGCACAAAATTCCAGAACCTGGGTAATTAAACTTTTTTGCGAGTGCCACTTACTTTTTAGGCGGAACTTTGACGAAGCAGCGATTCTATCCTTGTTAACTCAACTTCTTTACATAGTTAGTGGGTTGAACTGAGTGTTGTCACGTTTTGAATATTAGCGCTGTGCGTGCTTCGTTGACGAGTTTCTGGTTGATTGATTTTAGCTTTTAATCGCAAGACGCAGTATCTTTTAAGGTGTTTTGAGTCAAATTTTTTCAACGGTTTCTCAACATGCAGTGGAACCTCACTGCATTACCACCACCAAAATACACCAAAACCTCGCTTCATAACTATCTTGGTTTTAAATAGTTGCGGTCTTTCAAAATAAATGCCTTAGCGGTCACCAAGGTCAAACCTTAAAATATCTGGTTGCACGTGAAGTAGCAACTACAGCACCAATATTTTTCAACCTGGTTTTATTCGGCAATTAATCGTTATTTACATTATGTCTTTTTCGTAATCATAGATAATACAGTAATTAGTAAAACCAGAAGCCATCAAATCCAGTACGGCAACGTAAAATGAATGCAAATGCAAACAACTTTTCGTGGATTTCGAACCAGTGGTGTCTAAAACAGTTCTTCCAATGCTATTTGAAAAATCCACCCACGTTAAGCTGTCAATTTCAGCAGGCATTGAAGTAGACCTTGAAAGAGTTACGAATATTATTGAACAGATTGATTTTGGTGCGATCATACACTTGTTTTCTCTCATGGCAAGAGGTGGGGGCAGGCTAGGCCAATTCAAATGGGATTAATTTTTTTTTAATGTGCCTTGTTTGTTTTTGCTGTTGGACTGTTTTTTTGAATTTTTTCGTGGTCTTTCTGACATAAACGCAAGTCAGTCTGTGTTCATCCATGCTTGCCTTGCTCTGCAGAATGCAGTTGCACCGGTAGCAAGAAGGTGTTTATGTTGCCCCGGTAGCAAGATATTAAATTGTTCGTGTTGGCGATTTCCAAAAAAAGACAATTAGTCCCAAGGTCCTGACTGGTGTGTTCAGGTTGCCACCATCCGTCGCCTCGGAAAAAACTCCTCATTCATCTAACGTCACCGCAGTGCCTTCATCAACGGCGGTGGGTGCTGCACGATGCTCGCTTTCATGTTTGGCACGCGACTGGACAGCTTTATGACAGCGCGCGCGTATTTTTGCACAGGTCATATCTGCTTCGTCACCTTCACCGGTCATGTTGATTAAAAGTTCGTCTGCGCAGCAACCTCGACAGATGATCACTGTGACGAAAGGTTCGTTGCGTATTTTAATGCCCCTTGCACTGCTTTTATCATCGTGCCTTTGAACCAAGGCAACCGCTGACCTATACGTAAGCCGTGCAAAGTGATCATAGATAGGAAAGATTATTATGCTTTAAAAGGTTTGTCTTGAACCCAAAAATACATTACCGATTTTTGCGCTTGTACCACCTGATGAGAAGTCGGGCCCGAAAAATTGATTTGTTTTTAATGCATTTGGTGTTCACGAGCAAAGAGAAAGATGAACCTGGTGTCCTTTCTGTAACAAGCGAGCTGAGTTGTCTGCGTTGTCACATATGAAGATGAGAACGTATTTTATTTTTAGGACCGGTAACTCAGGTGGTTACGACAGTCATTGGTGGTATCACGAAGACGATAACTCTTGTCAAAACCCCAATCACTTCGGTTGCCAAGGTAAGGCAGACTGGGTGAGTTCGTTTTGCTTCAAATGTGCGATGTGGTTAAACCCGAACCTAAAAGCTCATGTTTGGATGAAATGGGTAGGTAACCGATTTCACATCAGTTGTTTCTTCGCAGCCAAGTGGACCAGTCATGAAAGTTTTACCGAACACAAACACAACCACTGTCGGGCGCCCTCTCTCGATTATGACCACGCAAGTGGGGGGTTCAGGCCAAAGCTCGATTGTGAAGACCATACCCATTATCAGTCAAGGTGGTTCGAACCCACCGAAAATCGTCACCCTCCCTCCCGGAACCGGCGCAAAACTAATAACTTCCAGCTCGCAGGTAAAATCATCATCCGACTCTTTGCATTGGGAAAGGCGTAGTTACTGCATTGCATGTGTATTTTGTCAAATCACCGTTTGATTCCCGTGTCCCCTTCGGTTTCAAGGCGCATATAGGTTTTCCACCCGTCTGCTGATGTAGTTAAAATGACCAGTGATAGTTCAGGACGCCTGGAAGTCGCGGTAGCTTAGTTTTCAAATATCTTGCCTCTACTACCACCTCACTAACCCGAGAATTCTCGTTGGTGATCTGTAAACCTTTTTGTCGTGACTTACAACCCGCTCAATGCCGTACGGGTCGGTTATTGGGGTTCTTCCGTCTCTGACTCGGTTGGAACTGGCGCGCAAACTGCTTCATGATAGATTGAAACTTTTTGCCCAAACGTCACATTTGTTGTTTGCCAATACATATGGGCATCAGCGACTACGTTTCTTTCCAGGGCGTGAAGCTAATATCAGGAGTTCAAGGTATGCCAAAGATCATCGTTGCGTCAAAACCAAAAACTGCGACCGTCGTGCCTGGTAACGTGACAGTTGTTCGTGGTTTTGTCTCGTGATGTAAAAGTGGGTCTAATCTGGACGTGCTCGACAACGTCTGTTTATTGTTCACATTCTACTTATTCGCATTTTACTGTTTCTTTGTCTTTCCAACTCCCGAAATGGGTCACAGTGCTGCATGTTAACCCCTCGTGCTGGTTGTTTGCTTTCGTGCCTCACCTCGCATTGCAAACGAAAATCAGTTTCGGTTCTGTTAAATAGCGGCTTTTGCCTGAATGAAGCTCTGAACACAATAAGTTGCTTTCACATAAGTCGTCATTCATGCATGCACCTGTAAAACTGAATGTTGATTTGTTTGTGATGCTTCCATTTCTTGTTTTCAGCTCTTTCCGATTCCACACATGCTAATACTTCCACCTCTGCCACGTCATCATCGGCACCACCACCTGAAGTTCAGTCGTCAGTTCCTGCCGTCAGTGCTACGTCACCGCCAGTGAGGTATCGAAATGTTTTGTTATTTTAATGCCTTTTTTGACAGTTGCTTAATCTTTAAAACCGGTATGGGCTTGCTGGCCATAATGGCCGATAGTAACTGAAATTAACGCTTTAGTGTGCTTGGCTCCGTTAATAGTCTGCTTGCATCAAGCAAAGTGAATCATGTCACGTGTGTTGCGACAAGCACTTACGAAACTTTGCGCAATCGTCGTTATCGCAGCAACGCGCTGGTTCGGAAATATGGAAGGAATTACTTGCCTTTCGATTCTTCCTTCGACTTCTTGCGAAAGACGGACCCGCAACTGCGCGTTTCTTCATTGCAGTTCTCCATCTCCTGCCATCAGCGAAGGCGCTTCTGCCGCCACCGCGTCAGTTCCAACCTCGGTTGCCACTGGTGACGCGCAAGGGGGAGCGGGCCCGAAAAGCGAGCCTGAGGAACCTATGGACACGTCCCCGGCCGTTGCAGCGACTCCTTCGACGCAAAACGCGGAGCCAGTCAAGCCCTCGGCCGAACCGACGAGCGCAGCAGTTGAACCCCCTGCGGTGGAGGGAGACAGCAGGGCTGTTGCAGCTGATGGCGCTGACTCCTCAGCCGGAACCTGTGGTCCTGCGGAGCCGACAATAGAATCGAGTCCAGCTGAGACAAAACCGAAAGAGTCGCCCGCAGAAAATGCTGACGATAGGTAAATTGTTTGCAAAATGCGCGCAGCACTGTGCGAATCGAAGAAAATCGACTTGTGGTGTTGAAAAAAGTTTTTTTTTCAATGAGAAAAACGATTCTCGCCAAGTTGAGAAATTTACGGGTTTATGTTCAAGAGTCTGGAACATTCTTCAGCAATTATTATTCCCAGGTCCTCCGTGGCCCGGAGTGGCAACGCGCCTGGCAGGGCTCCAGCGACGGATCAGATAGTCTCTTTAAGGGTCAAACAGCCACGCGAGGCAATCACTCTAGGTAATAGGTATTGGGGACGTGTATCTCCACCCTGGCACTGTTTGCAGCTCAACTTGGTCCAAACGTATTGGCCACGCCTTGCTTGGAACTTCAGGGGGTGTAAAGTGCGGTGTGCTAATGGCTGGTACTTCAGTGACCCTAAATCTTGCCCGGGCTCACTATAAAATTTTCTCAAAGTGATCATCTTCTCTCTTAGAGGTTCTTCATGATGCACATGCTTTTATTTGGGAAAGCAACGTGTCCTCTAGGCTTTTGGACTGATGAATGCATGCTTACGTTGTTTCATAAAATTTTCAAGTCTGCACAGATGTACTCCTCCCAACAGTGGAGTCAGCTCAGGACGTCATCGTAGTTTTTTTTTCATGAAAAAAAAATGGTACTTTGTGCGTTTTTCATGGTACTTTATGCGTTCGCGTCATATCTCACTCAATATGTGATCGGTAGTGTTGGATAAAAAATTTTGCATAAAAATTTGATTACTTCTCCAAGCAAGATATTGCTTGATTCCAGTTACGTCACGCAGACATTGCCGGAATAACGGCAAATGTGCTGTGTAAAAAAGATGAAAAAAATGTTTTCCCGAAACGTTTTTGGCCACTTTGCATTGTTCATCAGTTTTGCGTCACGTGGCGGTGTCATCATCAGTGCAGTGTCCGCTGCAAGCACTCGTTGCAAGCTGCGTGCATTTCTGTGTCTTTTTTTCAGCGCGATAAAAACGGAATCCCAATCTCCTCCTCACGAGACTACCTTAACAAACCAGACTGAATCTACGGTGACGGCCACCGCCGGCAGCGGCCAGGCCACTGCCACAATAACGTCTTCGTGCGACGGTGCTGCCATGGCAACCAGCGAAGAATCAACTGTAGCCCCGAGTTCCGCAGCTTCTACAGATCCGCCGAGGTATTCCCGTCCTGGGTTGTTTCAATGCGCAGACAAGTCTGAAACAAAATTCACTTGTGTTCGAACGTTGTTACCATGCTGACGACAACCTGTTTTGGGGACACATCAAACACGGCTTATTTGTAAATAAACAAGAAACGGCGGCAGTTAAAATTGTAGCAAGATCGATGCATCGTCCAGCTCAGTAGTTCTTAACCGGGGGAACATGCCCCCAAGGGGGACGCGAGCCCTTCCGCGCCCTACAACATTGAAGGTTTGATCATTAAATTTACCAATGAATACATTTATTTTTACAGCTTATTTAAAGTCAGGGGATCTGAAACAAAGAACAGTTGCTTGAGGTAGGCGTGGTGGAAAAAAGTTTTAAGAACCACTGGTCCAGCTGATAGGGATGCCTTCCCAGCCCATGGCCTCGGGGGCAGTGACCACCAAATTTTGTTGTGCCCAGAAAAATTTGTTTTAAACATATAATAAAAGAAAAATCTCCCCTCCCCAGCAACGTATTTCCCCGCAAACCTTAAAACTTGGCTAAGGGCCTGTGCCTGCCCACTACCGTGTGACAAGCTTGGCGCAGAACCGCGATTTTTTCCTCGACCTGTTGCTTCAGTAAATATACGTCGTTCAGCCTCTCGTATGCTTGACGAATGCCAAAGCTGGTGGTGGATGTTTTATCGTAGCGTCCGCGTTGCAAGCGCTCTTACCGCAGGCGTCCTCCTCCTCCGTAGTCGTTGCCGCTAGTGGATCAAATGCGCTTTGTCGATGATAAATGCACCGCAAGTGCTTCTTTCGCAGGAGCCCTCCGCACGAAACAGCCACCGCTGCCCAAACCGACAGCACGAAAACGGTCTCGGCCGGCACCGGCTC
>Ga0210059_1017717_pt1 | contig 10115 bp, 3 predicted proteins | sample Ectturendosymbi2_FD_188042 | JGI IMG/M metagenome (GOLD analysis project Ga0210059, IMG submission 188042) | Ecteinascidia turbinata endosymbiont from Florida, USA - Sample 2 (SPAdes) (version 2) | ecosystem: Host-associated > Tunicates > Ascidians > Unclassified | place: Key West, Florida...
AAATGTTTAGTGAGAGTTTGTTTGCGATTAGCCAATCCACTACTTTTGTCATTTCATGATTAACCGAGTTTTGTAATTTTCCCAGATTGTTGTCGCTATGAACTAATACTGTATCATCAGCAAAAAGTATACTTTTCATAGAATTTGACTTTGGTAAGTCATTTATAAATATTAAAAAAAAACAATGGGCCTAAAATTGATCCCTGGGGGACCTGAATAGTACAAGTTGCAGTACTGGCATGCAGTCTGCAACGTAAAACATTCATGCGTTGCAGACTGTGGCCCTTTTATTGTTTTGAGTTGTTACAGCTTTTCTTATCCCAACTTAAAAGTCTTTTATTCACAGAAAATTATTAAACATGGCTGTTGTTGATGATTCATCTCATGTAATCAACAGTGATTGTGCAGCTCAGAGTCAAAGTAAGTAGGAATTGCAATATAATAGACCTTTTAAAGTTAAATTTGAAAAGTTTTGACTAATTTATCTCTTCTTAAAATTAATGCAATCAGCATCAAGGCTACTTACAGTTAGGCTACAATGTAATCTTTTTAAACACGTCAATTTCATGTAGATCTGTTCATTGATGGGCAGCTATACTGCATTTGAGTGACACTTATAGCCAACATTGTGAACCGTAACCCTTCTCAGTTGCACTTATGTAGTTGACTGACATCACTCAAATAACAAAACTTCAGTTCCAGTTTTACCAGCACTTCAAAGTTTCAATTGACTTGAGAATAATATTCTAAATGTTAGCTGCTCATCGTAAACCCCTAAAAAGTAAAGATAAATTCATGAATGTTTCTGAACATTTGTCAGCATTTCTCATAATATTATAATTCTGTGTTATTGTTCTAGATATGATTATAATTTTATATAATTGTATAACACAATTCTAACCTTAATTCCAGCAGTGTTTCATAGTTACTATTATTTATCAGTGTGATCTTCCCAGGTTAGAGTAAAAAAAACATATTACAGTCTGTTATGCAGGGTTGGGTACAAAACAGGTAAAAGTATTAACCCCGTCGTTTCTATCTTGCCCCTATTTTTGTATTCGCTGCATTGAAACATTTATGGCTGTAAAATTTTGTGTTTCGTTGATGCAGAAGTAGCTTACCTGATTTATAAACTAATGCAACAAACATTGCATCATGATTTCTGTCACAATAGTTAATAGCGACAAAATTGCAGCTATGGAAAATAGAAATATGGCTACATGAAGGAGTGGTACAGTTACGTTTTAGGTTCACACACTAACTGAAAATGAAAAAAATGAAATAAGCAGGTTTGCTAATAGTGAGGGAAATTTAATGTGACCAGGAAAACTTTCAACCTGTATCAGCGAAATATTAATATCAGTGGTTGTGTAAATTACAACTATTCTTGCCTTGTGCACATACAAAATTTCTATCGTATATGCCAGGGGTGGCCAAACCTACTCTATGTATGAGCCGCATATTGTAAAACTCAAATTACAAAGAGCCGCAACATAAAAATCTAAAAACACGAATTTATTTGCAATCCACGTTTCTATGACATCATAATTCTCTTTTTTGGAATGACTTGCACAAGTAATACTGTATGGCATGCTAGCTACCACAGTACCATTTTGCAATATTTCAACACTTTGCAATAGAAATAAAAAATAAAATCAAATACATAATTTTTCAGAAAGTAGAAAGAGTTGCATGCAAAGGTTACAAGAGCCGCAGTTTGGCCACCCCTGGTATATGCTTTGCCCTTTGTTGAGGTGAAACGTGTTTTATGGTGCAAGAAGCTGTTTTGCCAATAAAGAGCTGATTTGATTATGCCAGAAAGTTGCTCTGACTACCTGTGTAATGCAGATTTTGTTTGTGGAAATAGGCTTAATTAATTGATATGCTGTGCTGCTGTTGAAAAAAATTATGCTGCTAAAAAATATTTCTGCTGCTATTGCAGTGGCAAATATTCTACCACTGTTGTCATCTGATACGTATGCATATCAGTTGGACACTATTTTTTCGCTGAGACATTTCGGTCATTTGTCCTGTAATAATATTTTAAACTCACTGTAACAGTATTCACTAGCCTACTTTTTCAGACAGTATATCCAAATTGGCCCAATTTTTTCGTTCATTTTTTTAAATTTGATCTATGACAGAAAAAATAAAACCAGGTGGGGCGAGTGTCAGCAAAATCAAGTCAACTGCAGTATTTTACAAAATAGTGATTTTCCGATTTAATCTATCATATTTTTTTATTTTCCATCTGCATACTGCAGAATTAAAACTGTTAACACATTTCCTGTGGACATATGTTTGTGTGGGCTCAATGCTGTGCAGATTAATCTATTTCATAAAGTTCAGCTGTTTGGTGCTACAGGTAGGCCATTCCTCTTAGTAAAACATAGATTAATGTATGACTCCCTGGAATCGCTTGCTGTGTTTGTCAGTGGTTTCTGGTGCAATAATTGTTTTAAAAGTTGGCAGGGAAGGGTTAAGGGTTAGTAACCCCAGGTTGCTAAACTAAAGCAAAACAATAAAAGTTGTATGCTTGTTTGTATTGTGTTTTGCCTTCTTGGTACATAGATTAAAACAAACGTGGCAAAAAACAGTTGTAACACTGCGGTTGTTGGCTAGAAAACCACCTAACAGCAAAGTGTTAAAAGACTTCTCTGACAAAAAATAGTTCACCACACTTGTAATACCTTTTTTTGAGAAAGAAAGAGCAAACATTTAAAAAAATTTGTAAGAAAACTTCACCAGGATATAAATCACAGCTGAACATGATAAATACAAGATTAAAGTGTAGCATTACTAAGACTGTTTAGCACTTCTGATGTTCCATAAGTTAATGCCCATTTTCCATCTACTTATTCAGATGAAGGAAACTGTGCTAATGGTTACTCAAGCGGGGAAGAAAATACTCGACAACAATCGGGTTCAAACATTTCATCTGTTTGTGAGGATGGCACTATTTATGACAGGTGCACCACGTTGTTTCTGTTCTTCCAATTCTGGGCATGCGTCATAACAAGGCTAGTCTGATCTCTGAAAGCGTGCATTATGCTCGTTGTTAAATTGTTTTCAGAAAAGTGCAGCCTACTTATGGAATTGTTTGTGTTGCATCATTTTTGGTGTAACAGAAAGGAAATGTTAGTTAAGTGTGTGCATAGCGTAACTCGGAAAAAAACTGCAACTGTTTTTAAAACAAGCAATTTCGTAATAGATAACGACTTACTACGAAAATGTCGTTATCAATTTTTGCAATATTACATGGCATGTTATTGGCTAGTCATTAGCAAAAATTAAATCAGTGACAAAGTTACTCCAGCAAACAATTCAGTGATCCACAGCAAAGTGCTGTTTTGTGTTTGTAAACATTTGCGTTTCTTGAAGCTACTGTTGCAAAAAATGGATAGCAATTAATCTTAATTTTCGCATTTTACAAATTTGTTAGATAGTGTATTGTTTTGTGTTATATATTGGTATATATTATGGGTCAGCAACTCAACTGCCAGAATATGTTTGTTCTGTTCAGTTTATTGAGAAATGATGCAGTGATTTACAAGAAAGCTTGAAAAGTGAATTGGTACATTTTGTCGCTGAACTTTTTCCTCAATCCGTTGCTGTTAACAAGATATTAAAAAAAACACACAGTCATTAACACGTATTTTAAACTTATTTGCTAGATGTGTTATTGCATGTCTGCATGTAACTTGTAATGTAGATTTTCAATTAATTAAGTCCAAAATTTTGGCGCAAAAATTGCACCAACTCATTCGACCATAACTCGCCAGGCGATTGAGCTATAGAGCTGTTCAAACCCTTTGCAGATTAGAGGTTTGTTTTGAACAGATGTGAACATGCTACACCCTCATTTGAGTTTTTTGTGGGTGACTGTCATAAATAGGGGTAGGTTTAGGCTTTTTTGGCTCAGGTTGATGCAGCTCCAACCCTGATGTATTACATGTAAGAAAACCAAAGTGGCTTTATGTCAAAATATTACGATGCTACACATCTGAAATAAAAGAAAGTAAAAGAAAGCGTTTGTGGTTGGCAAGTTACTCCAAAAGTTCGATAACAATTAATTACTTATTTCCCTAGGGGGTTAACTATTTCATTTTGTTGTTTTAAGGTCATAACTTCGTAACCATAAACGCTAGAAGGCCAACCAAGGGCTCTAAAGATGCGAATTTTCGCCTAGTTTGTTTTTAAAAAAACAAACAAAAATTGGTCCTTGGGGTTGGGGCCCAGGGTCAAAAAAGCCTAAACCTATTCCACTTTTGACGTCACCCACAAAAAACTGAAATCCAAAACTTTCCAATTGCAAAAATCTAATCTAGAAGACTTCGCGCATCTTTTGAAGGTTTGAACAACCGTCTAACTCAATCCGCTGGTGAGTTACGGTTGAACAAACATTTGCCCAATGTGGGCAAATCAAACATTTTTGTCAAAATTTTCTTTTTTTGGTCATAACTTTTGACACAAAAATGTTAGATGGTCAATCAAGGGCTCTAAAGGTTCGGATTATAGCGTAGTTTCCAAACCATGGCCCGTTGACTGCCCGATAAAGAGGGCCAAAAATTCCTAAGCCTACCCCTATTGTGACGTCACCCATAAAATACCCAAAATCCAAAACTTTTCCAAAATTTTTAAAAATTTAATCTGGAAGACTTCCCACATCTGTAGAGCCAGGGGTTCCCAAACTTTCTCTGGCCATGTACCCCTTGAGCATTTCGGTAGATGAGCATGTACCCCTAAACATGGGCGCCGAAAGAATTTTTTTCCAGAGAGGGGCCAATAGTGGATTTACCAAAGGCGGGCCAAAAATGTTTTTGCAGGGTGAACCAAAAGTGGTAGAAGCACATTTTCACCACTTGAAACTACAGAAACAATCTTTATTGCAAAACATTTGATAGGAAAATGTCAAATCTAGAAATCCTGGGGGCATTGCCCCACCTTCTGACGCCCATGCCCTTGAAACTTATGACAAAAAGGCTGAGGAAGATAAAAAGTACAGTTTTTTTAAGGTGTTATATGGACCCGATTCGGGTCCCTAGAATTGAAAATCGGGTCTCTAGAATCAGATAATCGGGTTCCTACAGGTCCATACCGCGTACCTAACATTTTCGTTAAAAAAAGCCTGAATAAGCGTATAATGATTTTTGCAAATACTATTCACTGATATTTATTTTAATATTTTATTTTTTAAACCAGACACGAAGTCCATAGAGCATAAGCACACACTATCTAACAACACAGATTGATAATAACAGACACAGAACGTTTCGTAACGGCGTTGGTAGTAGGACCACAGGATTACAGATACGTGTCCACTAACTCGTAACACTTCGTACAACACTGCATTACCGACATTTTCTCGACATAGTTGTTCGCTAACTTGTAATACTTGGTACAATAATACATCCAGAGTAGGACAGGAAAATCGCATGTTAAGAAATAGAGTCAAACCCTGCCCAAGGCCTAGTTTAAGTACGAACGCGTTGTGGCCTGCATACGTCCCAAAACTAACACTCTAATGTCCGGGTGCTCAGCCACAAAGTAAAATGCGTTAGTAATGTTCAAAGAATAAGGACGAATACCGGTATAAACAATCTAACTGCATCAAAGCGCGTAACCACGTATTGTTGGACTTTTTGCATAGTTCAAGAAACAGGCACACATTTTTTTCAATAAGGCCTCAAAGATAGGAGTGTTACATTGAACCTGACGACTACTAACACTCGCTCGCCACGGCAGATTGCACAGAGCTCTGCAACCGAAGTTGCAGGGCATGCACACGCAATCTGTGGGTATATGCCTTCGTGAAATCACTCCATAATTGTGATGCATGCATGGACGTACAGAAGGAACGAAAAAGATATTTTTCACTGAATTCGAACATCGTGAAAAAGCTCGTACCTTGTTTATTGCATAGTATTGGTTTCGCATGTCTTTGTCATCTGATATATCAATATCTAATACAATCCGCAAATATTTGTAGTGGGAAACAGATTCTACTCTTTGTACACCCAGTCTCAGCAATGGGATGACCGTGATGTTTGCGATCTTAGCCTTTGATCGTCATACAAACAGTTTTGCAGCAGTTGAAAATAATATCATTCGATTCTACGTAAGCCTGGCACGCATCTAGTATACTTTGCAACCCACGTACACTTGGACAAATCACACAAATATCATCAGCAAACACCAAGTGGTTCATTAAGACTTAATTCACCAATACAACACCCAGCTTTAATGTTGCTTAGTTCAAGAGATAAATCATATATACAGCAAACAAGTATGGACTCAAAATTTCCCCTTGTCTAACTCCATTATTAACATGAAACTGTTCGGACAAATTCATACGTATAAATAATTTGAAATGAATAATGTATCAACATATTTTTCCCTTCTATTGCAAAGCTTAAATGTACCCCTTCAGATACGCTAATGTACCCCAAGGGGTACATGTGCCCCAGTTTGGGAACCCTGTTTAAAGGGTTTGAACAGCTGTCCAGCTCAGTTGGCTGGCGAGTTATGACTTGCCAAACTTGCCCAAATCGCGCGACTTAAAGCGTTAAAGCGCTGGAATGCAGTTGATTACGTCTATTCTGAATATATATGCAAGTTCTTCAAACACGCAGAAACTTTGTCAGTTCTCAACAACTTTCTAACATTAAGTTTTACCAATACTTGCAGTAAAAACTACCTTAACAGGGTGGCGAAGAACATGTTGCTCTGCTTTACGCAGACAATCGAAGCTTTTCTCAAGTGATAGCTGCAGCCAACGTGCTTTCGCATGAAACTCTCACTCAGTACATAGTGCCTGCAGTGCCAAACGCAAAACAGAAGTAATTTTCTGTTATTACGACTTTGCATTTGGCACTGCAGACACAATATACATACTGAGAGTACTGTTGCGGCACACACGGTGAAGAACACGAGCATTCTTTTATTGTGTAATTGCAAACGATGCAGAACGTGAGCATTTTCATGTCAGAAATCGAAGTGGAACACTTGGGCCAAGATTCGGCAACCTGCGGTTCTAACTCCTCTACAATGGCTCTCTTGATTTCACAAAACTTGGAATTTAAATTTGCATTTGATTAATATTAGAGGTAAATTGATCACAATTTAGCCTGTGCTCCCATGGAGTCGCGTACAAAGTAAAACAGCATCAACATTTTGTGGCGCCACGCCAGTCATATGTGCTGGAGGATGAAGCAGAATGGCTCTTTTGTAAAAGAGTTGCCGACCATTGACTAAGGCAAACCAGCGTTGGTACCACTACGCAAAAGAGATTGCTGATTACGCTCTGATTTTTTTGTGATTATTGTGAAAACTGAAGTGATCATGTTTAAAAATTCAAATACTGCTCGTAAAATCTAATTTGCTTAATTTTCATCATTAAGATCTGATTCTTTAGCCCTTCATCTAACTTCATATAAGAAGTTTGTCTCAATGTTTCTGTCTTATGCAGAGAGGTATAGGTTATTATCATCACTGAATATGCAGTAACGATTATTATTGTTTTGCGATGATGGGTTTTCCGCAAATATATGAAGCGTTATAACAAGCTAACAATGCACTAAGGAATTTTCGTTATTTAGCGTAGTGCTTTCTTGCCTTAATTGCCTAGCTTGACCTAATCTAACTTATATCAGCGCTTTACTGTCGCAAGCTACCGGAAATGACTGTTGATGTTTTTTCTAAGCATTTTAACGAGTAAACTGAATTTTGACGCAGAAAAATGTACGCGAAGCTTCGCAAACAAAATATTAGCACAGTGTATGTGAGTAGCAACTGCGTCACAGCAATCGTCTAAATCATTGAATTTAAGAAGCACTTGCGCATCCCCAAATTTAATTCACAGAAATAATACTTTAAAGTAAAACATACCTGAGCTACTAATCGATCACAGAACTGTCGTTTTGAGTAGAAGTACTGAAAATACTTTATTTACGTACGTTTGACTTCTGACTTGGTCGAAAACCTCTGTGAACCTACAAAAGATATTAAAAGCACTTCTGAGAATCAATGGCTATTACGCAATTTTTATTGATTTCCTGCCCTAAAGTTTTAATCATTTTCTAGTTCACTAACGCGATTTGTGTAGCTCTTGTGGTGAAATGAAATGTGGTTTGCACAAAGTTAATCAGAGTTTAGCCCGTACTTGTTTCACCTTTCAGAACTTATAGGGGCAAGTTCTTCAGACTCAAGTGTATATTTAGCGTTCTACCGTAATCTTAGGAATGGTGCAGTTACGTATTATGGTCCATTAACATCTCTGAGATGAACAGCTGGTTGTGTGGCCTTTTTCGTTCCGGGTCAGGCCCGTCAGAAAAAAAACGATTCCGCTGGCACACAGAAAAAAATAACATGTTGGAGCTGACGCAGTAAAAAAGGAACCACAAAGCTTACGGGGAATTGGGTGCCGTTAATTTTTTCTGAGAATAAAGCCTCAGGCCAGTAAAATGCTCTGGTAACTCGACGACTGTCCAAAATTAAAATTGCGTACATATTACAAAAAGAGGCTGTACAGAAGTGAAGTGAACGTTTAGGAAAAAGGTTGGTTCAAATACAACGTACGTTATGTAACAAATGCTACCCCGCGCTGCTAGTGGTAAAGCAGAAGAATGCGTGAATATTCATGTGTTAATAGCAAAATTTATCGGAAGAACAATCTCATGTGATCAGAACTCGTTGGCCATATGTTGCAGTGTCGGTTAGGCAAGGTAACCGTATGCGTATCTACAATACAGAAAACGTTATTTGTAGTTGTCCGACGCATCGGTGTGCATTCGGGCACATGAATGCACCCACACACATACCAACAGACATACTAAGAAACACGCACCTGCATGTGTGTGCTGTTATTTAATGACAACTTCAAAGGGTACGCATTTTAGGAAAATTGGCCAGTTTCGGTGGAATAACTTTTTCAGTGAGTCTTTCTCATACATGCCGTTTCTGTACCAGCACTAAACTTCAGGTGTTCCCAGGACCGTAGCTAGGGGAAGGCGAATACCCCACTGAAAAAATGTTTGCCCACCCGGCAAATGTGTTGGACATAGTGGATAACTATTGGAGTTAGTTGAAAAATTTGGTCCCCTCAGAAAACTCTCCGCCCCGCCTAGTGTCCCAAGCTGGTTACGGGCCTGGGTGTTCCTATACCTCAACGACTTGTCCAACGAATACGTTTGCGAAATGGACATTTCATCATGATTCCAGTAATTGATCCGTTACAAGTAATAGCGAATTTCCCAGAAAAGAACTTCAACAAATTCGAAAAACAGATAAAGCGAGAATCACCAACTTAAGGCTCGCCTCAAATGAATTCAACTGCTTGTTTTATCAAGGTAGCTTTTTTGGTGATTTTTGCAAGCCGATGCATTTTTTCTTTGTCTTGCTTGAAACACATGTCTTAACCCGTATTGACGTTTGTTTAGTTTCAAATTGACAGCCTTCGATTCAAAAGAGAGTGTGCCATTGATATGGTTTGTCATGAAATGCATGAAATATATTCATGTAACGTCGTCACAGTGATCGAATCGCTCTTTGTGTTTTATTCTCTTGTAGGGCTCGAGACCCGCCTGGTCAACGGAGCGTGTACATACCACCCGGAGACACTTTTCAAGAGTCTTATCGCCTGAGCACGTTTGTAAAGTTTCCTCTAGAAGTTCCAGTGAATCCAAGGCATCTTGCCTCATCTGGATTTTACTATACCGGTTACAAAGATCGTGTAAAATGTTTTTGGTGCGTTTCTGTTTCTCCATTGGTGTACAAGGCAGTTTTACGAAAAAGTTCTGTCAAACAAAAAAGTCTTTTTGTAGTTGTGGTCTCTGTGTTGAAAACTGGGAAGCTGAAGATGATGTCAAATCGGCGAGGTGGCATCGAACTGACTGTGAATTTATTAAAGGCGAAGATAGTGGAAATGTTCCACTAGGTATATGTTTATTGCCATGTAAAAGGATGTGAAAGCAACTGTGGTTTTCAAGTCTGTCTTAAATCAAATCAATGTTTTTTTTATTATCTTCTCTTGCAAGCCATCAGTCTAGAAAGTAAAATAACTTAATACCCTCTACAAATTATATGCCCTCTACAAATTAAATTTCATACCCTCTACA
>Ga0210059_1017718_pt1 | contig 10115 bp, 7 predicted proteins | sample Ectturendosymbi2_FD_188042 | JGI IMG/M metagenome (GOLD analysis project Ga0210059, IMG submission 188042) | Ecteinascidia turbinata endosymbiont from Florida, USA - Sample 2 (SPAdes) (version 2) | ecosystem: Host-associated > Tunicates > Ascidians > Unclassified | place: Key West, Florida...
TCGCGACCCACCTGAAATAGCTTCGCGACCCACCAATGGGTCGCGACCCACTGGTTGGGAAGCACTGTTTTATATCACCTCAGAGTTTCATGCAGTTGGTATCAGTTTGTAGAAGTTGTCAGGGGCAGGGTGATCAGGTTTGCATGTTTCTAACTTAATAGTTTGAAATTTTGTGTTCATTTTGAGCATAGGCCAATAATGGTTCATGCTGCTTGTGTCTTAATATGAAAAAGTGTATAACTAATATATTTTATCTGTATTATGCATTCAGAGTTATTCACTGTTTCGTAACAGAGAATGGGTATCTATTAGTTGTAGTTAACCTGTTGAGCACTGCGGATATGAGGGCAGTACTTTGTTTTTGAGTGGATCAGGGTCAAGGTGGCTGTTCGCAACGCTGTTGGTCCAGCACTCTAAGCCCGAATCAGCGAGCCGCCTCAAGAGTGCGACGCCTGATGTCAGCTTATTGCCAAGTGACACGAGGTATCGGCGATTCGTGAGCAACCTGTCCGACGTAACTCCCAGGTATGTGGGCTCGGAGTAGAAGAGCAGGGTTTCGTTGTTGTGGCTGACGTTTAGTTCAAGTGTAGCTTCCTTGTTGTTGAGGTGTAAGACCGCCAATACGGTTTTTGTAGTGTTGATCTTTGGCTTCGAGGTCTGGAGGTATTCACTTACGTTTACCATGTCTTTGCTCATAGCACCCATTTCACTGCCTGCCAATATCCATCAACATGCATAATCGCTAGGTCGTCAGCATATGCATACTTTCTGAAGACGGTGGTTGGTAAGTCAGAGATCTAGATGTTGAAAGGAAGGAGTGCCAGGACGGATCCATGTGAGACGCCGTTCTTGAGGTGTCGTAACCTGCTCCGTTTGCCGTTTTCTGCGGTAATGGTAAAGCTGCGATTGCCGACCATCTCCATGAATTTATACTGACACCCATTAAGGCAGAATTTTGAAAAAACGAACCAAACGAATCTTGTCAAGATAGTCGTCCATACATCGGGACCTGTTCAATAGGATAGACCGTGTAACCAAAGTTCTAAAAACTGGAAAGCAAAAACTCGTGTTTTGCATTGTGGCGGCAATGTGAAAGCACTTTACACAAGTTTGTGCAGAGACAAAGTAACAAAAATATCTTGAATGTGCATTGGAGAAGCATTCAAAATTAAAACCAAGACCCACAAATCCATTGACAAACATAAGAAACATTTGCCTCAACAATGTTGTCACCCAATATGTAGACCAGTTATATGTACTGTATGAAAACAGGAAATTGCAACCGGTGACAACCACTCAGTCTCATTTGACAAACATTGCTGTGCTTTACATCATAGAATCGATTGCTGGTGTGCTAAGTGAGGGAGAATTTTTCCGAAGATTTATCGATGACATAATTTGGTAACTGCATCAGAAATGTGGAATGAACCCGCATTTGGCAAGCACTAACTTCAGTATTTGCCAACAGCGACTTGGAACTAACGTTCCGTCAAGCTTGCACAGACGAACAAATTCATTGTATAACTACTGATGATCATCTTGGTTTGTTACTGAAGACTTCGTAAAGCCCACAGCGGAGGGGAGGCAGTTTGTTAGCGAGACGTCACACCATCGATCGACAACATTCACACCAATCTTATTCGGAGAAGCAATAGATTGACATGTCTCAACCAAAGGAAAGAAGATCACATCAGCACAACGTCTTAAAGAAAAACGATTCGCTCAAACTCCCATTTGGATCTGACTAATGACATAGACGGGGACGCCGGAGAGAAAAGAAATGGAGAGGGAATTTACTCCCTAACCTTTCAAAAGGGGGTAACGTGATGGACGTGCCTTTTATAACAGTATCGTAGAAAATTTCATGGTTTATCAATGCCGAATTGAAACAAATTTACTGAAACTATAGGCGAAACGAGAAAATTCAGAAGGGTTTTCTATAAATTCTATTATTATGTTTGAGGTCAACATTGTTGCTATACAGAAACAAGCATGACTGGTAACAATATTTTGTTTTTTTTATAAGTTTTCATTGCCCTCAACTCTACTACTTCCCCCTGCCCTACCGCAACTCCGGCGTCTCTGAGAGCAGTGGGTTCAAATTGGGAAGAAAAGCTACAGTCCCAAAATCGTGACAAAAAAGATGACTAGCAAGTTTGGGCTATATCTTTTCCCACCTATTAACTCTAACAAAAAGAAAATTAAATCCGAAGTCAATGATTAGCCCTATCTGCAAAAGATCTATCACAAGTGAGCAAAAACTTACAAACTACAAGCAAATTGCAAAGAGAGCTTGTCAAGACAAAACAGCATGTCAGAGGCATGTCAGACCTTGCAACCAGTGTGCACGTTGTGGTTGCTATGGAAAATACAACAAATAAATGGTACCATCAATATTCAATAGTACCCCAGCATATCAAAATGCCCGTACCAGACATGGGGTAATCGTAATCGATTACAATTTTTTTGGGTAATCGTAATTGATTGAACTGACCAGAAATGGCATGTAATCGTAATCGATTATTATATTCCCAATTAAATCGTAATCGACGGTTACTTTTGCGACTAAACTTGTAATTCTCCGCACTACGTCAAAGCGCAATAACCCGCGGTTTTGGTGGCTGGTTTTTCTCATTTATCATCGGTTATAATTGTAAAGTCACAGTAGTGACGTACCCAAGTGAATCCATCACAATTTATTTGCACAGATAAACCGGTTTCGCGCATTTAAATACATCTTCAGTCCTGCGAGTATAAAACGTAGCCAGTATAAAATTTTCTAGCGAATGTTAATATTGCAACAATTGTGGAAAAACACGAAATGTTGCTAGAAATAATTAACAAATTGACAATTCGGTAACATAAAAGTTGGCCTTACATTACGAGGGTAGGTGTTGGTTTTATGTATATACATTCAGAGTGAATCCATAAATATACTGTAAGTGCTGCGCTAGGTTATATGTATAATTAGTAAGGCAACCAATTTTTGACCTAAAAACTTAAAATTTTGACTTTATAATTATCAATTTCCTGTGTTTGCAACTGAAAGGCGGAATGCAAAGCATATATCATAAATCAAACCGGTAAGTTTAAAAAATCTGCATTCTGTTGAAATGAAACACAAATCAAAGTGTGAAAGACCCAATGAAATCAGAGCTAACAAACCATGGACAAGTATCAATCCGAAAGCACAAGAAAAATATCCAGTGTCAATAAATATCATGAAGTCACTGAAAACGTTCTATATTATTATACTTCAACATCAAGTACTGCATCACATTATTGCCTTCAAAGTTTCTATATTGATAATGGGTTGAGCATTTACCAAACCAAGTACTGTAAGACCACGTTTCGGGACTTTCCACACCTAGTCCACATCTATTCAAGCGTCCAGTAGTGGGCAAAACAACACTATTACGTCAGAAGTAGCAAAAAAGCATTATATTTCAAAATTTCAATTAAACTTGCCAAAGCACAACAATGTGTGTTGTAGCTTTAACAAAATATCGATAAAACAAAAAATTCTTCTGCTGCAAGAAAATTTGGACTTAACGAAAATTTTTTACTTGTTTGACCTAATAGCTCTGGAGTAGCTGATGCATGGCATCAGCGTGAAATTTGCTTTGCGAACGTTTCATAAACTTTGAAAAGGACATATTGACTCTTGGTTTCCTAATAATTAGTACAGTAGTTTTTAACTTTTTCAGGGGAATAAAGTAATTTAACCCAAGTCGAAAGCATCTTTTCACAACGCTCATAACTAACATGTCAACAGAGATCATCCATCAGGTCCTGGTAAAAAAAACTCAACGAAACCATGAGCTTCTGTTGACCGCTGACAATAGTCAGATCCGCAGCTATATTGGCATCAGTGTTCATGTCATTTTAAATCAAAGATTGAACAACTCTACGCTGGCTAACAGACAATCAAAAGGTTATCACACAGTTGAAAACATCGTAACCCAGTTTTAAGAAACAGTCCTCAATTTTGAAATTACTAACAAACAACTTTTCAGCGCTACTGGACGAGTTTTCAAGCTTGATAGATGTCGTTTCACTCAAAAAAAGATTTGTAATGTTGATGTTTATCAGCAGTAACAAACATTTTAAACATTGATCATATTTTCCTTTAATCAATATTTAAAGTGCTTGTTAACTCTTGACTGCACACAATATCTGAGGAAACATTTGATATGATTTTTCTTTTTTTCAGTTCTTACTCTCTGGTGATTCGTAATTTCGTTTATATTGCATTCTTTCATATCTTATATTGCCTGAAAGTACTTAAATCAAATCCAAACCATACAAATGGATTTTGTTTTCTTTCTGAAGATGTCTCAAGACAAATGTTATCGCGATTTTAATCGTGGCACGTAATCGTAATCTAGTACATTTGTGCTGTAGTCGCCCCGTGTCTGGCAGCACATGAGGGTTGACTTTTTAGGACATTTCTTTCTGGCTGTAACTTCCGAGCCACTAAAGCTGCGTCAACATGTAAGACATTGACGGAAAGCTGAGACAGCAACACATTGTTTGAGGTATGCTCCGCGTACTTGTGACGTCACTGTGACGTATTCTTAGTGGAAAACCCGTTTTAACTGTACCCAAAATAATTCGTGGTTTTTATTCACATAGCTGTGGAGTGAAAATGAAACACGGTAGAAAAAACTTTTCTGCACAAAAATGTTAGTCATGATCACAACTTTGAGAAAATATTTGAAAAACTTTTCCTTGTTATTTGGGGGAAAAGGGTTCAAAACCCCAAATTTAGGGGGTGCATTTACCCTTTTTCTTTGAAAGGCCTATTCTACCAATTACAAAACACACGAAACATCTGATAATTTCAGAACAGGTTGCCCTTGCTGTCTTACAACATCCTACAAAATTTCAAGTGAAATTATTAAGAGAAAGAAAGTTATGGAATCATTACAGGACCAAAGTAACGCTAAAGTAGCTTCGAATTTGTTCAGTCATAAATTTCGAACAGGTAAAGATACAGAGCTGTACAAATTCTCTAAAAAAGCGGAAAATCTCTTAGGTTCGATTTTTAAAAATTTGGAACCTTTCGAGTTTCAACTTTTTTTGGGGTGATGTCATCAGTAGTGGAGGCAAGGGATTTTAAATAACGTCATCGGGACTTGAGAAAAAATTCAAGGGGTAAATTATTGTTTTTTCTTTCTTTTAAAATAAACTAGGTGAAAATCTGCATCTTTACAGCCCTTGAGGAGCCTTCCGGCGTTAGTGGGTAGAGAGTTATGGCCAAAAACAGATAATTGATCCCTAGGGGTTTAATTACTAAATTATTGTTTTTAGGCTCTGGAGACTCTCGCTTTTTCATATTGTGGAAAAAGACCTAGAATGCCAGAGAAACCCTCAGGGTGAAAAATAAGGTTATACTGTCTTTACTTAAGGAATATGTTGCATGCGTGGAAATAAGTGAGTATAAGTTGCAGAGAATGGGTACTGGGCACGCATGAAAGTAAAATATATCTGGGCGAGGACAAGATACAAAAAGTACCGATTGATGTTTGAAACCAAATCAAACTAAATGTTCGCAACTTAGCAGATCATAGTTTTCAAAACAAGCCTGTTTCATATTTATAACGTCCGTTTTCCACACAAAAATGTTCTTTTTATTTAAAAACAAAAGCAAAAACAAATGCAGACTGTGATGTACCCTTAGCACTAAGGGATTTGCTAAACAGTGTAGTTCAAGTGTGAAACAGTGAAAACGATTTGCTGTAGATCAAATGCGAACGCGCTTTAAACTGTTGGTTCAACCAGGATATACATGGGGGCATCGCCAGTCGGGGTTCGGTGGTTTTAAGACGCTCACATGAAATCTAATCAAACTACTTTGTGGTCATTCACGAATATGACCCTCCTTTTTCTCTTGGCCCCCAAAAATTAAACCTGGAGACGCAACACCTGCTTATATTTAAGCTCAAATAAAATGTAGCATAATACCTATGCGTTCAGCATCACCAGACAAATCTTGTACAACTCACAACCTTCAACCACATTTTACCTTCTAATGAGAAATAACAAGTGTTCACCTTTCAAAATGAGTGATTTGCCTGAAATTACATCCTCTTCGGGAGACCATGTTGCAATGAAGTCCATTACAAGCCACAACCAGCCGTGGGGTGTTGTGAAGTTGACTTTACTCGCTTCGCCAAGAACTTCGTTGCCTAGTGCTTCGTTCAAAGCCAGAACAATCATGTGCGGCCTGAACTTTTTAAATTGCTGAAAAGCCCTCTTAATTTCCACTTCGTTGTTAGGGTTCTGATAGGATAAAACATGTTCGTTCACAAAAACATCCATTGGTAAACCATGAGAGAGCAATCTATTTCATCATTTCTAAAGCAATGAAAATTCGAAAGTAAGATAATCATGAATTTCATTTAAAGTTTTTCAAACAATACAGGATATGAGCTACCCTGGATGCAAATTAAAGTTGAAAATGAAAATCTTTTAAGACTACTGTATTTTTGAGTTATGAAATGTGTTTTTTTAATCTTATTTACAATCAGAAACGATCGAAGTCTCAAGAGAAAAACTGTGTTCGCATTCCCGGTCGGGTCATACCGAAGACTTGAAGAACGGTACGCGCGGCCCGCCTAGACTCGTGCTCAGTGTTGCCGGGTGGATGCAAGGGAATAGTCACGCGCGGTGTTGCCATTGACTTGCCATCAGTGCGGCATACACTGTGAAAGCAGCCGCGTGGCCCACGGCGCAAGCAAGTGGATATGGGTGCCGCAGACCACTCGTGACACTCCGAAACCATAGGTGGATCCAGGGGGGGCTAAAAGGGCTGAACCTCCTCCCCTAAATTCTTTCAAATGCATTTTTTGATAGATGGTTCCCGACACAGAAACGTCCGTTGGGGTAATTTTTTGTATAGACTTTAAATAAACCATTTCTTTCACAGGGATAGGGACGAAAATGGTAAATGCAAATCTTATTTTGTTGACGTTGGACAGTCGAATGTGTTTATTTCACGATAAATGAAACTTATAATAAACAGTTGTTATATAAAAAATATGGTCCCAATGTTATTTAAATACGTAAGTGTATTTACATTACATATACGTTGTAGAAACTGCACGCACATAGGCGTAGCCAGGGGGCCATGGCCCCTCCAAATTTCTGGAATGACTGGTCATTTTGTGCGTTAGCAGGCAGCATCTTAAAGAATATACTGTTGCTCGCCTAAAATCAAGCATTTTGACCAACCCAAAATGTTGGGCTGGCCATGCCACTGCGCACGTAAATATTTGAACTGTTGTTTCATTTGGGTAAGATTGGGCTTCTTGTGGACAAAAGATGAATAGGCAGCAGTTTCAGAATCGTCGCTAGGAAGTTTTCAATAGGGGGCTTTGCGTTTGTGCGGGGGGACTTGACATTCTAATAATTGATAAAAACTTCACTGATTTCTAGTGTTTCATGTTTCAATTTGGGGGCTTGCAGCTTTGTTTGGGGGGGCTAAGCCCACCAAAGCCCCCTCACCCCCGTGGTGACGGGAATGAGCACACTGTGGACAAAAGTCGAATAAGCTGCAGATCATACTATTTTTGCAAGCTTTTATGAATGACTGCGGCTCATATTATTACTGTAGTTAAGCGAAGGCATTAAAATTACCTTACAACGAACTTACAATGCAGTTAACTACAGGCTAGGTTAGAGCGTTCAGTGGCAGTGCAAACAGCAAACTTAACCGTAAAACGTAATCTATATGTCAGGTAGGCCAAAAATGAAGCGCGTTAGATTAGCTGTAGGCTACGCTAAAGGTGACTACTGATTAGCATCAGACCGGCCAGCAGGGGTGGAATGGGGTGGGAAAGGCGTTCTCACACCTTTTTGCACTAGTAACGTTACTTGATGATTTAGATTTTTCATTTCAATTTCTACGTGTAGCGCCTGGAGCAGCATAAATGAATAAATGACAAGATATCTCGTGTATAGCACCGTAGCACTAAAGCGATACAGGAAGATCCAGTGTGGAAATTCTTGTAGGCAAATCAGTATTCCTTTATGTTTGGTGTGGGAGCGATGTTTCCACACCATTGTTTTCAGCAATAAACCCCTGCCTGCCCAGAACAATTTTTAGACAAAAGTTCAGCTCAGCACGAAATCAGATGCTTTTTTATCGACCAACATTCTGCTGTCTCCAATAATTTTTTTTCAACCTACTGTACAGTATTTCTAAAATTGAGTTACCGTGATATAGTCGCGTTTCGTACAAAAAATTGAATGTCTGAGAATTTGGTCATTTGACTCACTGCAAACTTCATGTTTCTGAATACTGTCTGATCATTTTCAATACCTTTATGGTGCAACAAGCACCTTCCAGGGCAAAGTGCCAGCATAATTACTACTTTCGAGTTTTTTTATATGTTTGTCTCTACGCGTACACCAAGCGTTTTTGTGGGGGAGAGGGAAATTTTTACTTGTTTTCAAAATAATATACCTTTTTTTCGACCTTTAAGTTATTTTCTATGGTCAACTGACTTCGATAATCAACAGCATTTTGTTTTAAATAGTTTGTGATTGATAGTTTGCCACTGATGGGCACGTATTTTTGTAAACAAATCTCGTCATTTTGGCTAGACAATTGTGATGTGCAGAGGCGTAACGAGGTTAGATGGCGCTCGGGCAAACAAGTTTGGCGCACCCATGTTCGAACCTGAGATTTTCGGAAGCAAATGTACCGCTTTGAAAAAGTGCTTATGACACTGTTGTGAGTTTTTGGCCCCCGGCAGTGATTTGTCGCGCGGGGAATTGTGCCCCCTTGCCACCCTCGCTACGTCTCCGGTGTTATGAAATAAAAATCGGAAAATTTTCCGAACATAAACTAATTTTCAAGTCCGAATGTCATGAACTTCTATTCCATGAACATCTGCAATTTTCGAACACAACAGGCCTACAGATTGGATCTTGCACAGACTGCCAACAAAGGGTTACTGGCGGCATTTCAAGTATCTTGTTTCACTTCTAATCCTGCCCCACGCGTTTTTTCGACGTGGACCTGTGTTTGTTTTTCTAATGACAAAGCTTTTCCGACATTCAGCAAGTTAATTTTTTGAAGTTAGATAAGTTTGAGAACAATGTCTGATTTTTTGAAGGCAGCTACAGCTCCGGAAATGTCCCAGTAAGCCGAGGTAATGGTGAGAACGTGATTTAGACAAAATTTACATGGATATTAACCGTGTTTGTTAAAAAAAGTTACCTGAGCAGTTGGGTCTTCACTGCCATGCAGTCAGTACACATGCGGATGAACTCGTCCTTGAGCCCCCCCTAAAAAATCCTGGATCCGCCCATGGAAAACAATACAGAAAATGAGCATAAACTAAACCGAGCCACTGGGATTGTGTGGCTGTTTATCGGAAAAAAGAGGCAATTTATTTTGAAAGCAATGCACATAAACTGATTCTGAATAATTCTTTTAAAGCACAAACGATGGCAATTTTAACCAGCATAATGTTCACGATATCCTTTAATCGACCCTTTCATTTTCCTTTCAACAAATCAAATGCGGTAAAAACAATGTTTTAAGAGAAAATTTATACTCGCATGCTCTTATTCTGATAAGAAATGCAGCTTTATTGGGAAAAACTGAAATTTACTTAATCCACAAATGTGATAGGCCTGTACTGCACCTGAAGCATTGTGGTTTCCCTCAGTTGATATAAGTTCGTGCTGTGAGAGTCGCGTCGGAAAATTTCCATGATGGCCAGTCCGTGCTCATCATGTGATGAAACAATGGACATTTCCGAATAGCGAAAGAATTTCAACAGGCTGATAACTGCCTGTAAAAACGAACAGACAAAATGTGACAGTTTTATTGTTAGTTTTAAATTTTTCAAAATATTGAGTTTCTCAAATAAGGGCGTGGTCATGCAAGGTGAACAGACAAGGAAGATAATTATTTGCCAGCAGCTCAAGTAAATTTTTCGTCAAAGTGCGCTTTAAATATTTGTTAATTGCTTCAAAAACAAGTTTGAAATTTTAGAAAATGTGTTGACAAGATTGTCTAAACTTTAATTGTTTCAGAGGTTTCACAGAAAGAAAAATACGCGAAAAATCTTGGCACACTATTCAAGAAAGGTAAGGTA
>Ga0210059_1017719_pt1 | contig 10114 bp, 2 predicted proteins | sample Ectturendosymbi2_FD_188042 | JGI IMG/M metagenome (GOLD analysis project Ga0210059, IMG submission 188042) | Ecteinascidia turbinata endosymbiont from Florida, USA - Sample 2 (SPAdes) (version 2) | ecosystem: Host-associated > Tunicates > Ascidians > Unclassified | place: Key West, Florida...
AGCAGTATATAATCATTATTGATTTCAGTAAGTATTAGGTATATGAAAAACAAAACAAAACAACAAAAAAAGGGGGGTTTAGTGTGTTAGAGAATTATTTAATTCTAAGGTATAGTTTCACAAAAAATCATAGCTTATCTATGTAGACTACCCATTTATTTCACAAATGTAACTGGTGTCATGTCATTGACACTGTCATTTAGCTTTATATGACTGTGGGCCTAGGAATTAGGCTGAAGTCAATGTCAGTGAGATCTTGGAGGTGAACATCACTTCGTTTGCCTCGAAATCCTCGTATTGCAGCAAGGGTGCTCCTCAAAAGAGCAAACCTGAGCTTTGTCCTTATGTATGTTATGACAGATGCATATGGCTCCCTGCGTTTTTCAGCTATTTTTTCTGCCAGCCTTTTGTTTACTCTGTTGCATTCTGGTGCCATCCCTCCAGTTGTTGTGAAGACAAGGGGATTGAATGAAGACTTCTCTATGTCAATCACTCTTTGATTCTATTTATCTGTGCAGAAATCTGAAAAAGGCAATAACCTTGATGATGAAAAACTGATTCCTACAGAAAATTCAGTCATGCTCCACAAATAAAACAAAAAAACAACTAATTTTCAAAAAGCGATCACTGTAGACAGACCCAAACCTATGCTTCCATCCTGCTACCTGTGGATGTTCTAAATGGGAAAGCAACCGCGTCTCGTTACCATGTCTCCTCGCGCTTCCATTAGAGTGATGGTTAGTGGAGCGTGAAAGTGCATAACCATGCAATAAGCAAAAATCGAGAATAATTGGAACTTGGGCAACCGTTTCTCAGGGTCCGGTGTCAAGCGAAATTTCTGACCTCTGCGAAATTTCTGACCTGTTGTTGTTTTTCAGTTATTTTGCTTCTGAGATTAAAGAAATAAAATCCGGCAATTTCTTTTTTGAGGTGTGTTGTGTAAATTAAGACATTTTGGTTAGATATCAGGTACCCACAACAAGCTATAGCACGGGAAAAACGTTAGCCATTGAAAATTTTTGGACTTAGTCGTTGACCTCAATCATTTTTGTTTTTCTCACCCTAACCCTAACCCGACATACTTACCTGAACACGAATTCCTAAGCCTTAATAATCAGTTTTATCAGCGTATTTGGTATGTATGATATTACTCTGTGCATGCGTACATGATGTGAAGTCAGAAATTTCGCTTGACAACGGTAGCCTACCAGGAGACCAAGATGACTTCGCTGAATTCTCACAAACAGAGGCTTTCACCTGCTTACCCACCAGTGTGGCAAATAAATAAACAGCATCTAAATACGCAGTGAGTCCCTAGACTTTGTCTCGGTCTCCAGACTCGTCTCGAGAACCATTGATGCGAGTCTCGGTCTCGAAGGCTTCAGTCTCGTCTCGGTCTCGAAGGCTACCGGGCTCGAGACGTTGAAGTTTGCTAAGAAATGGTTTAGTAAAATTTCTATAATTCAACGATTTTTTGTTTTTTGTATTTGCAGGTAAGAAACAATAAAAACAGGTCGGAAAAATGCCACAAATATGAAAAATTCATCGTAGCGCTGATGGCGACATTTTTTGAAAAAATTTCGGCAAAATACATAAATTTTGCAGTCTCGAGTCACAGTCTCGAATTCAAGCCTCGGTCACAGTCTGGAAATTTTTGATGAATTCTTGGTCTCGAAGTTTTAACCAAGTCTCGGTCTCGAAATTTACGGTCTCGATTACATCATTGTAAATACGTAGAAACAATGCCTACTTTCCATTCAAGGATAAGGCCTACACGTGTTGCGAGTCTCAGTAAATAGACGAAGGACAGTGATAGATTGAGAACTTACTGATGACTTGGATTGGGAATATTTAAGTTGATTTTATTTGGCCATAATTAGCATTCCAGCAAGAAAAACATATTAGTACAAGGACGCCAGAGCAGGCGCGGATTTACCATTACGCCAAAAAGGCTTAAGCCTAGGGCCCCGATTTCGGAGGGCCCCAAAATTTTGGGAGTAAGGACAATTTGCAGCATTTGTATAAGCAATTATATTTATATTTTTGTTTTGGTTCAACGTATATGTTTTACTACCCCTAACAAAAAATCTCTATAGAACAGTGGTTCTTATTCATAACTGGGGGGATGTCAACAAATTTCCAGGGGGGTGAGCCATTCAGCGCTGTGAAACATTGAAAGTTTGATCAATGAATTTACCAAACAATACATTGGCTTTTACAATTTGTATATAGCCGGGGGGGGGCTTGAAACTAAGGAAAAGTACTAGGAAGGCGTGGTAAAGAAAAGGTTAAGAACCACTGCTATAGAAGGAGCGCGAAGGATTGAAGTGAATGACGATGAGCATTCTCTTTTCATGGCGTTGAGAATTGGTTATTGTTACATAGGCTATAACGCTGGCTATAACGTGTGGAACAAAACGCCTGAATCCATTTTTCAGATTATTCGAGACCAGTGAGGTACTCAGTAAATGTGTAATGGGAGTGTGATCAGCAGGGCCAGATTTAACTTATTCGAGACTTTAGGCTGATCCGCTTCTGAGGCTCCTCTCCCACTGTTACGAGGAAAAAATGGAAAATCGATAATCAATTTGCACAAAGTCAAAAATGACGATATTGACACTCTAAATGTACGGTGAATAAGAAATTCTAAATCATTACTAGAGTGTCCCACGATCACTGTGCTTAAGTTGCTACTTTCGACGCAAAAACGTTCAATGACATGTGATACTTGAAATCGTACTTAGCTGGCGGGAACAGGAAAATTAATTTTTGCAGGTAAACCAACCGAGAACGTCAAGGTTAAACGTTTGCCAAAACACATGGCCTACGTTTTTTATAAGTTTACATCTGTATTTTCTTATCTGTGCTCAGAAACATCAAATACACTGCATATATGTATGACAGCATAAAGACATTAAAGCGCAATTTTATCAGAGGCAAAGGCACTGCTGGAGTTATTTTGCCATTAGGAGAATCCGATTGCTTGGATTGGTCAAATGACACGGACGATGCACTTGGATTAGCGAAACTTCCTTGTTACATGACCTCAAACTCTAAGCCTAAAACCAAACCAAAACCTTAACCCAAAACCTAAACCCGAAACCTAAGCCCAAAACTTAAACCCAAAACCTAAACCCCAAATCTGAACCCAAAACCTAAACCCAAAATTAAGCCAAGACCCAAAACCTAAACCCGACACCTCAGCCCTAAACTTAACCCCTAAATATAAGCACAAAACCAGTGGTTTTCACCATTTTACAAGCAGCAACCCGTTTTGCAACTCAATTTAACCTATCGTCCCCCTTCCAAAATTTTCCAGTCAGACATATGAAATGCAGTTGGGTTTGCACAATACAAAATCACAATGACTAAAAAATAATGTACGATGTCACTATGCTCAACCAAAACTCATTTATTAATTTCATGCACATTGCAGCATCAGTGAGGAGACCCGTGCCGTATATAAATAACTCCACAGCACGACTCATTGAAAACTAGAATAACTCCAAGTTAACTACAGCAATCAGACGTTTAATTTACAAACACTGCACATTCATAGGTCACAAAGTTATTCGTGTGTTGCCGAACGCTGCAGTAAGCTACTGCAATGGTAATAATCACACTTAAAATAATTTTGAATGAAAAAGTAGGCTATCATTTTCGCCAGGTAACAGTCGTGCAGTCAGGATGAGACCAAAGAGGTCATGGCCTACCCCGAAACAAACTTGCTCAGATTTTTTCTGGTGCTATGTATCAATTTTCAGCTGTTACAAAATAAACGGAAGTAACAGTCGGACTCAAAACGACGTCAGTGACTGACGACGTCATTGACTGGCCCATCCCGAACAAAATTATTGACTGCGCTACTGCCAGGTAATCCTATTATTTTGGCGACGAAAAAAAATGGTTCCACGTACGATATATTAAAAGTGGAAGCAACTATGAATACATTTATCAGAAGCTCTCGCAACCCTAGAAAAGGCAGAAGAGCCCCAAGTTGCAAACCACTGCCGTAAACCTAAACGTTTGGAAGAAGTAGCCTACACACAAAATATTCCCATCAAAGGTGTAATCTCTGCAAGCTAAGCCAAAGGAAGTGGTGAGAGCAGAACCAACGAACACTCGCACAGCAGGCATAGACACTAACCACACAACTATGTTTACGTTGCTACTAGAGCTTAATGTTATATGTGGACAAAGGTGGATACTGTTCGAATTGCAAAATAGTCTCAGCAGAGCTTTTGCCATTGATGGCAAAATGTACACTTGCATTTAGAAAATCTGCAAAATCGGATCACAAGTAAAATTTTTCATATGTTCAGAATAATCATATTAAAAGAACAAAAATTTTCCCAGTCTAATCCAGTCCTGATCCGCAATTTTCAAAAAAATTGCTGTCCGATCCAGTCCTGATCTGGTCAAAATAGGCTTCAGTCCTGATCCAATCCTGATCCGTGCTCATCTCCAGTGGCGTATCTAGGGTATGACAGGCATGACACATGCCATGGACGCCACTTCGACGGGAGCGCAAAAATTGCTGGGCAAGAATTAAAATGTTATTTACAATTCCTTGAACCTCTATTTTGCGCCCCATACATTCATAAACTGCAAAGCTGCATCAACACAGCGCCCTCACCTAACGCATTAACCCGGGTGTGTTGTGCCAGCACCACCAAGCATCATGACAAAACTGTGGTATTGTGACATAACATGAGGGTCAGACATTCTGACAGAACAGAACACTCGCAAGCCATGTCCACGAGACCTCATCCTTCTCACGCTATAAGAAAGGATAAGTCAGTCTGTGCTGCTGCCTTTCAGGCAAGAAGATATTAATCAGAATCTGGCTGAGGCGAGTTTAAGTCCGTGGCTGTGAGAATCTGACTGTTACGCAAATGACTGTTGTTGAGGTCCTACAGCAGCCCGCTCCGACATGACAAAACTTCTTCAATATGGCCACTAGTGTCGGATAACTAGGCTGAATACAATGCCCCAGCCCAGAGACTAAGGTAGAGTACATTAGTTAGTCTTCGAAAAATTAGCAGTTAGTATCGTTAATGCGCCAGCTGAGCAAAAATCTTAACTCATGAAAGATATTTTTTAGTCTTGTTTAGAGCTAGCTTTTCCTGTCCAAATTTAGCTTTCTGTTCTGTGTCCAACGCCTTGTGAAAATGTCCTTGCTGCAAAAAATTAAAATGTACGTGTGACAATTTGGAAGCTATGTACAGTTCAGGTGTAGATGGCAAGCAATTTTACGAGAAGATTCTAGAGTGCAAAATGCTAGTTTCAAGTCGTGCAACTTAAATTTATCGCGTCCTGAAGTCCTGACATTCTTTGAATTGCTTTGCAAATAATGCTGATGATGGCAGTATGTTAGTGTTGAACAAATTGGAGATTTTTACAATCCTAATCCAGTCCAATATTTTCAGTGAGTAATCCAGTCTGATCCTAATCCGGTAGACCTTTCCAAATATTTGATCCAATCCGATTTATATCCGAAAAAATTCTGATTGAGCATTTTACTGCAGTGACCAATGCAGTTTGGATATCCATATCTGATCCGGTAGAGTTTTTTCAAAATCCAGTCCGATCCGGGTCCGGTTCTGAATTGGAAAATCCGGTTGGATCGCGATCCGGAAACCGGATCATGTTCGACACTGAAGTATGTATTACAAGCTGCGAACGATCTTTCAGTAAACTGAAACTGGTCCTTTCATATCGTTGAATGTGCAATTCAAGTTCAATGTGTTCCATTTGAAAAGAAATTGTCCTTTACAGAACTTGCAAAATGTTGTTTGATTTTTTTGCAAAATATACCATTTTGTTAGACAACGCTATATAGACCTATAAACTATCATAACGTTATTATTTGGATGTTTTGATATTCTTTATAATGAAAACGAACGAGTATAGAACATTTTTTTCAACCTTTATGCTGCAGAGGAACTCCGCAAATGTTTGGGTTGCTCATGGAACACTATGCAATGATCCAAAAGTCTATCATACTTCTACAATAAACATGTGAAACAGTGGTATTGCTACAACCGCAGAGAACCGTGATTGCGAATTTCGTCCCAGGCAATTTCAGTCTATTTCGGCGGAACCCCTGACAGCCACTCGCGGATTCCTGAGGTTCCGCAGAATCCTGGTTGAAAAACACAGATGTGGAAGAATGTTGTGGTCCTTACGTATGGATAATTTATATTGTACTTGCTGAAAAGTTTAAAACAAAAATAAACACAAAATATTTCCATTTCAAAACATTTGTTTTATGCATGGTTCATCATTCGTAAAAATTGTGCCTATATCTAATATTGAAATTATTAGAAAGGGCGAACATTTAAACTTTGCCATGAGCGCCACTTTGCATAGATACGCCACTGCCCATCTCTGCTGCTTACCTTGCTGTAAACATAGAATTTTTTCCACAGATGGAAATTTCAGGAAAAGTCAACATTTGTTTACATTGATTTTTATACCCTCCTGATAATGTAGCCTACTGCTATGCAAAGCAATGATCCCTTGCTACCAATGCTTTGTAGCTTTCATGTTATGCTACTGCATGTAAACCTAATGTTTCCTAGTGAATTTTGCTGGTTATCTAGTAAACCTTGCTAGTAAGCCTAATGGTGTCTAAAAACATTCCTGCTTTGCAATGGCATGCCGCACATTTCACGCTTAAATCTGCAATGGTATCATATCTCAATCATACTCCCTGCTAAAACATGATTACACAGCTTCACAAGTTACGGATATTTTTAGAGAAGGGCAACCGCTACCGTATTAATAGCATCGCTACCTCTATCCAGTGATAGCGTGACTCGAGTCAAGGACGCGAATCACGATTTTTGGCGACTCGGACTCGACTCGTGTCACGATGGAAAAATGGTGGCTCGGCTCGTCTCGAGTCACGTTTTTCACAGAATGAGTCGACTCGATTCGAGTCATAACCAATGATTGGAGACTCGAGTCAAAGTCATTTTAACAAAATCTCTGAGCCCCTGATGGACAAACCCAGTTCGTTTGCACACAAGGAAATACGCATTTTTTTGCTGCAGTAATGATCACGATTGGCACAATTTTTCTGTTTTGCCTGTCTGGTCGTGCTATGCTACATTTTAAGGATCAAGTAAGGATCCCAACATGTCGATGGCTGCAATCCACTGTTGAAGGTCATCTTGAGCTTGTGAAATGAGAAAATAATGTGACGACATGATTACGCCACATATAGGCATATTGTTGAATTCATAGCAGTAATAGAAGAGTGATCCTAGTCGAATAGGGAAACTCTATTGCTGTTATGCAGGGGTCGTCCGTTCGAATCTCTTTTTAGTTGGCTCAGAGCGATGCATAATTGTGGCTGCAACACACATATGTAATCCAACTCAAAGAGAAATCAATAGTTTGGAAAGTAAATGAAGTTAACTTATGCTCTACCATTGGCTCAGAATATCATAACAATTGGCATTGTAGAGCAGGGGTGACGAACCTATTTGCTATCGCGGGACACTTTGTCAGCTACCGCTGAGTAATTGGGCCGCACAACATTTTAAGTCATACTATGAAACCTGTTCGTTCAAGACTGCTGGTCTCGCCTGAATGCTTCGCGGGCCGCACGAAATTCTTTTGCGGGCCTCATGTTCGTCACCTCTGCTATAGAGACTTCACAATATTCACTGTTAGCAGCAATGTAATGAGAAGCTCTGTTAAGCTTAGCAATAGCGTGTAAGATATCAAAGCAGAAGATGGACAAGTATGCAACACAAACGGATCATTGGAACTGGGATACACATATAAAAATGATAAACTGTGGTAAATGGCATGAAGTATATGTAAGGTATAACAATGATGAGTCAAGAAAAGACATTCGATCAATGAATGTCTATCCAATTCTGTAAATTTGATGACATGAAAATGTAGCAGACTTGTTTCGCTGGTCAGAGACAAGGCTCAAGATTTGAACAAACGCAATGAACAATCTCAACGGATTTGAGAATCTCTTGTCAGCACAGTAACCTGCAGACTAGAGATGGCACGGTCCAAGATTTTTCAGGCCCGGACCGCCCATAGCCCACAACATTCAGCCCATTAACCTCTTGTGGACCAACGACATTTATTCTTTTCTAAACCAGTCCGCCCATGATCCGCTGAACAGTTGGCAGTCTTGTCTATTTTGTCTCCTGAGGCAAAATATCTCCAAGGGCTATTTTGCCATCTGAGGCAAAATATCTGCTCAGACTATTTCGTGTTTTGTGGACCTATCATGTGACAAGCACCATAAACAAAGTTACATGCTTGGATTAGTGTGGAAGCCTAAAACTCTAAACCTTATACCTAAAACCCCAAACCTAAAACCTAAACCTAAAACCCTAACCACAAAACCTTAACCTAAATCGCTAAACCCTAAACTTAAAAATAAAACCCTCAACCAGTCCCGTCACCATGGGATAGCTTTTTGGGGCTTAGCCCCCCCAAAGAAAGCTCCAAAACCCCACAAATGGAAGATAAAACTATGCTGTATAAATCAGTGGATTTTTTGTCAAGTTTAGAATGTCAAGACTCTCGCACAAAAGTAAAGTTTCCCTATTGAATACTTTCTGGAGGTCTCTTAACTTAAAACTCTCATCCTATAAGCCCAAACGTGAACCCTCACCATAAAACCTTCAACCTTTAGCTTAAACCTAAATCCCTAAACCTAAAACTTTAAACATAAAAACCTACAACCTACCTACAATTCGATTGTGATTTGGTACCTATATCAAAAACACCTATAGCACGCCATCAAAATGTTGCACAACACGTTTCCTCCACGAAGCAACTCAGCACCAAAACCCCTGAACGCCACGCTCATGCAAGAAGTTATCACCATGCACGAAACGTTTCTTTAAGCGGACCTGCCAGTCACGCCTGACGGAGTGCTCACATATGGGAAAAGCAAACTTGCCTCAAAATACAGCAACGGCAAAGCAATGCCAAGTGGTTTCAGTCACTTTTGTTGCCACCGAGTGGTTCTTTTAACCCAAAAAGTTTTGAAGTTTTTTTCAACATCAGCGGGCGGCTTGTGGCTGCTCGGTGAAGTCCAACCGCTAACAATATCGTTAGCGGCCCGCTCGTTTAACCTCAGCGGCCCGCCCATCTCTACTGCAGACCCAAACCTGAACTGGGAGTTGCGAAGAAGTTCAAAAGAAAATCATCAATTCCAATTTAAATCTTGTTAAAGCAAAAATGATAATATCCAAATCCATCAATATATTGGAATGTCACAAGATTTAAACCATAATCCAAGTACATGTTGATCTCTGGTCATTATCATTTATTGGGCATCAATGACGTACGGCGGTCATTTTGATAGAGTTTCCACCAGGCTAGCATCCAGCCCAAGACTCTAAAGATTCACCTGCCGTGGTGGTTGTCGCCTATATCACAAACCATTCAAACAACTTGAACAGATTCGCAGTTGATCATAATCATCAAACCACGCGCAGCACGTGTGGGAAAACGTCGACAGCATGGGACACAAACAAGAATTAATTAATTTCATTTCTCGTGACAAAATCTTTTCAATTGAACTCACTGATAAGAAATAAATAGCATTTTCGACATAGAATCATCAAATTAATCTACTGGCTTACGTGTTAGGAAGTATCCGTTTTTCGACTGCTATCAACATTCCACATTTTAGCGTTAGGCTACTTTGCACATGAGCCTAGGCTCACCACCAGAGATGATCAGATAATGGATTATTACTATCCGATCCTATCCTGTTTTTGAAAAATGATATCCATATCCGATTCGAATCCTGTTTTGGTTAAAATCATACTATCCGTATCCAAAAACTATCCGAAAGTGTATTATGATGCACAACGTACATTTTTGTGTAGTGTCTATTTTGCCTTGTCAGGCAAAATAACTGCTCCAATTTATTTTACCTTTAGCTGAACACGATTGGCTGAAGTAGTCACATGACAAGTTTGGAACGCATGTCCTACTTAGTTGACCGTGACATCTGTAACAGCTCAGTCCCACATGCATCGACAAGTGTTGCAATGGCTTCAGAGCTGGCAAGCAGTTAGCAGCTTCTTGTTTGCATTAAGTGAACTGCAGGCCAAACCCT
>Ga0210059_1017720_pt1 | contig 10114 bp, 9 predicted proteins | sample Ectturendosymbi2_FD_188042 | JGI IMG/M metagenome (GOLD analysis project Ga0210059, IMG submission 188042) | Ecteinascidia turbinata endosymbiont from Florida, USA - Sample 2 (SPAdes) (version 2) | ecosystem: Host-associated > Tunicates > Ascidians > Unclassified | place: Key West, Florida...
TGCTTGCAACGAAATGGTGGACATTTGGAACACATCTTGGGAAAGCCATAAATTGACTAAAAATCGACAGAAATAGTTGAAACTCTGGTGAATGGTCTTCCATAAACTGAATAATGTGTGGTTGTAAGTTGAAATAAATAGCTTTTTAATCAAAGTCACAATTGAAATTTTCATGGGTACACATCTTTTTGGGTCACCCTGTAGAATTGTTGCCATTGTTGCGAGTTCTTCCCAAACCAATTCCTAGCAGATACTTTCTTTAAAGTAGCTTCCACATTAAAGTGTACATGCTCATCAACTGTTTTGATTATTCTTGTACTCCGCGCGGGTTTCATAGAATTACGTGAGGTCTTGCATGCATAACTCACTTTAATAAATGAATGGTTTATTTTACAGGCGAGCTGACGTCAGAGGCTACACCTCCCATTAGCTTCCAGTCGACAACAGGTAAAAGCTGCCTTTTGAACGCATAAATCGCCACGTCGGGGTTAATCGAGAGTGGATATTCATAACTTTTCAAGTTCAGGCCGCATAAGCAGAGAAACATCCGCGCGAGATTCGCACGCTGCGATGTCTAGTCAAGTGATCACGTGCCTTAGCGGACTTAATATGTTTACAATCAAGACGTTTGATTTCCTGGAATGATTCATGCTGATACTCGCCGGTGAAGAGGTTCAACTACACGATTGGCTCTTCAGTGTTTACTTCGTTCTTGTTGTTTCGGCCGAGATCAAAAAAAAACAACTCAAGTTAGAATAGCGAGAAACCCATGTGGGTTGAAATTTATTTTACATTTAATCCACGACGCAGTCTTGCCAGGAACCAAGGATGAAGCACTATGAAAACATGAATCTACTTGCAAGTTTGTAATTTTTCGCTCACACGAAACCTGTGGATAGATTATTGCCATAAACCGTCATCATTAATAAACATTTTTATCCACAGCTGTCTTTGCTGACTTGGGAAACTTAGAAACACTTTTTACCTTTCATGAAATGCTGATATCTGACTCGTAAAATGCAAATAAATTTAGCTAAAAATGGAGAAATGTTTCGGTCCAGTTGCGTTTCTTAATTTGAAACAGGTTTGGGAGTATAAAAACGCAAGATGTGTGACTTAAAATAGCATGCTGTCGCGACTTGCCATACACCTTCAGTGTGTCTTTGTGTCTATAATTATGCACTCGGCAAAGTTCCGGCACTGCTGGAAGCTTTTCAAAGTTCCATCCTCATCCTGCATAATGTACAGTAGCCATGGTCAAGATCTCAACTCTTGGTGAATGGTGAAGTTACATTATAAAAATGAGTGTTCGTTCAGGCAAAGGCGGGTGTTTGATAGATTGTTGCTTTTGAAATGCGTAATCGTAAAAAAGTTATTGAAGTGCCCAATTGAAAATCCACATGCAAACAAATTCATTCCTGCCAAACAAATCTGTAACTTGAGGTAATGTGATGCAAACGGCCGCAGTGGTTTACATCAGGCCTGCCTTTCAAAGTGAAATGCTTTGTTTTTCAAAAATTTCAATATTTTCTGATGGTTGAAATTGATGTCACAATTTTTGGTTTTCCAACCATCAATTCTGAGTTATATCGGCGTTGTTTGAAATTCGAATAAACAGCAGTTGCTCTGAAACGAATTTGTAATGTACGTTTTGCAGCACCATTCATGTGACTTCTCGTATTGTTGGACCGTGGATAGCACACCGATAAATACAATTACCTTTGTTCTACTGCCTTTTTAAGCTCACAGATTTCTTAGTAAACCCCATCTTATTATAAATAGTTTTTATTTGATGTATTCATCAGAAAAAAAATTACAGCAGCAGTTAGCCTGGCGCAAAGGTTGCCTTGAGGGTGTGTGTGCGTATATGAGCAAAAGTTGGAATTTGTGTGCGATAGTCAGAAAATGTATCAAAAATAACGGTTTGGAATTGCCACATCGAAGGGAAGGAGATGAAGCGTTGATTTGACAGATTTTTAAGTAAATATGTAAAAAGTAAAGAACGCACATCGAATCAGCAAAAAGCTGCTCGTAAGAGGAGAGCCAAGGTTCATCCGTAAAGGCCCAGCCATCGTCATGTTTGAATTAAAGTTAACTCTTGTGCCTTCTTTTTTGGTGGTAGATACTGTAGAATTTCTTGTTTAATTTAGATCAATATTTGCAGCTCGCAACAATACAATCATCCCCACCAAGGAAGACAAAGCAACGTATCTCATAGCGGCTGTGACGTCAATCATCCTGCTGACGTTGATAATCGGCGTGGTCGTGATGTTAAGCCTCTTTTGCAAACGAATGCGCTGTTGCTGTTTGAAGAGCCGGAAAACCCCGAATCCAGTTCTCATGATCGAGATGGAAAGCATGAAGCCGAATGGGAATATCTCGGTGAGTACGACGATGCGGAGGGGCAGTTGACGATCGTTTTGCTGCTTTCACTTTGTTTTACAATGATTTATATGATTCGATTTAATGACTCGTAACAATGACTCCACTTAAATTGAGTCATGACTTTCTCTGACTCCAACTGATGTAAGTAACACATTCAAGCAAGTTGTGATGACTCGAATCACATTTTTGCAAAAACGTGATCGCGCAATCTGATCGATTTCTCACTAATAAACTCGATTCACACTTTTTACTCATTAGTCGGCTACATCCCTACTGTAAAGATCGAGTTTTAGGTGATGAAGTTCAATTTTCCGGATTTTAATTCCTTTTGAGCTGACAATTCGTTAACCGGTTTTGACATGAATTGAATTCTACCCAGACAGTCGAACTGACATAGTGGGAGGAGGCCAATGATTAGTTGGGAGGAACAGATCTTTGGTAAGAAACCAAAGAATCTCACTTTTTTAAACTGAAGCAGAGCGAACTGGATCAAAATATTTTAAAGGAGCGCTTGTCCCCCGTGGACCCGCAGATTCACTTCAGGTGTAAACAGTAAAAAGTGTCGTGATTAATTGTGAAACGAATTCTGTCTGAAGCAATGCCAGGCACTTCTGCAATTGCGTTGATCTGACAGATATTTGTCACAGGTGGATCTAATGTTGATATTAAACACTTACGTCCAGGATGTTGCTTTCATAAATATTTTTTATCATTTTAGCATGAAGATGGTGCCGCTTCTGAAGAAGCAGACATTTTACCGAGCATCAGCTTGTTGGCAAGCCAAAATAACTGTGCAAACCACGTGCAGTCTCAAGAAATCCTGGAGAAATTTCCCAATGGGATAACATCACGGGTGGAGATGGAACAACCGACGAGTTTCGAAGGAATGCGAACTCATTCTCATTGCTCAGAACCTCTTCTGGATCAAATGGGCTTTGATTTCAAAAACGATGTATCACGCGAAGAGTGTGACTGTTTACACGACAGTAGTTTCCTCCTTCAAATGTCAAGAGGCAGTCCAGGTACGGAGGCTCGAACCAGCGACCTGCATACGCGGTCTTCGTTTCCGCCAACCTCTTGTTCCGACGACATGCCTTATTCCCTCATTTGCAATGGTTCACCTCAACCTATAAGTATCGGGAGGCATCCGGTTCAGTGTTTTGTTGCTACCAACGGTGGATTGGCTGGACACGCCTTGGAAAAGTATTCTTTGGGGACACGACTGGAAAGCATTTCAGGGCACAAACGTATAAAGTTGCCAACTCGCAGGTACATATTTCTCACGAACTTCAATGCTTTCCCCTAACTCTCCCTGTTCTTTGATTTTTCTCATATCTTGCTTCGGATCCGATTTGCTTGTTTCTAGAATTTCGAAACAAGAAGATGCTTGTTTGTGGTTAACTTGTAAGAAACAATACTCTGTCTATTCACACAATACTTTTCCATTTATAATAAGCTTTAAAATAGTTTTGATTTAGTTCTGATCCTCCCGTCTAAAAGCTGCTTACAGGGTCTTGGCCTTCAACTTATTTGTATCGATGGATAGAGAGCTAGTCTTCGTCGAAAATTAAATCTATCGAATATGCATCATGTGCTGATTTTATGGAAACTTCAAGTCCTGGTTCTGACAAAACCATAAAATATATGCTTATAGGCTTTTTTAAATAATTAGCTAAATATCACTCTGAATAAAAATTAGTACGAATCAGTGGAAAGATTATATGAACGTTTTCCATCACTGAAAGAACAAAAAGCAAAAAATTGCCTTAATCCTGGCGTTTAGCATCAAAGTTATTTGGTTCACTGATTTTGTTTGAGCACAGTTTTACTCATTAAATTTACTTTAGAAAAATGTCAATAGAAAAGTCTTAATTGCTGTAACATCTATTCCAGCAAATCATCTTGTTTTGCATTGCATGCAAATTGGAACTGTATTTGAACTTGCGTCATTTGTGGTAGATATTATTTCGTGAATGCTGATCCATGCTCTATTGTTATGGAGATGATCATTGACAGACTTTTTTGAATTATTTCTAAAATCCGAAACATAGATCGAATATCTGAGGAGCGTTGCTATATAGTGCCAATGCCATTGCAGAGGTTCAAAGATGTCTCCCAAACCATGATACGTTTGGTTTTACAAAGACATGATATTAGCTCAAAGAAACCATGATACGTTTCGTTTGTACAGGCATGGTAGCTTTAACTGTGTAAAGCCATGTCACATTTATCTCTACAAAGCCATGATACTTTTAACTCTACAAGGCCGCAATGAGTTTTAACGCTATAAAACCGTGATACTTTGAAACCGTGCGTTGGAAATATTGGATATTTGGTCAAGGTGGAAAATGTTTAAAAGGTAGAAATGCTTGAAAAATCACTCAGATCACGCAATGCTCATCGTAAACATGGTTTACCTTGGATTTATTACGCAAAGACTGGGTACACCATGCTGTACATTGGGGAGGCTATGCTCATCCCTCATGTCTCTGTAAGCGCTTTAACTATATGTTCTGTAAAGATGACTCAGATTCGAAAGAAGTTTCTACAAAACCTCAATTTTTGGCAGAACTGCTGAAGTGAGACCCGGAACTTAGAAACACTAGAAAATTTTGCAATAAAATGAATGCTAAATTTTTTCAGAAAAATACGAAAACTGTTATACATAAAAAGAACCAACTTTTCAAAGATTTTTTTTTACATTCATATGCATTAAAACAGAATTGACATTGCTTAGTTTAGCAAAACACGTTTATCAAAACGATTTCTGAAAAACAAGTTTGTTCAAAGCCATAAAAGACTCTAAACAAACCTTGATGACGTTGTTTAAGAGACTGAATACACTGCTGCAAGTTAAACTTTTCTTGATGAGGTTCTTACTCAAATTTTCTCCACATCTGATTTCAAATGAAGGAAATCTTTGTAGAATGGTTACAAAATAACAATGTCAATAAGCTGCCTTGCCATGGAAATACTAGCTTAATAATTGGCATCACTTCAAATCGCAAGTGGACTCAAACGAACAGTAGAGAGTAAACCACCATAAAAAGTTTCTCAATAATTTGAGGTTGGCAGTTTGTTTAGTTGCGCATAACTTTTAAGAGCGCAAAATACTTTGAGTAGGATCAAACATGTCAGATTTTTCAAACAATTATTCAACCGTAGCTCGAAGCATCCTCCGGCCTAAAGATTTTCTATTTGTTTCTCAGCTCTCACCCCTTATCATGATAAAAATGATTTGCACCTCAGAAGCAAAAGCTGGTATTTTACATAAAAAACTTACATAAACACTGCATCAACATTCCAGTAACATCACCACTAAAGTCGCGAAAATTTGAGCAGATATGAACAAAAATTTAAAGCTACAGTGTATCGCCAAAGACCTACGAAGTACTAGTGCTAATGTATTTCGACAACCAAACAAAACAACGCAGAGAAGTTGAAATTAACTACTTTTACCTGACTTGTTTGCAATCGCGCCACAAGTCCCTGCTGGCCAATAGTGATTCGCTTCTTTTCTGCATCGGGTGGTTAGTGCGCCTGCTGGTAGGTTTTGTGTTCGACCCCTCCACGGGCTGGGCTTTACAAACACTATGTAAAGTGATATCGCAGCCTTCATGCCTGGCGCACGGTGGGTAAGTCTCTTTCTCAGTTCAAACATGAGAGAAGCAACCCTACATGAAGGTTGCCTTGGCCTGCCTTATACCATCTGAGCATCTTCATGAAGGACCAACGGTGTGCGGCTGCGAGGCATAAGCAACCTCTGCATCACCTACTGTAATAAAAACTCTGTCTGGTCGTCGCTGTGTGTGTGTTTGTTCACTGTTCTTTCTGCTAACGCGTTTCTGAACGTATCGTGTACTTGCGTCATGCTTGATTACCCGCTCAGTGTCGGCAATGAAGGGATGGGCCGCAGTTGCTTTATAATCCAGTCGCTCGAAGACGCTGCATGATTCTGCTGAGAATCAGCTGTGGCTCTGAGCTGACTCTAAGGGATGGAAAAATATAGTTGCAAAATATTGGAACTTATGTTTTATTTCTTCAGATTCAGTGTGGGCTCTAGTGTGGAATACGGCACTGGTGAAGTCGCCAGTGGACGAAGAGGATGTTATGAAATGGATGAGAATTACGAATTGGGTCCACTGTCTGTACCGTACACGTCCATGTGGGATACGATACTCCCAGACTACATAAAGCAATCGTCGGAGCGGCAGGAAGAGCCAGTGCAAAACGCTGAACTCCATTTTTCTATTTCTTCGTCCGAAAATGGCGCTTCTGAACGGTCGGGTTGCGATGGAACGCACTATTCCGACTGTCGCCAGCCGGCCGTCGACCGCGACGCAGAGCTAAGGAGCATTCTTCCCTCCATGTGCCCGGCTTGCAAAAGGAAAATTAGTGGTCATCATGCATTGCACTCACGCCCCGCCAGTGGTCACAATAAGGGAGATATTGATGAGTTTCTTCTTAGGAAATCAATTCTACCACCGCCCAACGACTCAACTGACAACAGAAGCTCTGCTTCGGACGAGTCGGTTGACTCGGGCTACAGTCCTGAGTCGCCGAGTTAGGAATGCTCAGGGCAAGCGGCAACTTTCATTTCCCGAAGCATGCCGTGTGCTGCTAGTAAATGTTGGTGCAAAATCTCATTTCGTTATAATCGTTGCGTTATTATTGCCTAACGTCACTTTGTTTTGTTTATGCGATTCTAGCCAGTTGTTTAATTACAGAAGTAAGCTGAATTTTTGCGTTTGCTTCCCAACGTTTAGATTCATTAATTTTTGAAATAATTTGCTGTTTCAGCATGGCATAAAGGAAACGTTGTTCTTGCCTGTTTTCTCCGTGAAGGCAAACTGTCATCAACAAAAGTTCTTGGTTTTACACACTGTGCTTTTGCAGCCATAGTGAAAGCAACTAAATACAGCTTGGCATCTTGTCCAATTTTACAGCAGAAGAGTTTTCAGGAACAAACTCTTTAGAGCCCCTGATATTATTATTCGAGTTCCAAGTTTTGTCCAAGTAGCTCTGAAGCAGCTGGAACTCTTTAAAAGACTTGCTCCGCAGTGGAACCCATCTTTCTTGTATCAGTAATTTTGTTGATAATTTCGTCGTGTCAACCCTGTGCCGGGAACCTCTTGTACTGCTGCATCCACGAGCAAAACTTTGTCCATTGGATTTAGATTACTATCTGGTGGCAGTAAGACGATGAACGCGATGCTAAAGAAAAGGAAAGTCATATTTAAAATGCAGCAAGTAAAACGAACCGGCAAAGAGGTTGCACTAATATGCTTTTAAATATGAAATAATTGCTGCAGTCATCGGTGTCGCCTAGCGAAAATTTGATATTGCTGATATTTGACGCAGTAATGTGAAATGCAGAGTGTATGTGGACGATTAAAAGTTTTTGCGATTTATTAGTATTACGCTTAAATTTTGCACAGATATGAAAAAGTTCATCGGCTACTTATGCAGGGAAACGATTGTTCAACCACGCTTGCGGGTCGTGGACAGAACAATCATCAAATGAGCAATCTGAAAATGTCTTTAAGCTCATCAACTACACACCGGTTGGAATTCCATAGTTTCCGGAAGTCCCAAGTTGTTTCTTCTTTGTCCTTCACAGCAACGTCATTCGCTTTCATGCGTGACCGCACTCAAACATTGCATACCCCAGGCGGCCGCTACGCCAAGTGACAAAAGCAACATCCTGCATCTGTTGCTTGTGTTCGTGGTGCACTGTGTCCAAGACCTATGTAGCCACATCTTCTTGCTTTGCTTACTGCTTTAAGAGTGTTTATAATTGCTTTGTCCGAGGTGTGCTGTTGTGATTTTACAGAAGCTATTGTACATGAAAAGTGATGACTTGTTGATCCTTTCAACGTTTTTTTCACCTCATCTCATTGAAAAAATTGGAATTACAACATTTGCCGTTCTTTACATTGAATTGATGGTCAACACGGTTGCGCAGGTCAATATGCAGACGCAGTTCATGGGAAGCTAGGTTGCTTTGAATAGGATGGTTCTATGAAAAGTGTTGAAGCGTTAAAGGAAGGCAATCAAATTGTTAGATGAGTTCGCAAAGCTCCTGCTTTTTGTTATTTGAAAAGGCGACGGCGGGAACTGTGAAGTGGCAGTGACATAGTTAATGCTGAATAGCTTATCATCTCTGTGCCTTACACTTCACAATATTCGTCGTGCAAGTGAAGATCGTGTAGCTCGCAACGATTGCACATATCCGCCACGAAAGAAAAGCTTACACATAAAAATTGCACTTACAGAAAAGCTCAGAATTTTTTGTAAAAACAGATCAAATCGGTGTTTGATCCAGTTTTTGCTGGCGGCACTTTCACGATTTGTATGGTCAATTGCAAAACTACGTAGCATCAGGGCCAACTCGAAATATGTTGATTGTGACCCAGCAAGTTAATCTAAGGACATCAGTTGCGATGGGAAGGTAGACAGGTGACTTGCCTAGCTTATTGAGCAGCAATATGTGTAATGCGATTATTTACAATGGTCTCAAGCGCCTGTCTTTTCTTTGAAACCCTTACATTGACAATGTTCAAAAGGTTAACAAACAAGCCTGACGGAAAGCCTCGTATTACTTTTAGAAGACCATCTGTGCATACACTGGCATTAGTTTATCGATCTGCGATCTGTTTGGTATAACTTGTGATGTGGGTGCGTGAGCTAAATGGAATAATTATACCATTCAGCTTCCAATAATCACCACAAATGCAGAAGTTAACTATAAATTTTTACACAAAAGTACAATCGTATGATGTGCAAAAGTCTCTTTAGACCGGCCCATGGTCTAGAGTGGTAAGTGCGTCAGCTTCGGTGCTGGTGGGTCGAGAGTTCGACTCTCGGCCGGGTATTGCCAAGACTTTGTAAACTGGCACTGTAGCCTGCTTACCAGGAGGACGGTGTGCGGAAGAGCAGCAGGGAATTCACCCTGAACACAAAAAAACGAGTGAATTGAAACCCGCAACTTGTACAAACTCAGTCGTAGCGCTACAAGACCATTGTAGGTATAAAGCGCCAAACCACCATATCAAGCAAAGCAAAAGTCTCTTCATAATTTGAAAAATTAATTACAAAAGCAATTGCAAGAGTTTTGAACCAGGTTTGTTCTGATGTAAACAGCTGTCAAAATTTTTCGTACCTTTTTTAATGCGCTTCTATGTGGGCACCAATAGTTGCACGAAGCACATCAAGCCAGTCCTCAATTTCTTGCCACGTTCGCTGTAGCATATCCACATCAATGGTAGCAATGGGATCAGAAATCTTTTGCTTCAAGTCAGCAATGTCCCGTATCATTGTTCGATACACGATATCTTTGACATAACACCATAGAAGGAAGTCTAAAGGAGTGATATGGTGGCCATGGGATTGGCCCGTCCCTTCCTTCCACTGGTCCAGAAATGTTTGATGGAGTAACTCATGAACCCGCAGCACCTATAATGGGGAGATGCACCATCTTGCTGGAAAATGATAGTTGGTTGAAAGTCTTCAGTTGTGGTCATTCATGTATTTGGTCAAAAAGTCGAAGAAACGTCCGCACTAATTGATGAGTCGTGTAAGAACAGTAGACCAATTATTTGATTGCACATGATTCCTCACCACACATTCACTTTTGGACTAGCCCGGTGAAGCTCCTTAGTCACATGGGGGTGTTCTCATACAGTCACATGGGGGTGTTCTCATACAGTCACATGGGGGTGTTCTACAG
>Ga0210059_1017721_pt1 | contig 10114 bp, 6 predicted proteins | sample Ectturendosymbi2_FD_188042 | JGI IMG/M metagenome (GOLD analysis project Ga0210059, IMG submission 188042) | Ecteinascidia turbinata endosymbiont from Florida, USA - Sample 2 (SPAdes) (version 2) | ecosystem: Host-associated > Tunicates > Ascidians > Unclassified | place: Key West, Florida...
AGGGCCAGGCAAAGTGGGCCAAGGTGGCCTAAAAGTCCTCCACTTATGACGTCACTCACAGAAAACCCGCACCCCCCAGGCAAAAAATTTTTTTCGAGTGCAACCTACTAGACTGGCCGATCCGTTTGAGCCGTTGAACAGCTCTCTAGCGCAAATCGGCGGAGGAGCTAGGGCGTTGGTAAGGCAACTGAAAATTGCTGTTTTTTAGGCTGAAATCAAAGTACGAATATCACGTAGGCTGGCTCTGTACGTGTTAAGACCCCGCCATCTGTCAATTATATGCTTGTGGTGCTATCATAAATGTGAATCATAACGAATACAAATTAATGAATGTAATACGGAACTATAATGATAAAAATATCGGTTGTGCTTTGTTGGAATTTCAGCTAGCAAGTATTCACACCAGGACAGATGTTAGGAGGCTGATGTAATCTCACCATCATTGGTAGAGCGTACTTTTTCTGGAGTTGGTTTGTTTCTGCAATAGGGTCGATTGAAACTGTTATAGTAGAAACCAGACAGGAATTATTATTGTAATAATGTGAACTTCACAAAAATCTGTGTGTGTTTCAGTTTTGCTGATGTAACACAAAATGTTGATATGCGCAGTTCTAAAAATTTGAGGCTTAGCAAACTGTTGGGCCTCATTTTGAAGTTGTGGCTACTGTTTGCGACCCACTTCGGGGTCGCGACCCACCGGTTAGGAACCATTGCACTAAATCATCTGAATTTGTAGGTAGCTGTTTGTTGAACTGGCCAGGTATATCAACAAAAGTAGCAATATGGCTCTTTGTTTATTGCGCAATACCGACAGACCTCCTGTAGAATTCCATCTTGTCATAACAGCTATGCCAAACGATGTAAATTTGCCTTTTTCACATGCCTACATTGCTGTTGACACATGCGTCATTGGGTTGTATGCAGTTATACTATTCAAAACTTTTTTAATTTCCTGTGAGCTTTTCAGTACGTTCGAAATTGTGAAGAAGCACAGTTTTGTGTTGTATGCATAAGTTTATTTTTAGCTGGCATGTTAATCTCTGCTAGAGTTGACCATAAATTGTTTTTCAGGAGACTTTTGAGAAAGAATTATGGATATTTTGGTGGGGGGACGAACCACAAATAGAAGAAATTACCAGGCATAAAGGCTTAACAGGTATGTTTTGTATTTTTTGTGTGGTCAATTTGCAAGGATAGGAAATGAATTGCTGACTGTGCAGAATACTGATCACACAGCTTGCTCACAGACTTCGGTGCCATCTAGCAGGCTAAGACAAGTTTGCATTCATAGGATTTTTGTGCTGTATTAAAGAGGTTATTGTGATGTTTTCCCCACCGTAAAATACTGTCAAAACGTTGTTGATTTGTGCACTGAGCAGCAGATGGCAACAACCCTAAGGAAAAAGAATTCTCATTTTCTTATGGAGGGTATGCTTGAAAGGTTAAATTTTGTTTTGCTGGCCAATATCCTGCTAACCCAACAGTTTGTTAACTGTGGGATTGCTGTCCAATTTAAGATAAAATGGGTTCTTATGCATTGGACTTCTTTATACGAATCATTGATATATACTGGCCAGTTTTCCAAATTTTTTGTTGGTAGAACAAAAGCAAATGTAACAGGTTGTTTAAGGCAGTGTTCTAAGATTTTCCATTATATAGCATTGGGAACATAGGGTTTATTTTATGTACTGCGTTGTTTAAATATTTTAGTCACCATTTATAGAGTTATGAAACATTATTTCAACAGCTTAAAAAACTCCATACTGATCATGGCTCATAATTCACTACAGATGCTATGCTTTTACTCCTAGGTTTCCTCTTGGCCAGTTGTGTTCATTGACAAATTACTGATTTTAGCACCAGTAATTTAATTTGCATTAATTGTTTATATATGTTAGCAAAATGTAGAATTGTGCTATTATTATTGGATCCCTGTTCAATGTGTTTCTCAGACAAGGGCAGTGGTTGCTGGGAAGAAGGCTTGTCATATGAATGCAGGACACTCCTTTTCAAAGCGATCCACAATCTTGTTGAAAGGTATATCTAACTGAATGCATTTTGCTGCTTACAATGTGCCTTGGTTTCCTTTACATTTTGGTTTTGTTTGCATTGGCTGCACTGTGAATTAATGTGTGCCATAACGTCCTTGCGAATAAATAAGTGTTTCAATGACGGTATTGTTGGCCATGTTTTAAGTGAAGTAGCCAGTTGTTTTTAAGTTCACCATAAAAACACCAATTTTATATCAAGGATTAGGGGCGCTATTTTAAACAAGGTCTAAAATCTCTTAGTGTGGATCAGTTTGGGTTGATTTCAAGGTGTATTTTGCAGTTATGGATAGCCCATCACTACTGAATCTATGTTGACAAAGGATTTTAAACTCACATTGCCTGAAGCTTGTGTAACAGTATATTGGCGCTCAGTGGTGAAGTCCTGTAAGCAAATTGAACATGAGTTAACTTGTGTTGCAGTTGCGAGATTTTGAAAACACATATTCACCGTAGCATGTTCGAGAGAGGAACGCGTGGTTTTGCTGTAGCTTGTACAGGTTGGATGGTTGGTAGCTTATTATATAATATTGTCCTTTTTTCAGATGTCTGCTGAATGAACAGTTCGTCCGGATCGGGCGATGGTTTATAAAGCCTTTGTGCAAAGATGGCGACGAAGACATAAGGTGTGCATAGTATGTTACACGTTAGTCTGTTTTGCTGCTTGTACGATACCACCGTCTGTACGACGTGCTGAGATATGTCCACTTTCTGGGAAGCTACGGTACGTAGTGACGGTCCGATTACCTTTTTTATCGCTGGGGAATTCAAAAGTTCTATGTTAATTTCCTTCCTGTGGTGTGTTTGAGAAACAGTTGTTGTCACATTTTGCATCAAACAATTGCAATCACTAATTGTATTGCTTCTTATAAGTCAGCCGAGGGTGTTGCATCGCCCTAAGCACTGTGTGGTTTTTCGCTGGTGGAGACCAGAACATGGACGTCAGCAGCAGTTGCTGTGCGAGTGGTTGCACCACAGATCAGGACGGTTGTAGTTTAGTGTCTCGCTGCCGATAGTAATTGCCTTGGTTTGGTGGTTGCATTTAATCAATGCCTGGTGTGTCGTAGTCTTGCAGTTCTCCGTTTCATAGATAGCGGCAGTAGAAACGTTTACAAGACTCTTGTTTGGGCCAACTTGCTCTTAAATTTTGCTGTCCCCGTGAAGCTTGTGGGAAGAGATGGATGTCGTTTTTTCTTTGTTAGGTTGAAACCCAAATGCTTTTGCGTTGCTTGATACAATTCCCTGTTTGCCACAAACAAGCATCGGTAAGAGCTACGCTGTTTGAAACCGTTGACCGTGGGCTTGCATTTTGTTATTGTTGAACTGCCATTTCACTGAGATGGCTGTGTAACTGCAATCGCGTCGTCTGGGTATTATTTATGTAGCAGAGATGTTGTTGAACTTGTACGAGGTTATGCCACTTGCGACTTGCTCTCTCAAACACACGCGTCGATCCATCGGGCAGCAGTGCATGGAATGCATAACTTAAAGCTGAGCCCAGCGGCTGCGTGTGCAGTTTGATAAAGATGTGCTGTAAAGGAAAGCGTTATGCAGCTTGGTGATGTCTAAACCTATTTCATGCTGCATGGCGTCTGTGCGAGCCGGTTGTTCGTTCACAATCCAAATTTGATTTAGTGTCAGACAATAATCCTTATTTTCATGTTCTGTATGTTGTGGATCTTTGTGGTTTACAGCTGAACTGCATTAGAATTAGATGCAACTGGGTTAAATGATTTTGTTGTATTTTCTGCTCCTGTTCAATCCTGTCGTATAACATATCGAGATAGGTGTGATGTAAAGAAAATAGATGTTTTTTGTTTTTTCCTGTCCCAAGCATACCTTGTCCTTGACATCTTTTGCTACAAACTGTTGCTACGTGGGAAATAAGTATCGCCAGATTTCTCTCATCATGAAACTGTCTTTGTCGGATGAAGCAAGCCCCAACTTACGGATTAACAGAAGTTTAACCCATAAGATATGCGTTTATTCGAAACTACACCTGTCATCACACCAGACCCCAGTTTGAAAGTTGCGCGCACAAGACAACTTCGATTAAATGTCTACTCAGCGCGGAGTGCCATATGCAATGAAAACTGACTAGTGTGATTGAAATAATGTCGCCATGACATCAATTAACTTTGAGACCGTGCTTTAATGGCTCTTGTGGATTCTGGTGACAGATGTTTTGCGGTGTCAGTTGCTCTGGTAGCAAATGACATGTTACTGACGGATGCTGCCGTGGGAGTTTGCTCATGGGTTTGTACAACGTGTTTGACCATAGGCGCCGAGCTACGGGAGTGCGGCACTCCCGTTAATTTTTCATTTTATGATTGAACAGTTCTTTGTTAACAAGCACATTAGACATTATTTTAATGTAGTGAAACGTTTTCCGCTAGGTACGGAATGGAAGACTTAAAAATTGCAACGTAGGTTGCATCAGTTCTAAGTTGTGCCGCAAAGAGAAGCACTCCGCTGTATGTGACTTTTGCACAGGCAATGTTAACGAAGAGCAGTTGCACAGCAGAATCCAGCAATGTTTGGCAAGTAATGATTTAAACAATCCCACTCAACGCTATTTTGAAACTGTTTGTGGAAAACCAAACTTCAACTAATTTATTTCCGAGTTTAACGTGTTTGCTGTGCACGTGTATTTCGCATTGCTCTAGGCTACCTGTGAGGCAGAGCGTGCCTTTAGTGTACTTCGTCGCATTAAAAATATCTGCGATTGACCATGACTCAACGTAGGTGGAATTCTTGTTGTTTACTAAATATTCGTTCCACTGTGACAGACGAACTTAATGTTGAAAGATTGATGGATGTTTAGATTGATAAGACTATAGTTCGTATAAATACTTGTAGATAATTGTGTGTTTCCAACTTTTCCTGATTCCAGTTTGATCTGTTGTGAACGTGTTCGGAAAGCTTTGAAAAAATAATGAGTGATCGAATAATTGTCAGTCGCCTGTAAAATTGGCATTAGTGTGAGAGCCGCTTTGGGATGTTTCAACCGATGTTATTTTACCAATTTAAGTAGGTTTTGACGTCATAGTTTGTGACGCCATGGACTTCGCACGCCCGTAGAAGTTTCAAACTCGCCACCTGTGTGTTTGACTGGCCCCTGAAAGGACAACTTTAAAGTATGTTTGCGTCAGTGGTGCTCAATATATTCACAGTCGGCTCCTGGTATTGGTGTTCGATGTATTGCAATCTCCCCTCAAAGTTAAAAATGTTGTAACGACATGCACGAGAATTTGTTCAAAACAACAGATTCACACATTTTGCCTCTAACCACAGTGCTATCACCATCACCAATGTTTGAAACATTATAAACAAAGAAACAGTGAAGTAGCCCTTACACTTCAGGCAGTGGTTTGCTTTTTACTTCCACTGCTTAACGTTCACTGAGTTCATAAACATCGTTCATGCTGCCACAGGTAAATATGATTAAATCTTTACTCTGCGCCCTGAAGTGTAACTGCACTAACGAGGTCGAACACAAAGCCATGACGAGAATCGAGACTACAGCTTGACAACACTATCTCTAAATGTTTCTTGGCGTTGGATGCTGTTGGTCTCTTTCCTGTATGTCAAATGACTGTCAACGCATCATCTCAAACTAACGCCATTGAGACAGTTTACAGCGTTATGATAGTATATCATGTGCAGCATGTGGTGCTTGTGGTGATTGAAGTAATAGCAACAACAGTAGTGCTCCGTCCGCGTAGGGTTAGCAGAACTGTACCAATCGGCCTTGTCACAGTTGGCGGGCGCTGATGGAAAGCTGCGGTACTTGCAAACTAACTTGGCGGTCTGATTCGATCAGTTGCAATAACTGCTGCAAACCCGTGTCAGGAAGTTGTTTCTCCGCTAGTTCAGCCTGTGACGCTGCTGCCTGACGACAAAGGGCGCCAATGCGTGGACTATGCTCAACACCAGGGAAAGCCACGATGCTACCTGTTTGCTAAAAACACGTTAAAAGAGCGTGCAAAGTGTATTGTAGCACTTCAGTCGTCGACTAAGCAACCGTTTTTTCTAATTCTTTTTCGCTTGATAGTTGTTGTGATTTCAGTTTCAGGGCGCAGATTTAGATTACTTTAGCGATATTTGTTTGTTAAAAAATTCTGCTGTTCACCAGGTAAGGCAAGCCCAGTGCGCGCTTTGGGTGTCTGGCTATCGATTTCACGTCGTCGGTGCCTTGTCAATTGTATCGCTCTGGGCAAGCAAGCACTGTTGACGTGCTGCCGAGAGTTGAGCGTGCGCGCGCGGACCTTCTGTGAAAGACGATTGCCCGTCTCAAATCGCTGTACTGTTTCAAAGCTCGCTTGGACTGAAGATTGCGGATCGCAACCGGTGCTCGCTTTTATCACCAAAGCCCTGTGGCGTAATTTGCTTAATGCTGAACAGTTATAACTTTCTTGCCGCTGCCACCTGCCGTGCGCTTACGCGTGTAACTGGCGTCGCTTGCTCAGCTTTCCCGTTACTGGAACCTTGCTGCACAGGACCAAACCAACAGAGCTGCTTGTCCGCTTTTCGGCGCAACATGTTCGCGGGACTTGTCAGTTGCACGTCTTAAATAAGCAGCTGTACCTCCACATATTTATTATAATCTGCGCATTAGGCGAACGTGTAAAATCATGTCTATTGTTAAATAAACGTACGCGATCGTTTTATTCGATATTGTGATGAAGTGGTTGCCAAGTGAATGGTTGAAATGGTTAAGTGACACTTCTTACTGCAGTGGCAGCCTAAACGATGTGGCCTTCTTGGCTTTCGCGCTTGATTTTCTGTGAAGCCACGTATTTCGTTATGAAGCTCGCGGTTGAATGGTTTGATATGATAACATAAGAGGTGGAAATCAAGAAAAGTTTTAATTAGCTTGTTGGGAGTGGTTCATTTTTACTTCGTGCACTGGTTGTTTCAGAAGTGAAGCACAGGCTATGGAGGTTAAATTAATATCACGGAAAGATCGTTGTTCTGTTTCCAGCCTTTTGAAGTTACTATATGCCAGTGTCCCTCGCTACTAACGCATTGATTTTAATGTATATTTGTTTTAAACGTGTCTACCTACTTTGGGCGCCAAACGACTGTGTTTGTACAAAATATCCAGTGACCATCAAGAAAAACGTGTTTTGACGTCATCATTGTGAAAACGTGTTTTTCTAGAAGCAAGAAAGAGGTGAACCCACAACGCAAGTGACGTATTGTGTAGCTGCACACTGCATGCATACAGATGTTTATTGTTTTATTCAGTGACAGGTTTTCGTTTTCATTTTCATTCTTCCTGCACGGTGACAGTTCGGTCTGTACCACAGTGGAGGTTGCGAAGCACCAAAACCTTGAACGGTTAAGTTGCCAACATTTGCAACAACTTCATTCCGCGGGACGTTCGTCTAAATCAGGTATTTGGGTTACGGTTCAGTTTGTGTGTTTGACCGTTGGTACATAGAACCGCTGATATATTTCAAGGCATGGTATCGGAAATATCTGATAAAGACTACAACTTGTTTATTTTTTTTCGTTGCTTGTGTTTTTGCATAAATAACATGCCATGTTTATCGGAGTTTCTTAACCCGGATCCTTGACCTGAAACGTAAGTTTCTCTGTCAGGGGCCAAGCCGAAATGCACTATTAATGTCAAGTATTTATCTAAAGATTTTACTCTAGTGTCTTCAGATATAATTCACCTTATAATGGTTGTATTTATGTCCTGTTGCTTTGGCAGCGCATCACAGCCAGGGTTGCCAGATTGGCCGTTTCAAGTTGGCTGGCCTAAAAAATTTTTATTTGGCCTTCTCTTGGCCTCCTGTCAAGTTGGCTGCCGTTAAAAAATGTGTTTAGTCTTTTGGCTCTTATTTAACCTTTTTTGCACTGAAATAGGTTCTTATGAAGGAAAATATTGCTATTCCATTTTTTTCAGCAACACATTTGCAAAATTTTTGTGATAAATGCTAACAGATGCCCGCATTCTGATATTAGTGATATTTGAGGAATGTTAGCCAGATTCGAAATTAAGTTTTTGCGTAATCACTGGAAATGTGTGCACTCACTGCACTGTGTAATATCTATTGTGTTGTAAGCACTAAACAGTCTCAGCGCTTGTAGACAGGTCTGCGTCTTCGCGATAGTAGAAATGCGATAATTAACGTCGAAGTGAAAGTGCTCTTATGATTATGATCGTAAGTACAGGAGTGAAATGGGAGAGACTTCCGTGCAGAAAGCTTCCGATGGATCAGTATGCAAACTGTGGCACCATTTTACCCAAAGTGTGCAATTTCACAAACCTGAAAAATCAGGGAAGATCAGTGTTCCAGAACAATGGCAAGCAAGATTTAATCTTAATTTCGAAGAAATGTTTTTTGATATTCTTGTAATTTAGATGTTTCATTGTGACAGAGGAATGGCAATACCGCAAATAAAGCTTGGCTGTGTGTCTGGCCGTTAAACAGTCGGTTTGGCCTTTTTCTGGCGTCTTTTTAGCATTGTTTGGCTTTTTATTGAAGTTTTCATCTGGCAACCCTCATCACAGCATCGCCAAACTGTAACCACGTGGTTGAAGGCCTGCTGCGTGTTTTTTGGAATATTTTTAGTACTTTGCTGGTGTGCATTGAAGTTGCTTCAAGGACAGCGAACTGGAGTTTCCCTTATGCCAGTGTTAAACTGTGGAAGTTCGAGCAACATTTTGTAAAGAGCATTGTTGGCACTGAGGAAGTGGAATAGCTGCACAAAATTGAACTCGAATCTTCTTTATACCGGCTGCATCCTCGCACATTGCCAGGAATTAGAAGCAATATCATGAGTTAATTTGCGGAGGATTGATCAAAGCCATTAAGAAAAAAAATAACTACAGTGTTTTTTCATAGATAGATCAATGCTGAATGCTTAAGCGCCTGCATGCTTGAAACTCGCACGGTTGCAAAGCAACAAAAGTTCAGTGCCCAGGCGCTTTTACTGCTCTGTAGTTACTTGATTTCTGCAAGGCAGATGTTTTGCGAAACGTCCAAAGCGTTTTAATTTAAATCATTGGTGACTGCCTGTTGCATTTTGCACGGCCTGGCAAGATGTGCAAGTTCTTATCTCCAGCATCATTTCTTAACTGCCAAACTGCTCTAAGGACTTTTCCAGTTATGTCAGGCGAGCGATGAAGCGTCCTCTACCGCTTCAGTCAAACCAGAAAGGTTCCCTGGATCGAACATTATGTTGTTTTCTTTTCATTTGCAGTTGTCCTGGCTCCGTATGGCCTTGAAGCCAAATTGACAGGTCGGGTCTACAGATCTCCTCATGAACCTGTTGTAAGGCGCCTTTTAGAGGAATGGAAGCCTTTCTACCCTTTCGGGAATGTTGAAGACGTGTCCCAGGTTCGACATCGCCCGAGTCTTTTGCATGTACTGCATGATCTTGTTGAAAAAAATGAGGCAAGCAGTGTGGGTACAGTTCAGAAGGATTTTCTGAAACAAATCAACTGTGTTTTGTAATCGCTTTGCTGGTCAGTGACTGGAAATGTGCTGCTGTGCCCGCCCCGCTGTGTTTGTCTCAAGCAAAGCATTCGATTCTCACTTGGGGAATGTTACGGTAGTCGCGTCGCAACATTGAACGTGAGGAAAGGGGTTTTCCCTTCAAGTTTATTAACCCCGGCACCAGACTGAAAGTTAATCAACGAAAGTCCTTGGCATGGCCCGGTGATCGAACCGTGCCTACTGGGATAACAGACGTGTGTTGTACCACTGAACCATTTCATATGCTTTTACTGTGTATACGTTCACGAATACCATTAAGTTATTTCACTTGTTGATTTCTGCGTTTTTCCTGAATTTCAGTTTAGTTTTGTGAGTTACTGAATGTACCACTCACTCATTTTTCACTGTCGCTTTTCCTCTGGGGGGGTCGCGGGGCAGCCTCCCTAGGATGCCTCGAAATACCTCACAGTTTTCAGCAATCTTTCAAGCTCCACTGACTTCACACCAAGACGGGACCAAGGTAGGTCGGAGATGTCCTTACGGCACCTGGCCCATGGACGACCTCTGGGCCGCTTTCTCATGAGTGGAGCCAGAAGACGACTCGCCAATCTA
>Ga0210059_1017722_pt1 | contig 10113 bp, 7 predicted proteins | sample Ectturendosymbi2_FD_188042 | JGI IMG/M metagenome (GOLD analysis project Ga0210059, IMG submission 188042) | Ecteinascidia turbinata endosymbiont from Florida, USA - Sample 2 (SPAdes) (version 2) | ecosystem: Host-associated > Tunicates > Ascidians > Unclassified | place: Key West, Florida...
GGCCGTCATGCTTCTATCGTGACGTCACGTGCCATCACCATTGGCGCGTATCCAGCTGAGTCATGTGACTACGTATGCTTCGCGCCACTACGTCACTACCGAAACAGCCTTTTGCGTTTTTTCCTTTTTGACAGCGCTTTTCTCCTGATTAACCAATAAGAACCTGCAGCAAGATCACTGCAGTTCTATTGCTATGCACTGAAGATGATAACAGTTGTTATCGAAACGTTTGCAAGATGTCAGTTGTATCGTTTGCTTTGGCCGTAGTATTTATTATAAGAAATCAGTCAGTTGTCAAAAATCTTTCCTGTCTCGCGCTGGACATGTAACACTTCGTGGTGTGTTCGTGAGGACTTCCATACAATGCTTCACTGTGTTTTCCCTGCTGGCTTGAATTTGTCGACGTCTGTTCCCAACGAAAGAAGAAAATGAAGCTGGTCAACAACTATTCCATAGTTTGCCTCGTGTATAAAATGACACCGACTCTCTTCGCAAATTATTTAAAGCCCTCTTGCAAGTAACTTGGCCTTTTCAGGTCTTGCTGCTTAAACATTTAGTTCCAGCTGTGTGCGATTTTGCCGCGTCAGTTCCAACCTTGGCCGACCGACAAAATGTTTCACTTGTTTCGTATGACTGTCCCAACTTACCGAAAACAACCATGTGTTTGTTTCCCAAACAGATCGCCATGGCCGGCACTGGCACAGTGAACGTGCCTCTGCAAGACGGAAAGGTTCTCAAAATCCCGGTATCCGAGATCAAGTACAAGTGAGTGAAAATTGCTGATCGTATCTGTTCCAGCTTCGGATTGTGGCTGAACGCCTACACTCAGTGTTTGAGGGTGTCATATCTAAGGGGGGAGGCTTGGGGTTAACCCCCCTTGAGCTTGATATTTTACAAAAAAACTTTATCACCTGCACAAGGGCGATTATTTTTTCGCATACTTTTTGCTTGTTAAGTTGTCGACTTAATGCAAATACCACGGAATAAATTTGCATGCAAATTTCAAGGAACATTGTAAATGGGCCAAAAAGTAATAATTAGGTTTTGGTGAGAATCAGGGTTATCGTCTGCGTCCAGAAAGCATCTCACCAATTTTTGCAGACCTTTCGCCCACTATGCATGTAACCTGGAACCTTAGTTTTTTGTCACGTTAATACTTACGTCGGGCGTGCATGACCCGGTTTTCAAAAATAAAAAAAATATACTTTCCTTCAACTGCAGTTTATCACAAAAACTACACTAAAAATATAAGTCTCACTGAGCAATTTGAGCACTTACGAAGTTACTTTACTCTAATATCATACGGTTTTTGATTAAAAGTAAGTAGATCAAATATAGCGAAGGTGTCATGTATGCCTAAAATTCAATTGCCATAAAAAAAGAATTATGGGCGTAAACAATTTCTTTTGAATACTGCTAACAAGACTGTAGAAGCATGCCTTGAGTGAGTTTCAGCTTTTCACAGGCTCTACCCCCGTAAACCATAACGTGGGTCCAATGTACCCATTGCCACCTCACACTAACCATTACGTTGGGTCAGCGTGACCCGAACTAGTGACGAACTCGCTCCCTTGCAAAATCTAGAAGAGCGTAGATGACAGCAAGTGCACCTATTTACAAGTCACACAAAAACATGAAGCTACTGAAGAGTTGAAAGCGCGCTGACTTCTGCTTACGTAGTTGCACGTGAATGACCTCATTTGACCGGGGTGCCCGTTACCCGCTTGAGTATTCCAGGGTTAAGATTGTGTTCCGCGATAGTTCACTTTATCCGAAATAATTGTTTTTATTCTGTCTCCTATGGCTGATCAGCGCAAGCGCTGACCGCATTGGCTACATTACCAGATTCTGTAGCATGATAGAACTGTTGCACGAGCTCAAAACAAAACAGTAGTTTTTAACACAGAAACATTCAGGAATTTCATAATGTCTCAGCAGGGGAAAAGGAAAACTAAGTTTTCTGGACTTCTATACATAACAAAAATTGAAAGTTTTCTTGCGTACTTTATACGCATTCTCAATTCTTATGTCGCAGGATTGCCAATTTGGCTTTTTGAAGCCAGATTTTGAAATTCTGGCTTTTTTGAACACCTTTAGCTTTTTTTGGAAATAAAAAAGCCAGAAAAATCTGGAGTTTTCTGGCTTACTTTCAGTCGGAAAGGCTTGGCTCTGGCAAAACATTGTCTGATCTGCATATTCATTACAAATCTCTTGCGACGAGGGTCTATTACCATGCAGGGTGCACAGAATATTGCAAAAGTTTTACCGTTGCCTTAAAAATGATCGATGTTATTGATAAAAAAACAAATGCACGACAGTGTAATTACGGGGAAAGAATATGCTTCTAAAGATTGACCTTGTGTTATATCGATGTTTTGACGAGTTTCAATGCTTATTTCGTGTGCGGTTGTGCATGTTTTATGTGCATATGCCTCAAAACGGCTATCTGGCTTTTTCTGATTTTTTGGGACAAGGTCTGGCTATTTTTGGTAAAGAGAGGTTGGTAACCCTGTTGTGTAGTTTAGCAAGATTCGATCTTGCAAACCGGAATGTGCGCCAGCCAGTCCAACCGCACACCTATGCTCGACTGCTCGTATTCGACGAGACATAAGCGTAGCCTCATTTTGCAGTTGTAAATAATTGCTCTGACGCAGTGATGAGTGTGTTTTACTCCCTTTTTCCAACACGCAGCCAACCTTTTGCAGTTATTAACTCTTGTGTAGCAGCATTGAGTTTATTTTCCTCCGATATGCTAACTTGGAGAGCTGATGGTTTATATTCAGTGCAACGACACAAAATAAGGGGAGTGCGTGTAGAAGAATATGCATATCATGTCAACCCACTTCGCCAAAACGTTGGTTTGGAAACATGAATATGACGTCAAATTGTGACGTCAAAGACCGCGACCACAAACAAATGATCACCATATGTCACTGAAACTGAATGTAACCCCCTTAAACTTTCTGCGTACCCCACTGGTTAGATTCCTGGCAACTGGCTGCTGGTATTTAGTAAAAGCAGGTTGGTCTTGTCGCGTGATCTTCAGAGCCTCCATCAACATCGCACCAAACTGGAACTACAGCTCATCTTTCTGGTTGCACGCTATGCCCGTTGTCTGAGCAGTGAAATATTAAGTTTGGCAAAAATGTATGGTTTAGTGAATAAAGCTTTTCCCATATTTAACGAACATGTACATTTTAGATCTATACCAGGGGTGGGCAACCCCTGGCACGCGTGCCGAACTTGGCACGCGAGCACTTCTATCTGGCACATGAGCGAGGCCTCGGAAACGAGATCCTCCCCCCTTCAAATGAAAAAGTTAATAACTTACAAGTCGCAGTATTATCTGATGAAACTCGGTGTCCGTTTCTTCATTTTCGTTTGTTAACAATCCTTTATTTAATTTAACCCTTAGGCTATGTGCTTTTGATGCCATATGGCTACAAACAGAGCCGTATCAGCCCCACTCCATACCCCCCAATCGGTGGACGGCCCACGCTGCCACAGGGCCTAAAATTCAGACCCCTCACCACAAATATTAGTTGGCACGCGGAAGGATTTTGTCATTGATTTAGCCGATTCCGGCACGCAAACCGAAAAAGGTTGCCCGCCCCTGGTCTAGGCTAAACGACTGCTGTCCTCAAACGTCCTGGGTGCGTTTCTTTTAATGCTTTGACTTGCTCTTTCCAGCCCTGATGACCCATCGAGCATCAATATCAGCAAAGAGATGGCGCAGACTGCAATATGGAAAACCATAGCTGCCAACGAAATGGGCGGAGGGGACGTCAGGAACAGGTACCTGATGCATTCACCTCAGCTGCGCCTGTCATCGCGTATTCAGATGCCGCCGCCGCGTGCAATACGCGTCACTTACTGCGAAAGTCAACTTTTGCAAAGTTTGTGAACTTATAATGTTCGTGGTTGGTGCGGATACCAGCGGGTGTCATTCGTTGTGAAATCAACAAGCCTTTGGTGACAATTTGTTAAAAGAATAATTGTGGCAACATTTTATTCTTATCCATGGCGCCATTTTCTGTCTCTTGTGCAGATCCAAGAAACAGTCGTCATCAGGTGCCTCGTCAAGCAACGGTGGACCCGGAAAGGGCTCCCCCTCCAGCTCAGGTGACATCCCGTCGTCACCGCCGCCGAGCTATCCAGAAGTGACCGTGAACCAAAACTCCGACGAAACCGGTGTTTGATTGGAATTTGAAACTTCACCTGTTGGGCCTATAGTTCGCACATCTCAACCGCACGATTCCAGCTCCTGCCATTTGAATCGTTTTTCAGTTGTGTTTTGTTTGTTTCATTGTTTCGCGTCGTTTTGCTCTGTGCTTTCAGTTGGGGTGCTGCATTCGAGCTTGCTGACGTTTGAGTTGCTTTTTGCTGATTGGTCCGGGAGATGATTTGTGCAGTTGTACATAAGTTTACGAAAAACTTTTCAGTTGTGTTTCCCTATTAGAAAGGAATGCAGTTTCGGATTGAACTCTCCGGGCTGCCTCATTCAATGTATTGAAGTAAATATGCATGATCGATTTCACTTTCTCCTCCGCTCCTTTCTTGAACTTCCATTCCGTTGCTATAGACTTCCATCCACGGCATGTGTCCTGCAGTTGCCTTGACCATCTATTCCTATCCGTCAACGCATCTGCCTCCGTACTTGGGACTGAAGTTTTGCTTAAATTCCCATCTCGTGGACATCGTTTTTGACACCATGTTGGTTTTTAAATGGTCGAAATTAACTCTCACACTTCGCGTCATGTTCGTCGACTTCCTCTGTGACACGCCCTTGAACTTACGCATGCTCACAGCCATGCTCATCAAGAGTCTTTAGCAATTTTGCAAGGTCAGCTGTTAAAAAGACCACTTTCCGTTTTGTGAGGTTCACTCCGCTACGGTGCAATCACGTGTTTTGATCATCTCGCTCGCTCTGGTACGTTGCGCTTTGTCGATGCGGCGTGTGCTCCGCGGTACAGTCGGACCACATCAGATGGTGTTCCTCGTGTGCTGTGAAAAGACGTGCGGAAGTGCAAGCTTTGCGTCAAGTCCCGATGCTGTACAGTCCGTTTAAACAACGCTGCCGATTACATACTATCAGTGCTGTCTGTTTTTCTCACTGCTGCCCACCGTTTCCTGCCATGTCACCATCTTCGTGAGTCCGGGTTAACGCTGAAACTGATTTTTACTCCTGGAAGTGGGTGGTGACACTTGATATATGATGCGCGCGTGAAAAATACGCGCAACCTTGTTTTTATGGCATTACTAAAAACTAGGTGCTGGTTGCGACCGCGGTTATGTCGATAGGATCGTATGCGCTACGTTTTCGCGTTCTGCGTTTGTGTTGCTGACGTACAACCCGCTTGTTTCTGAGCCGTGAACATGTTAATTTATATGGTTTGGTTCGTTGATCTAACCTGCAACTATTACAGCAGCACTATTCATGGATTGCTGTGCTTTGCGGTTAGCCAACGGCGTGGCAACTCCACGTCAACTGGCGCAGCATGTTTCTCTTGTTGCCAGGCTGACTTGCGGAAGTTAGACTGATCATCGAACCGTGCCTTCATTCTGACGCGTCTGATACTTTTCTCTGACTCTGAATGTTTAGAAAAACTGTCTAATTCGATCAGCTGACGTCACTGTCCTAATCGTTTGAGCTGATAGACCACGTTTGTCCTCCCACTGATGCACTATGCCCCCCAATTGTTTTTGTACACATTTTTGCTATCATGTAATTTTACTTTGAACAATTTTTGCGACATTCTGCCTTTGATAATGGCTTTTTAACACTTGATGTGGAATTTACGAATTGTTGTCTGGCTTCTGTGTGAAAATAAATTTGTGGAAATGCAACGGTTTGGTGGCGATTTATCGATCAGACCAAGAAAACTCATGATGACAGAGCTCGTGGGCGTCGGAAGGGAGGGTAATGGTCATTTTCCCCCTGGAAATTGGGATACGAACCAAACATGTGTAGAAAACCTGAAGTTTACTGATTAATTCTGATATTTATTGAGTTAATCATTGCAATGACAGTTTATTTTCAGGTATGACACTCACACTGCACAAGAGCTAAGTTCACTGTTCTGGTGTCATGCCTTGATGAGCTGCTTACAGCTCGCTCATGTCCGCTATATTTGCCTACAGAGGCAGTTCGCGAAACTTGGGAGCGGAGTGTTCTACTATTGGCCTTTGTTGCGTGACAGTACAGTTACATGGGAACAAACCCTCTAAGTTCACTTCAAGTTGCGGCAATACGTTTTGCCGCATGTGGCTGTTGAACGCAGGCATCTTGGCACGTAATGCAGCGAGACAGTGACATTCTGATAGCGGTAAGCCAAATAGCTTTATATTGTGTGAAAATAAGCAAGGACGCCGGAGAGCAAGAATTTAACGGGGGCATTTACCACTGCTCTTTCAAAAGGGGGAGGAGGTGCCTTTTCCATTACAGTATTGTGGGTAATTTCATGGTTTATCCAAGGTCGAATTGAAACAAACTTATTGCAGCTATTGGCGCAACAAGAAACTTCGGAATGGTTTTCTATTATCATTTTTGAGATCAATATTGTTGCTGAACAGAAACAAACATATTGGTAACGATTTTCTTGTTTAAGTTTCCATTTCCCTCAACTTTTTTATTGCTCCCCATACCCTACTGCTGTTTCGGCGTGTCTAAAAAAGAGCATGAGTGAAAAAGAAGCATTGCTGCCAACAAAGTGCATTTTTTAAACCAACGTTCTCCCTAAGTTACGAAAATGCGCAATGCCACCAGACCCATTTGGGCAGTGAAATCTCATTCTCGCGCACTTGCAACATTCCAAAACATTGTGAAAACATTAAAAGAAAGAGAACCTATTTGAATTATATGTGTACCTTCAGTACAGGATTTACATATAGGCTTAAGCCTAGGACCTCAAGATCCAAGGGGGCTTCCAACAAACTGTGGTGCGCATAGAGTCAATGGCCGGTATATGATCGTTTAGATTGAAGTTCGTCAAAATTTGTCTTAATTATTATTCACGAAATAAGTTGTATTCAAGTTTCGTGGTGATAACGCCAATCTTCCAACGAGTTTCCATGAATCTCAATACGACGGTTGGTCAAGCCGCATGCCAACTATTGTGTCGATATACTCAAAGCACGCTGGCTGCGTCCTGCATCAAATGAATCGTACCGATTGTTACGTGTAACTCTATCAAAAGCACTTAAGGCTGTTCATGTTTGAAATGCACCTGATCAGTGGCATAACTGACGGGTGGCAGGTGTGCGAATCGCCCCCTGCCAAGTTAAATGTAAAATCCGGGCCGAAAATTTCCAAAATGTAGACATGCTCAAAGATATGTCTGTTTTACAAGACCCGATTGGTCAGTTCAGTCATGTGACAAAGTTCGTTGACCTTACGATTCAACACCGAGAAAATGACAAAAGCACGTTTGAGTCTGATGCCTTGGATTAGTGGTTCTTAGTTTATGCAACCACGTGAAGCCTTATTTCTTAGCTTGATGGCCACTAACTGCTCAGGCGAAAGGTCCTTTTCGAGATTCAAAATAACCAAAAATGAATTAAAGAGTCGCCATGTTCCAGGAGAGGTTGTCCATACTGAGCATTCGGTGCATTATGAGTGACAAACTTAGGCAAACAAATTGTAATGAATTCCTAGATAATGTTTTGATGAAGAAGGCAGGACAAAACCTTTTTAACTGTTTACTGTGTTATGTTCAGCCTTACGTGATTCGATGATTGTAGCTTTTCATATTTTTATACGTATTTCAATAATGACAGCAAAACAAAATTAAAACCTGTACAGTCGCCAGGGTGGGCATTGGTGAGCTCAGCCCTTCCAAATTTGAATATGAAACACTATAAATCAGTAAAGTTGTTATCAAATTTTCAGAATCAAGTCCCTTTGCGCAAATTTAAATCCCTTATTCAAGACTTTCTGGCGACGGTTCTGGTTTTTAAACCTCACATCTTTTCACGCGACAGTTTAGTTGCGATCGATTCTTACCAGTCTGAAAAAGTAAGAAACACGCGAATCGCGAACTTAACAATTAAAACCATTAAATGGGTGCGTTTACGTGACGTGTTTTGTTCGTGTTACGAGATTTTTACAGTCTTGGTAAGTGAGTTGCAACGTGGTCCTCACGTTGTGCTTTAAAGTCTTTATGCCGCCACACATGCTATATATGTGCAGTGTGTTTATTTTTTCAAACACGGATAAGAAAAAACATGTGATTCTTATAAAAAACGTAGGCCATATGTTTTGTCGAATTCTCAATTGTGACGATTTCGGTTGGTTTGTCGGTGGTAATTGATAATCCTGTTCCCACCAACCAAGTAGGATTTCAATAATTCCGTGTAATTTAACGCTTTTGCGTCGAAGGCAGCAACAAACGTAGTGATCGTGGGCACTACAGTAACGATTTAGAATTTTTTACTAACCGTACTTTCAGAGCGCCATTTTCGAATTATCTCAAATTGATTGACGCTTTCCATTTTTTTCCTCACAACAGTGGGAGAGGGGGCCTCACAAGTGGATTAGCCTGGGGCCTCGCATCACTTTTAAGTCCGGCCCAGTGTACCTTGTTCGTATTTTGATAAAAATTTTATACTTATTCTAATAATTCACAAGTTTTGTAATCCATTTAGAACTCTGCTTACTCAGTCATAAGAATTAAGATAGTCATGCTCACTAAAACAAACATTTGCTCAGTGCAAATGTTCCTAGAGGGAACACTGTTTGCAACTGTTGCCATAATATTGGGCATTTCCTTTGTAGCCAAGAATGGGTAACGCGTTTAGTGTACGTCAATTTGCGTTGCATCGTAAGCAACCTGAAACGGATAAGCAAAATGTTGTTTTTGCCCCACCATGGAATAATATCTGCGGACGCCGATGGGGGCACAAGTGCACGTCAAGAAACTTAGGAAGATTTTTTTGATTAAGCGATTTACTTTAACAATGGATCCAATATTGATTGTGTTGCTTAAACATATTTAAGCAATTTTCGACATGTAAAAGTGGAGGTCAGGCCCCCCAGAAAAAAGTGTGAGTCGTATTCCCCTGTGGCAGGGGTTCCGCCGCCCCTGCTTACCAATTAAAAGAGAGGAAATGATAATAAATTCAGAAAAGCGTTAGCTCCTTCACGATTACTACCAGTCCCACATACTCAGGCCGTCGCCAGGATTTTGCAACAGAAGGGCCAAAAACGGTAAAATGCAATATTAAATGTATGCAGCAAACGGGGGCCAAACATGAAGTGGGAGGTCAGAGATTTTAAATGGGGGATGGCTGTCACCACTGGCCTCCCGCTGGCGACGGACTTGCACATACTGTTTCATTAAAAGCTTAAAAGCTTTTTGTTAATAATTTAGCAGTAGGCTACTCTTTTTGAAGTTTTCAGATGTAAAACCAATAAATCAATCAATCTTAGACATCATTTAATATAAAAAAAACAGAAAAATAGATGACACATAATACAAATAACACAGAACAACATTCACACAGACCAAAAAATTACACATTATTGATGGTTGCTGCTAGATGTGCTTGCTGGAAAATCTTGCTAGAAAATCTAGATTGAAAATTTTACAGCTGACAGTGAGAAAATCCTGCTAGATTTAGCAGCAAATCAAACATAATGGCAAGTCTGCGTAGCAGACTACCAGCAGCATTGATCATAGGCGTACGGGAACGCATTTTACTGGGGGGGCGGAAAAAGTTTGCCCTGAAAATAAAAATTTGCCCTAAAAATAGACAACTTGTCCTGAAACTAACTTTTTAGTTTAATCCGAATGGGGCCTGAAACCTTATGTAAATGTGTTCTATACAGTTGAATTCGTTTATAACGACTTCCTCTGCAACGTCAATTCGCCGATAACGTTACATTTTGTTTGGTTGTGATGGCATCTTTTATATGCAATTCAATTCGCTTATAATGTCAATTCGGCAATAATGTTCTTCATGCAACCCCTAGAGGTGCCGTTATGGAAAAATTCTGTAGTTACTTTGCTTGTTAACTCAAAGGGTTGAAGTTCCTTGCGTGTTGTCTTCTCCCAAACAAGAAAATTTACGGTAATTGCTTTTAGTGATGCAAATATGTACGCGACTTCGATGACG
>Ga0210059_1017723_pt1 | contig 10113 bp, 4 predicted proteins | sample Ectturendosymbi2_FD_188042 | JGI IMG/M metagenome (GOLD analysis project Ga0210059, IMG submission 188042) | Ecteinascidia turbinata endosymbiont from Florida, USA - Sample 2 (SPAdes) (version 2) | ecosystem: Host-associated > Tunicates > Ascidians > Unclassified | place: Key West, Florida...
CCTCAACTCTTCACCCATTGCTTACCCACCATCAATTGAAATGTCTTGGGATGTTATGTTTACCATAACCTCCTTCATTTGTTGTTTTCAATTTTGTCATTTATTGCTTGTTTTTCCTTTTTTTTTGCATATGATGGTACGTCTCATATACCTTTCTCTGTTTATATTGGTTTTCTTTGCATTTTTGTTAAGTGTCTTTGCAACAGCAGAGGTGCAGTACATATAATCTATGGATAAAACAATTCAGAATATGATTTTTTGATTTACATCACTGGTGATTGATGGCTTATATTGGATCTTATGCACATTTTTCAGATCAACCTTTGTTACATTCATGTTAAATGAAAATTTGTTGTTGGCAATCCTATTTTTAACTACGTTGTTGATTTATACTTCTGACCAGTTTCTTATGCTGTTCAATCCAGTTTTTGGTAAACATTATGTGCTGTCCAGCAAACCCGCAGAAAGCTTATCCTTGGATAAAGTATGCTATCGTAGTGTATAATCTTGGCTTCCAGGTACAGTTATGCATTGTACTGTATATTTAATTTATTCTAGTTTTTGCTGCATTCTCCTGTGTGTTAGGATTTATTCTCATCAGTGCATGTCACTTCCAAACGTATGCGGTGACTGCTGTTGATTAACTTATAATCATATAGTCAAATGGGGTGAAATAACAAAATGTTAAGTTTGTATTATCTCTAAAACAAGCTAAGGTATTTTATTGGTCTTTTGACAACAGGTAAACCCCATGTCAAAGTATATTGTCACATTGAAATTTTTTGATTATCTTTTCCCAAAGAAAAATTATAATAAAAAAATACTAGCTTTTTTTACCCAGGCATAGGGACAAAAAAGCTTTTTCTGGGTAAAAAAAACTACAACTCTTTCATCCACAGTTGACTGTATTCTGTACATTAAAAGTAATGCACATTTTTGCAGAAGTATTTAATCATAATGTAGACTTAGAATGGTTTATTTATTTACAGCATGCTTTCATGCAAAAACAATAGGTTACAATGATCATTTCAGTTCAAGCAGTCTTGAGCAGGTCATCAGTATTCTTTTCCAAATTTACAGAGGTTGGCAAACTTTTTGGACATCATGCTCTCAATTTAAAATTAAACAAGCCTTTCCTCTGCATGAATTTGAAGGTATTGGCTGGGCTGGACCATAAAAACAATACTTATTGCAGAGAAGAGAGTATCCATGTTTTTCACCACAGTAGGCCAGTTCTGCAGCAAGCCACTTGTATTAGTTGTACTCTCAATTTTGTGCAACAAGTTATTTCCACACTTGTTGGGGTTTCATCATCAATACCCTCAAAGAAGACATAAAGTTGTTCCCAGTAGTAGGCTTAAGGCTTGGTCAAAAAACAGCATAAATTTCCCCATATTTCTTCTTAACTGATTTTTATGTCTTCAGCTTTACTCTTATACATGGTACATAGGAAACTTAAACAGATTATTTAGTGGTGCATTGGTAACTGCTTCAAGAAACAAGTTCCTCATCTGATTTGACGTTCTCTTTTGACATGCCTTTCATCTTTTTCTCACTTTGTACGTAAAAAAAAATTCTTGTCTGTAATGACTTTCCATGCATAAACATGTCCTTTTTTGGAGGGTGAAATTTTAAGCTGGCCTGCCTCTAGACTTGTCTTTCTTAAAGACAAACCTGATGTGGTGTGATTCCAGCAAAAACGAGTCTTTTGAACCTCCCATTCTTTTTCTCTACACAACACTGTTGTGATGCAGTTTAAGAAATGCAATTATGATGCAGTTTCATCACCACTGTTTTATTACTTTCTGGACTAGACCCTGAGTTCTCAAACTGAGGGGGATCAAAGGTTTGTAAGAGGGGCATGGGTGTGGTAGCAACATCTGTTGGAAAACAGGATGGCAAATAAAGTTTTTTTTCCATTTTTTGTGTTTGATTGTGAGGTTAGCTGAGACACAAGTATCAATGATTAATGCCAAAGGAGGCGCACCTAAAATAGTTTAAGAACCTCTGTTCTAGACTTAAAACAAGGTAATTGGCAATTGTGAGCTATTATTGTAATCAAGTACATTTACAATATAGCTGAAACACCAAAAATAAATTAAGGTTCTTGTTTTTTTTTCAGAGCAGTTCTATAGAGAAATTTACTTTATCTGTGTTACAGTAAGATCATACAAAAAATGCAAACATGCGGTAAAAAAATCTTCACTGGGATAAAAAGTAATTAGTTTTTTTTTCCCAAGTCAATGCATCCGTTTGGGGTAAAAACGAACTAGCACATACAACTCAATGTGAAGTTGTCAAAATTGTTATTGGTATGGGTATGCTGAGACATGCATTATCAAAGAAGTTGCCAACTTTGTCATGTTTATGCTAAGTACTTCTAAAGCAGCATAAAAGTTCATGAAAGTTGTAAGGTCCTATCTAATATCAACATCAGTTTTCAAACAAATCTAATCTTATTTGACGTCTTGGGTTGGAACAAATATGTTACAAACAATGTCTTAATAAATACTTTTGTAGCACCAATTCATTTGAAAATTTTTTCTTTTCAGTAATTTTAATGGGATAGTTACTTTTTAACCCAACATTGAGAAATTTTTTTTACCCCACTTGACTATAGTTGTGACATGCATCCATATGAAGTGTTTTTTAAATGTGGCCATCCTTTGTTTATATTGATGTCATTAGGATTCGTATCACATGGTTAGTAGCAGGGTTGTTGTAATTTTACTCAACTTAAAAGGAACACCTAGGGTTTTTAACACTTTCATTACTGGTTCAACAAGTAACAGTAATGATGAAAGCATATATTTATCAATGATAAATCTTTATCCTCAACATCTATCTGAGCCCTCCCTTTCATCAATTCCACCTCCTCTGCAGTAAACCCAGGTAAAAAGCTCTCAAACCAAGCTTCCAGCTATATCACTTTAAATAACACTTGTTTCCAGTTCTTTTTCCAATGAAGCAATCTCTCCTATTTATATAATAACTAAAAGATGTGAAGCCTATAGTGCAACAACTGACAGCTTGAAATACAAAAAACATCGCTAACCTATACTTTATTGTTATTAAATTTGCTAACCTTGTCTAAACAGTTAAATAAATTACTGCAGGACTTTAAATCTGATTTGAGCTAACCTATTCTAATTCCATAACAGAATGAGCTCAAAATACCTTTTGTTGTGTTAAAAGCCATTGTCTCAAACTGCACCAGTGACTTGCTCAACCAGCATCAGAAAATGTCCTTGTTTATAAACCACGGTTTTGTGTTAAATGGCCGAACTATGCTTTTTCAATCTGATTTAATTAAAATCAATAGGGTTGATCATGTTTTGCCTGTGAAAATATGCAAATAAACTATGCAACTAGCAGATTGGCTACTTCATGCAGATTATCATCACATTATGAAGCTGTGTGATTATGAAATTGCATCACTAACAAATGCAAGTTAGTGGAGGATGAAATACTCAATACCAAAAAACATAGTTTCATTCAATCTGAGATTAAAAAGTTTGTTTAATAAACATATCTGAGGTTTTAAGTTTTTTGAATTATTGACTAATCATACTTCATCACAAAAAAAAATATTTTGAAAAGCCATTGCAAACACAGGTTTTCGGACAAGTTTATACAGCTGCTAAATTTTTTAAAAGTGGCAATAATTTTTTTTTCTGATAATATTACACTAAAAAAATAACATCATATTTGAAATCAGCATGTCCTGAAATGATGGAATTGATCCTTTGATCACATCTCTAGCATCAGTGGATCAAAGGGAACAGCATTTTGTTTTTGGAGCGCTCCACACCACCTAGTGTTGACCAAAACTTCAAATACCCTTATCTCGGAAACCGATGGACCAAATTCGATATTTTTTTTCTTAGATTTTTCTAGTGAATAACATCTGAAAACAGTGAAAATCTGAGAGTATGGGTTACACTCATTTGTTGAATTATAATGGAATGCCCCTTAGATGATAACCTAGATTCCAAAAAAATTGAGCCAAAAAAATGGCCTGATGGTTTGGCGCCCAGGGCCCGATGAACTTGGCCACAAAGGCAAAAACATGTCCTCATCATGATGTCACCCAAAGAAAACCCTGCGCCCAAAGCGAAAAAAAAATTTTTTTCAGTCTGAATTAGAAGACTTGCTGAATCTGTAGAGAGTTTGAACAGCTCCGTAGCCCGATTGGCTAGCGAGTAATAGTGTTGCAAAGCTTTGCCAAAACAGTGGCTCTTTTGGTCCTTGAAGGTAAACCACCCGATACCTGTATATAGTGCTGCAGGGAATCCACCCGGTACGGAAAGTGTTAAAAAACTGGTTGAGCAAGAAAAATACTGAAAAGATTAAATAGGCCAGTAGCGATGGTCACTAGTTCTTAGCTGAACAGGCCACAAGTGCCCAACACTTTGTGTGACTCATAACAGTGGTTGCTTAAAGCTAGTCAACTCGTAATTGGCATTAGTTTTGTTTTTAGGCTTTGATGATAACGGCATTATGGTCATAGCGTGTGTTTAAAATAAATTCACGTGCTTTTTCTAAGTTTTACATTATCTTTTTATCATTGCACCATAAGCTTTTGCTTGCAATTTGTAGGACTGAAGATGTTTAAATGAAATGAAATTGATTTCCTAGTAAAACACTTTGCAAGCAGTTTAGCTGCATTGCCCTTGTGGAGACTTGTTGGTGAAATGCAGATATGTGCAATCGGAAATAATGCGAAGCAAACAAAAAGAGTTGAATTGGGTGGATGCTTAAGGTTGGGGTTTTTGAGGAATGTTGTGGATTGATGATAGGGTCACAAGTGTTGTAGTACCAACCTGTTTTCTTGATATTTTCATGCAGGGAAGGTGAAAGGGCCGTGAACATCGTGAGAATTCAATCGTTTTTTTTCTTTCTCCCTAAGTCTTCTGTTGTATACACATAGCTGACAGGTGGTAGGACTGTGCAGTAAAGTCTAACAAGGAAGAATTGCGAAGATATTCAATCAGGTCTTTGTAGAATGGTGTTATTTCAGATGTAACAACGTCATCACCTGCTGATACTCCAGCACAGCATTATAGGCAGGGCTGCCATACCGTCCTTATTTCTAAGATATGTCTTAATTTTCCAGTACTGTGTCTTAGAAAACATTCCTGTCCTTATTTGTGACCTGCGTCCTTATTTCTTATTTTCTAAAGCGTAAACAATTTTAGATAACCATGAGCTGATGAACATACAGACCATTACTACCTCATCATAAACATTTTGTAATCAAGGTTTTGTGGCGTCATAAAAGTAGTATAATCTTGCAGCACAGAGACATAACGCACTATCAGGCATTGTGAACACTGCAAGCTGTTGACCTCTCGTTAGGATTCTTAGGAAAGCTGGTTTTGCACCAGTAGCGAAGGTTTAACATTTAATTGATTCAAGAAACAAGCAAACGAAAAACACATTTTCAATGACAATTACAGGAAGTCGAGAATAAAACATTGCTAAAGCAAATAGTTCCTGGAGATAAATAGGCAAATATATGATCTGACGTTAGTCGTGAAAAAAAACAACTGTTTTCTTTTTAGGTAATAAATTCAAATTTTCCTCAGCCGTCCTTATTTTTGGTTCTAAATCGATGGTAGCCCTGATTATAGGATACATTGCTCATAGGAACTGCACTCAATTTTTGCTGTTTCCTTGGGTCTCCTATATAAGTTGCATTTATTATTTTTTCCAAGCATTGCAAAGTGCAAAGCTTATCATTCATATTGTGGGTTCACGGCAAATATATCCACTGAGGTGAAAACAAGTCCACTTTCATAGGAGGGCTGAAGTCCATTAGTGGTGTCATCAAATCCATGACATCATGGATTTAATGACACCAGTAATGGACTTTAGTCATAGCATGTATTTAAACGAAAAACTTACTCATAAATCGAAATACTTATCTTATAATTATTCAAATAACAGCTTATATAAAGTGTAGGCTAATGACACTTTCAGACATCAGCCTGCCTTAATTAACCATTGAATGAAATATAAGTCATAATTTTTAAGTCTGGTTACTTGCAACAAGCATGTAGAAGAGTAAAGAAGGTTTTGAGTATAGTTGGGTTTTTGGGCTTTTTGATTAAGGCTGTGTAGTTTTTGATAATATTTGTATTTATTTGAATGATTGCACTAAAGTGGGCAAATAAGCTGATATCATAGTCTCCTGTGGTCATTACTATGTACAAAAGGGCATTGTTACATATGAACATGTTTCTTATTTTTTGTTTGCAGTTATTTGGATGCTTATTTTTGTTTTTGGGGATATACTCAGAGGTGATGAGGTCACAATTTACAGAAGCTGACCATGTTTTCTTGACTCCTTCAGTTTTTCTCACTACAATTGGAGTATTTATGCTTTGCTTCTCTTCTCTGGGTTGTCTTGGAGCTTTACGTGACAATATATGTTTTATTAATTGCGTAAGTATAAGCAAATGATTCTTCATTATGTGTATAATGTGCACCATAATTAAAGAACGTATAATTTTAGACCTGATTCCATTACAGAGATTATTTAAATGTGTGTTGAAATGCTGAATATGCACAATGTACATCCTTGAAATTTATGGCAGAACCTTGGTTAAATAAAAATACTTATTGAACACAATGTTTATGCTTCAAGCAAAAATGTTTTAATCAATGATAGCACATTTTTGCAATTTAACACACTTGTTTCCAGAATTATTGGACTCTTATCAATTGCCGCATACAACAGAAAAATTAAATATAGTAGAATTGCTCTGTAACATCACTTTAAGGGACTGGAGAAAAGTGTCATTACAAGTGAACTGTCGTTATAGCTGAACTACAATAAATTGTTCCTAAAATGGCTTTTAGTTCAATGCCAAAGCCTGGCAAGGGTTACATGTGTTCTTTAATTACTATTGTCGCTTGCTGTATCACGTTTTCACATATACCCTGATAAGAAAAAGTGAAACTATTTTGTCTTTATTTGTTGAAACTGCAGTCAATGTCGTGGTTGGAATATCGAAATCTTTTGCAAGTATTGCCACTTCCGTACCATTATCGCTATTGATTGAAACAACGATATCACACTTTTTCCATAATGGGATACTGTTTCTTTTCTTTGACAATTTACACACTAATCCACCAAGACTATCGATCAAACTGACTACAGTTGCAACAATCCCTAATACTGTACAGTAAAACTCTTGTAACAATTTGCCTGAATTGCTGCTGATGATGCAATCCTTGATGCCATTCTGAAGTCAAACCTTTCACGGCTCAACGATTGGATGCTTAACTGCACTCTTATTTGGTCATAAAAGCTTTCTGTGGTGGCTCCATATAGACAAGTTTACATTCAAACTGTACAGTAAACTAGCAACTGTTGTTATAAATGAACAAAATATTCTGCTGGGACTGACAAAAAACGTTGCAATAGGTGAAGTGATGATATAGCCAAGTCGTTACAGTCAAACTCGGATGCATGTAAAAGACAGGAATTCTGCTGTGACCGACAAAAACGCATCATTATAGGCAAATTGTCTTTGTAGCTGAAGTCATTATAGGCGAATTCTACTGTATTCATACAATCCAGACCACCCCACCGAACGGGGACAAAACTGGACTACTACTACATCACATGTGCAATATAAATGGCTGTTCTTGGCACAGCAGTTAAAACTTGTCATTCAGTCTTGTTTCAAACCACTTGTTTGATTTTCAATAGTAGCAATCTTGAACAAACACTGGAACTATGCATCAACAACTACTGCATTTGACCATTATCTTGCAGAAGCACTACCAAAGGTGAACAAAAGGCAACTTTGTGGGTTCCGCTCCATGGACTTCATGTTTTTCACACTTTCAGAGCTGGAGTACAATCTATTTGTACTTTGAAATCGGCCTAAAACCAGCAGTTGTCGGTTGCCTTACCAACGCCCTAGCTCCTCTGCCGATTGTGCTAGGGAGCTGTTCAAACCCTCAAAAGATTCAGCAAGTCTTCTAGTCTGCACTCGAAAAAATTTTTTGGATGGGGGTTGCGGATTTTTTGTGAGTGGCATCATAAGTGAAGTAGTCTTGGGGCCATTTTGGCTCATGTTACCTGGCCTAGGGCCCAACCGCTAGGCCAAAGTATTTCGTTGAAGTTTTCATTAGAAACTAGGCTCGAGTCCAGTCTTTTGAGCCTTTGATCGACTTTCTAGCATTTCTGGTTCAAAAGTTATGATCTAAAATAAACAAATTAATTAATTATCTCATTAACTAATTAATCAAATATTTTTATTACTTTAGGTCAGTGGTGCTCAAACTTTTTGGCTCGTGGGCCACATTTGTCTTTGAGAAAGCCTTCGTGGGCCACAAGAATTGATAATCTCAATAACAATTATCTAAAAAATTATCTTAAATGATTAAAGCTTTCTTTCCAATGAAAATTGCTTCGCGGGCCACTCCAGAGGGCCTTGCAGGCCACATGTGGCCCGCGTGCCACAGTTTGAGCACCACTGCTTTAGGTCATGACTTTTGAACCTGAAACCCCAGCAGGTCATCCAAGGTATCAAAAGACTCAGATTGTAGCCTACTTCCCAATAAAAACTTCAGCGAAATACTATCATCTAACATTTTGGGGCCAGGTGAAGTGGGTCAAGGTGGCCTAAAAGTCGTCCATTTATGACGTCACTCACAAAAAATTTGCAACCCCCAACCAAAAAATTATTTTACGAGTGCAGACTAGAAGACTTGCCGTGTCTTTTGAGCCTTTGAACAGCTCTCTACCACTTTTGGTGCCTGAGTTATGCAAGCGCAAAGTCACGTGTGATCTGGTTGTATTGGCGCAAACCGCTTCATTTAGACTTCAAAAGTGTTAACAGAGGTCAGACCTTAAAAAATATTTTCCGCTTCACTTAGCTTCGAATGTGTTAACAGAGGTGAGACCTTAAAAAATATTTTCTGCTTCAACCGCTTCATTTAGCTTCGAAAGTATTAACGGAGGTGAGACCTTAAAAAATATTTTCAGGCTAAGGTGTGGTGAATTTGATTTTTCCTTGTGAAATTTTATTGAGTTAATTGCAACATGCTCTTTGCTGACACAGCGAACTTTTTCTGAAGTTCATGTTGAGGTATGAGGTGAGTGGTGGTAAGATAGGCATTGCAATTCCCGTCTGAAACTATAGTTCTTCAGATTTATTTCTGATCATTACATTGCCATTGCCCAGCTGTTAGTGATCAGTAAGTTGTGCAGCTGTAAGTGTTGGAACTGCAGTTAACACCAACAATAAAAACAGTTTCATGATGGCCTTCTTGGAGTTTGTTACTTCAATCATGCACAAAAAGTTCTTTTTCAACAGGAAAAAGCTGTGCAGGTTGGAACTGAATAAAGCAAAACTGTCAAGCAGCATGTGAAAAGAAATTTAAAGTGAGTGGATGAGAAAGTTACCTGAAGATGCACATTGTTGAACAAAAGCATACAACTTGTTTCTAATCAAGGCATCAAAAGTCTAACTTGATGTTGGTGAACACCTGCATTCGATCTACAACAAGACGCACCTCAACAGATTATTGCAATAAACACAGACTAATGACGAAGATGGTAGCAACAGAATAAATGTAGTCAAAGTGAGACTGAAACAAAGAAACCCCACTGTGGTAAGCCAGATGAAACAACATTAAGGTGGTGAGAAGAAATGTTCATGGCTTTAATACAAGGGTCTCCAAACTATGGCATGCGGGCCAAATCCAGCCCACAAAGCCATTTCATCTGACCCGCGGAGACACTGTGTCCAAAATGAAAAAATAAATTTACAAAAGCTTATTGATTGGCAATATGTAACATACTCTGAAACAAAGACATTACGTAAGATGTCTGGCCCTCAGACTGTTGTATAATAGGTTATGTGGCCCTCGGACAAAAAAGTTTGGAGACCCCTGCTTTAATATGATGACTAGGGCAAGTTTTTGTTGCAGTAAAAAAGTGAGAAAGTTGCATTTATTTTCAACGAAAGTTGCATTTATGCGCACATTTGACTGCGAAAGACTTGACACAACCTATTTTCGTTTGCATGGACTTGGCCAAAAGCCAAGATTTTCCGCTCTTCCACCTCTAATTGAGTTCGGGCACTGTTGTAC
>Ga0210059_1017724_pt1 | contig 10113 bp, 4 predicted proteins | sample Ectturendosymbi2_FD_188042 | JGI IMG/M metagenome (GOLD analysis project Ga0210059, IMG submission 188042) | Ecteinascidia turbinata endosymbiont from Florida, USA - Sample 2 (SPAdes) (version 2) | ecosystem: Host-associated > Tunicates > Ascidians > Unclassified | place: Key West, Florida...
AGGAAACGATTACGACCGGAAACGTACAAACGTAACACGAACTGATGACGAGAAGGTGAAAACCCAAGCACCTACAAGCACCTGAAGGTTCCAGAAGCTTTTGAAATCAGCCAATCACCAGAGGATTGAACAAACAGCAACCAATTAGAACACCTGAAATAAAAGGATGTTGACAAACTCTGAAGCAACCGTCAAGTATAAATACAGCCACATTTGGAGCAAAAGTCAGTCTTTTTCAAGACTCGTTCCGCCGTTAGGTCCAGCGGGCCACGGTTAAACCATTACAGGAGCCTAAGCGCCAGTAATGGTCAGGAAAAACTGGGTTGTCTGGGTTAATCCCTGTCAGACCAGACTGTAAAAACTGGCTTGTCCGGGTTAATCCCTGTCAGTTTAAACTACAGAAAGTGGCTTGCCCGAACGAAGTTCTGTCAGACTATTTTATGAAATTCAGATCATGAGAATGAAATTTTGCCAGTTTGTTTTATGAGACCCAGATTGTGAAAGTGAAGTTCTGTCAGTTTAAATTATAAATGCTGTACCGTACTAGCGTAGTTTTGTCAGGCAAGTTGTTCAGCATTAAAACGTGTTTATGACCAAAACCTATCTCCATTAATTTGCTGTACAAGTCCAAGTCCAGTCAATTGGTTTACTCTCTTCAGCCGTTGAAGGTTTTACCTTCTTCCGTTTATCACCTCGGGATGCCGTATAAAAGGTGAGCAATGCTCCCTTTTATACCGCCGAGGCCGAGCCACAATTGGGTGAGAATCACTTGCATCTTCTCAACACGCGTGTACATATTGATGTGCACCCGTTCCTGCTCGGCATGTCGATTGCAATCCGCTTGGGTCGAACCCAGCTTAGCAGCGGTCATTAAAAACTACTTTGGTCCTTCTCTGGATCAACCCCTCTTGACTGATCTTACTTTCGACTGAAAACAGCAACATTCGACATTTTAATTAATGATAAATTTCCGCCTGAACTATCACTCCTTGCCGCGTAAAAGGAGACGCAACTCGCTAGCAGTGAAACGTGAGCATGACGATATCAATTCAATATCAGTAGATTGAATGCGTACGTACACCTTGAGTACAGTTATTCTAATACATTACCCCTATTGAGTGAAATATTTAATAACACGTATACTTAAAACAACTGAGTAGTTTTAACAAGTGAAGATTATTGAGACATAGAAAATCGAGTCTTATTTGTATAAGCAAATTGCTTGAATAGGGGAACCGATCCGAATAGATTATTGATCTCCTTATCGCAAATCATAAAGAACAGAATTAAGATATGAAAGTATGTGAGCGTTGTAACATGTCGAGAAGTGCTTGAATGTTATGAAACATCGTACTTTGGTGAGTACCAGTTTTGTTTCATTTGAACACATATGTCGTGACGAATGAAAGCTATAAAACGAAGAATTATGTGTTTCACTGGTGTGTACATTCTCTAGTGTGAACCGTTGAGAAGTAAGTAGTAATCGGGCAATTAATAGGGTCTGTTAACCAGACATAGTTTCTGCGAGAACGGTCCCAGATTCAATAATGAGAGTTCACGCCTTCATGTTATCTACTGAATCTAAAGCACATAACGATGCCACCCTATAGCGGTCGCACCTTGTGTTACAGAAACAAGTTATTTAGCACAGTATGATTGACTTTTCTGAGTTGGCTAGTTTTAATTTCAGCATGCCTACCTCAACATCACATATTTTAGAAAACATAATCTCTTTCACAATTTTTGTAAAAATGATTTGATAACAATCTTAGGTTACCAGGGTAATATGGGACATAAACAGGATTTTGATGTACCTGTATCAGGTTTTCTTTCTGTATATGATTAATTTTTCTTCTATAATTTAGTATTTGATTTCGAACTTTGAGTTTAGTGAAAAGTGTAAATATACATTATTGAAATCAAAATCCTGTTTGTGTGTATTCCAGCTTACCCTGATAACGCAAGATTTGTTTAATCTGATTAAATATATTTTGCTATGCAAAACCACACTAATACTTAAATTTTAAACAATGGTTATGTCCCATTAGCTACAATTATGAGTATTATATATATTTGGAGAAAACATGCAAAAAATTTGCATCTCAAGTTACCCTGCGAGACCAGGGTAATTTCGGATACCAACAATCTTTTCGAAAAAAGGGACCATTAACTTTTAAATATGAAAAAAATCTTTGTGTTTTTAGAATTTTACATGCTTACAAGTCCTTTCATTGTTAGAATGTTTCAAAGTAATCTATGGTACTTTGAAAAAATAAAAAACACTTTCAAAATTGTCCCGAGTAACACCGTTTGACAGTATTCAACAGTGAATGAGAAATTGCGTAATATAAGTGCATATTTGAAATGCTAAGCAATAAGCATATTGACTTGGTTAGTCGCACAGGCAAAACTGCACCATAGAAAAATAAATGGCAGATGCAGTAAACATGTTTTGCAGGTAGCGTAGTGTAAGTTTGGTTTTGTGCTCCCCTTTAAGTCCGCGAAAACCACGTTTCATGTAAAGCTTTGCAATCCTATAACTCGCCAGGCGAATGAGCTAGAGAGCTGTTCAAACTCTCTACGGATTCAGCAAGTCTTGTTGTCGAAATTGAAAAAAAATATTCGTTTTTGGTGGGGGGTTTTTGGGGAAGAACGCCACAAGTGGGGGTGTGTTTGGCTACCTTTACCTGGCCCTGGGCCCCAATCCATTAGGCCATTATTATGGCTCAAGATTGTTTCGGAAACTAGGCCAAAATCCGCGTCTTTAGAGCCCTTGAATGACTTTCTACCATATCTGTAGCCGAAATTATAGACAAACCACCAAAAATTGGTGAAAATTTCAGCACCCCAAACCCCATTCTGGCCTGGAAAACATCTCTTTTCTAAATGGCTATCACGTGCCAGCGGATCGAGCTAGAGAGCTGTTCAAATCTGGTCTGAATGGGGAAAAGACGTGTAGTTTAGGCTGAAAAAAAAACTTTTTGCCGTGCGATTTCGGCCTTTCTGGCTATGTTTACAAAACCACAAGTTGTTTTGACAGGTTTCTATAAATAACCCGTGACGTTTAAGGCCCGTGCGAGTGCGTGAATCGAGCAGAATCAGCAGTTCGAAACCGCCCGAGATTTAAATGCATTCTGGGCTATAGTACGACGTTTTAGAGTGTTTGATGGACTTTTTAGCATTTCTGGTTGATGAGTTATGGAAAAAAATGTTAAAATATTAATATGGGAATTCCCCTGAAGGCCCTTGGGAATTCCTGATATGTTTGGAATATTTTTGGCATAACTTTTGAACCAGAAACGCTAGAAACTTGATCAAGGGCTCTGAAAATGCGTATTTTAGCCTAGAATCCAAAAATACGGCAAGCCACAATATTGGCGCGTGGGATCGGATGATGACGTCATATAATTAACCAAAAAACAGACCCCCATCATGAGCCCATTGGCCCAAGACCCCATCCAAATTTTAAAAAATGTTTTTTTTTATTCTAAACTACATGAAGCCACTAGTCATTACAGGGTTTGAACAGCTCTCTAGCTCTATCTGCAGCCGAGTTATGGCCGGCCAAAGTTTGGCCTGAAGGAGCAAATTATGCTTTGTCTGAAAAGTTAGGAATTAGGCCAAAAACTGGGTCTTTGGCCCATAAATTTGGCCACAGATGTGCTAGCAAGTTAATCAAGGGCTCTATAGATGCGAATTGTCTCCTAGTTTTCAACAAAACTTTGAGCAAAAATAATGGGCAATGGGTTGGGGCCCAGGGCCGGCCAAAGGTGGCCTACTTTTCCAAAACATGTTCTCTTTGTGACGTCACCTTCAGAAACCCCCCTACCAAAACAGACATTTTTTTTTTCAATTTTGACTACAAGATTTGCTGAATCCGTAGGGGGGTTGAACAGCTCTCTAGCTCAATTGCCTGGTGAGTTATAAGATTGCAAACTTCTACAAGAAAAGTGGCGCACGCGGGACTTCAAGGGTTAAGTTACAGTCACACGTTTCGTGCTGCAAAAACTTCCGGAAGTACAACGGGAGTTTATTTGTACACAACACCTGCACACGTTAGCTTCAAGCATTGCGAAACTTCCCAATGATGCTTTTGTTTCGGCTTCAACGGCCGACTCATGCTCCATCGTCAATCTTGTCTGATTGTTTATGAAACTGCACCTGCTAGCGTTGCTGTGAGATAATCGTCTTGACTTGCTTCGTTGTGCTTTCTTGCACAAATTGTCTGGATGCATGAGGAATATAACAGCGTTTTGTCAACACCTACTGAGGCCGATTTGTTTTGGTCGATACCGATATATTGGTAAAACCCAATATCGGCCGATATATCAGTCGATCTCTAATCATGTAATCATTACTCTCATACTGTATGAAGAAATCATGTTGGAAAATTCAAACAGGTGATTGGAAACTTTCTACCGTAAGAGATATAATTTTTAGACCCATTATCTAAAAATCATGAATTTTTGTGGAAAACTAGGCCACCATAAGATCTCAGGCTTGGAAAATCAAATGGGCACTTTCAAAGTGTGTAGCACTCAACCTTTTTTAACAATAATGTAACTTGATTTTCTGCTAGCAGCCTTTCTATATAAATGCACCTGTAATTAATTGTACAGGATGATTTTTTAAAGCATGCAGAGATCATTTCTGCTGAAAAGTTTGTTACTATCTTTATTTCTGAAACCAGCTTTTTTGTGTTAAGTGGAATGCCTCAGTAAGCTACCCATAAACAAAGTTTATTCATTATTCTTTTAGCAAACTTGGTTAGATCCTAAAAAGACAAACAAAATACATGTAAGTGTAGACATAAAAAATAAGTGATTTGTGATGCTAAACAACACTGAATGAAACAACGCAAGTTGACCAGTAGCAGTGCGAGAAAACAGCTTGCATTGCATTAACTCAAAATTTCAGATTCTAGGTCTCGCAAGTTCATTTATCACACCAATTGCGTCAGTGTTGTCTCAATTTTCACAGAATATCACAAACTTTCCATGAAAATAATTTGAGTAGCATAATAGGTCATCCATGTTTTTCCAACCTGAATATCAATAACAGTGAAATGGATCTGACATTTATAGTATTCTTGTGGACAACAAAGTGAACAGTAAAAAATGCATTTTAGGTTTTTGTCAACCATACCTTGTCAAGAATACATCAGTGACTCATGAATTTTCAAGTGTTGTCCATCATTTGCTGTACTCACCATGAAAAGCCAGCATTTCAAGAATTGCACATATGCAGGATTTTCTGCTTTTTTCCATCCTAGCATGGTACACAACAGAAAAACATCAATATTAGAGTGAATCAAAAACTGTATAATGTGGTTTTATTCAGGTGGAAGTTGGTCATTTCTTTCTTTTAGTTGTGCCTTGCCAAACTTGAAAAAGTTTGTTTTGTTCAGTGCAAACAGCTGTGCTCTATCAACATGATTGTTGGCCATTAGAGTGGTTCATGAATATAGTAAAGTTTCTGATCACCAACCCAAATTGAACAATGTAGAACATAAGTTAAAGCTACTTCTTAATTGAACATAATCTTTAACTCCACATGAAACATTGGCCTTATTCCTTACCTAACTATATTCTAAACACGACAGTGGAGTTTTGGCTCTAAACAAACTCAAATCTAATCATACCACACATTTCCTGACCAAAGGCAAAAAACAAATAACCTGTTAGTGAGTCACATCTGGCATAAATTGAACTCACACGTAAATACCTGCTAAATCACCCATTGGACAAGAACACCATTGTTATCCACTAACAACCTAAGCGTATGGTCAAAACTAATTGCACTTTTGGCTACTTATTGATGTGGTTTTACATCACTGTAATCACATTCAATTGTTGCTTTTCCCATGCCAGCTAGTAACAGCTATAGAAATATGACTCTGGCTGTTTTTTCGCTGACATATTTCGGTCATTTTTGAGACATTTTTGGTCATTTGTCTCTAGGGATGCATATAATGGAATATCAAATCCTTCAGTATTTGAATCCAAAAATCAGAGTTTGTCGAATATTTAGATTTGAAATCAATTTGGATTAAATAAACACGAAAAATTGAAAAATTATCAACACATATTATATCAACAAATTTTACACTCTGCGCTCCTGCAAAAGAGAAGGAACTGCTCAACAAGCTCATGGCACTGCATAGTGACATAACGAGCTTATTAACAGGTTGTGTAATTGCTGATCAGCGTCCTAAACCTCTGCGCAATCAGCTCATTTTAATAACTTCTAACAAGTTATTCCAGAATAGGATTCGATATTCTGGATTCAAAATAAAGATTCCATAATGTTCCAGAACCTCTAAGTCTAAATGTTCCATAATGCACATCCCTATTTGTGTCACAGTTGTATCAAAACTTGCTGTAACAGTGTCCATTAACTCTATGACCAAAAAAAACTAGGACTCGAGTAACTATGGTCAGGTATGTAGACTTTTGACAAGAAAAGCATTTGGTTGTCACAGCACTCACTAGTGTGGTAAACATTATTTTGCTTAATAAGCACTATTAAAAAATTAAAAAGAATTTATAATTAATAAATCCCCTAGGGTAGGGGTGTCAAACTGGCAGCCTGTGGACCAAATCAAGCCTGCCATGCCCTGTTTTGTGACCCGCATCATGTCAGTTTTGTGCTGGCCTTAGGTTTGACAGAGTTACATTTATTATAATGTCAGCAGACTTACGTTTTTTCTTAGTCATAATGCGACATTACGACTTAATAATTATAGGCTAAGCCAACAGTAACAACCTCTTTGGTTCAAAACCATGAGGTTGTGTAGATGCCATGAGGATTTGAGGAATTTCCAATGCATTAGAAGAAAGATTTGCTCATTTCAAAGATCTGGAAACTGATTTGCTATATTCGGTAACCCCTTTTTTCAATGCTGAAAAGGTGCCACAAAAACGGAACTAATTGAGTTAAAAGTGCAACACTGTTCTTCAACTTAAATTTGAAAATGTTGATATCCATACAGTAGACCCAGAACCGTCGCCAGAAAGTTTTCAATAGGGGGGCTTTGCCTTTCTGCGGGGGGCTTGGCACTCTAAAAATTGACAAAAACTCAACTGCTTTATAGTGTTTCATGTTTCAATTTTGGGGGGCTTGGATCTTTGTTTGGGGGGGTTAAGCCCCCTCATGGCAACAGGACTGAGTGGACCACCCTATCCCCAAACAAAATAAATGGCATCAAGGACCATGCCAATCTTCACCAGTACTTACGTCTTTGAACTTAAACAAGTCTTGATTCTGATCTCAGTTGATGGATGCGCATCTCAACAAATCATTGGCACCAGATATTAACATGCTTTTAACTGCCAAAATATATCAAGTTTCTGCAAATCACAGTGCTATGAACAAATAGTAAATGAATGTATCAATTGTATCATTACGTGCAAAATTGTCTGGCCTGTGTAAAACCTAAACTGCATAAATATGGCCAACAGCACCAAATGAGTTTGACACCCCTGCCCTAGGCCAGTGGTTCCCAAACTTGTTCGAACTGTTACCCAAATCAAGGTAGTGATTATGTCTTATTACTCTCAAAAAAAATTTTAACATTCCAGGTCAAATTTTTATTGCAGTGATCACTCATAATACAGACCAACATTGTGATTTTGGTTCCGCATTACCCACCAAAGAATCGCATATTACTGCCAGGGGATAATTTAAATACCTCCAGTGTGGGAACCACTGTCCTAAGGGATTAATCATTTGTCATTTTTTAGCCACAACTTGCCAACCACTAATGCTAGATGGCCAATCAAGGGCTCTAAAGATGCAGATTTTGACATGGTTTAATTAAAAAAAACAAACAAGCAAATTGCTTCTTAAACTTTTTGTCATGCCCAAATGATGTCATCAAAAATACTTCTGACCTACCCCGGTTGTGACATCACTTCAAAATAAGTTCAAACGCAAAACTTCAAAATTTTTTTATTGAAACTAGAAGATTTCCCCATCTTTAGAGGGTTTGAACCACCATTGAGAAAAACCTGTTTTTTGTTTTTTTTTAAGAAGAAACAAGATTTTGTTCTTTTTCTAAGAAAAAGGAAAAATCCCATTCTGAATTGTTTTTATTCTATCATGCAATATCACTATTTTCGGAATTACGCAATAATAGCTTGTTATACCTATTACGGCAATCAAAACTGAGGGTAAAGAAATGTATCCCATCTTTGTTTTTGCAAAGTGTTGTTGGTTAATTCACTCCTAAGTGGTATATAAGGCTTGGCAAGCATGCACACAACCAACATAAACCATTCCCACACAAACTCTGCTGTTTTGTCAAGTTTATGTGCATGTCCTGCTAGTTCAGCATCTGTAGAGTGTATTTTATCGATACATGATTTGGTATGGTCCAAAATCAAAAACAGTTAAGATGCAGAGAAGGCAGAAAAATTGGTTAAAATATACCGTGTCTGCAGAGCTGGAGAAGATAACCAGTAGAATTTACTCAAACACTCAATTTATCCACTTTTTTCAAGTCCTTTAAATTTCATTGCTGTTCATTTTGTTTGATTAAAAAAAATTACAGTTAACTGTACAAGTGTCCTGCTAATTTTGTTTTTTACTTGTTAGTAGATTTTTGAAAGGAAGACCAGAATGGGCTTTTTGGTGAGTTTTATTAAATGAGCTTTTTTAAAAAAACCTGGGTGGGTTTTTGTGGGTTGTTTTTTTACAACAACTCTGGTTTGAACACCTCCTTAGCTCTATTGGCTGGTGATTTGTAGCCAAACATGTACTTGCCACCTTGTGTTTTCTGTGAGCATTAAACGGTTAATGCACATTATGAATATGTGTGTGGACTGATCAAGCACAACTATTATACTCTGTGAGAACTTATACCATTTCAAAGTTGGTTCATGATTCTTAAATAGAGATTAGTTTTAGCCATTTCTTTTCTTTTGCAGGAAAATGGCTAACTTTGATATCATCACAATTTAAATTGGCTTGTCAAAGACTTTGATTTGGCTTGTGGGGAACTATGGACTTATCTAAATATGCATCATTTGTTAATACGTTAAGCAATTCTTGGTCTGATATTGTCTGTACCTTTTGGATGAAATATCCAAATCAGTTCAGGTGGGCTAAATATATTATGCATGGATGGTGATTAATGTTTCATATTATTCAATTTGCAAAGTGTAATCTATTGTTTTGCTTGTGAATTTTAGCAAACGCAAAGCCTTATTTTGATAATTATGCTTCCTCTAACTTGGTTCTCTACCTGCATCATATTGAAAAACTGCAATGCAATTTTGCTAATTATTTTGCTGATTCTGAGTTGCTTTTTTCTTACCTGTGTTATGGAGTCAGACATAGGATTTTGTTCAAGCTTTTTTCAAAGCAATAGTTGACTATCGTTTTTGTGAATTATTTGATAAACATGTAGCATTTTCAGACACATTCTTGACCTTTGAAGTCGAGTTTTTACTGCTTGTTGATGCTTTTGTGTACATCAAGAAGTACAGTGTTAATAGTGAATACACTTCTTACCTGGGGTTCTTTTTTCACTGAGACATTTTGGTCATCCAAAATCTCTGACTCTGGCTCCATAACATAACATGAATGAAGGCTGGCTGCCAACAATTTTGTAGCAACTAGCAATCACTGGAAATCGTGGTACATGGCAAGAGCTCTCTGTATAATAAAAGTTGCAAAAGAAATTGTACCATTTTAACAAGCACGAGTTACGGTTCCTAACTCAGCAGATGCGATGTAAAAAATGACTTAATTGGACGTTGTGTTTTCTTGCGCAAGTTGTCCGGATGTGTGAGGAATATAACAGCGTTGTGTCAACACCTACTGAGGCCGATAAAATCGGCTATTTTGGCCGGTACCGATATATACCGATATATCGGTAAAACCCAAATATCGGTCGATCTCTAGTCATAATTGGTTGCGATTAAATGAAGCCCATGAACAATTGCCATGTTTGTTTATGCACATTGGTAACAGAACTGTGCAGCGATTCAAGTGGTAGACTTAATTACTAAGATAAATTAAGGTCGTACTGTAGTTAGTTAAAGTTGGTTGAATCACCTTAGCTATAAGTGAAGAATTCATTGTAAGAAGGCCACAAATCAGTCTTCTGCA
>Ga0210059_1017726_pt1 | contig 10112 bp, 4 predicted proteins | sample Ectturendosymbi2_FD_188042 | JGI IMG/M metagenome (GOLD analysis project Ga0210059, IMG submission 188042) | Ecteinascidia turbinata endosymbiont from Florida, USA - Sample 2 (SPAdes) (version 2) | ecosystem: Host-associated > Tunicates > Ascidians > Unclassified | place: Key West, Florida...
AAGTAGTGGCGGCCTAGTTTGGTTTCTCAGCCAAACCTGCATAAGTCGGGTTCTTAGTCAAGTTTATAGCACATTTGAACTGGATGCTCTAAATCGAGACTTACACTTCGTGGCCCAATTGGCTCTGGCTAAGTGTTTTACTTCAAAGGCTGACAAGCTCAAGGCAGGGCAAACCAGGGAAGGAATTCAGCAAACTGAACTGAGTTCTTAGCAGAAATGCTGGTGAATTTATACCCAGATTTGTCACATGACAAACTATATGATTGGTTAATAATTATCTCATAATCATGTGACATATCACATGACAGGGGGCGTTAACTTATAATGTAGGAATGTCCTTCTTCGATTGGTTAGTTTTTGGGGCGTATGCATTTTACTAGTCACATGACTCAGGGCAGTACACAAAAAATAGCAATTTCAGTCACGTTTTTAACAAACTTCTTCTAATTCTGTTGATCTCTCTCTCTTAGGCAAAAGGAGAGAGTGAGTTTGCATAATTGATTCCGCTTGTATCTGCTCTTTCTCATTTGCTCGTAAGTTGACGGTAAGGGAGTGACTAGTCCACTATTTCCGGGAAATGGAAGTTTTGTCACATTGAGAGAGGGTTGTTTTGCATTGTTGATTCCCAGCAAGTTCAAGATTTCGTATAGAACATGTGCAGACCATAAGTGTCTGCTACACATTTTAGTTGTACACTTACAGCATCAACAATTTGAGGTTTACAAAAATTAGGGTTAGTTGGAATGCTGAGTTACCACTGCAATGTTCCTAATTTTTAAATGTTTGTAACTCTACCCAAATTTGAATGAAGTTGTTTCAGTTGGCCCAATTTTGATTTGGGCTGTTGCAATTTGCTCAAATATTTATAATATATGCAAATCTGAATGACACTCTTCCAATTTGACCAGATGTTCCTAATTGTACCCAAGTTTGAATGAAGCTGTTTCAATTACCCAAATATGATTAAGGCTATTGGAATTTGACCAAATGTTTCTAAATGTATGCAAATTTAAATGAAGTGGTTGTATATTATTCAAATTGAAATGAAGCTGTTTCAATTCCCCAAAATGAATAAAGCTGTTTAATGTTACCCAAAATTGAATAAAGATGTTCTACTTGTCCAAATTTGAATGGAGCTATCGTTGTTTGGCCAGAGTTGATTTAGTCTGTTGGAATTTACCCAAATTTTTCCAATTTATGGAAACATTTTTAACTTCACCCAAATTTGAATGAAGTAGTCCCAAATTTCACTAAGATTGTTCAAATTTACCCAAATGATTTTGATTTTATCCAAATTTGAATTAAACTCTTATAATTCACCCAGACATTTCTGAACGTACTAAAATTTTAATGGAGCTTTTCTATATAGCCTATCGTTAAACAAGACTGTTTAAGTTGCCCACAATTGAATGAAGCTGTTGCAAATTGGCAAAATTTGGTTTGACTGATGGACTTCACCCAAGTGTTTCCAGTTTATCTAAATGCTTTTGTTTTCACCCAAGTTTGATTAAAGCTTTTCTCATTTGCCCAAATTTAATGGAAGCTTTTGTACCTTACCCAAATGCTCCTATTTTACTCAAATGTTTCTAATTTTACCCAAAACGTTATTTAAAGTTGTTTAGTTGGCCCAAATTTGATGAAGGCTGCTGGAATTACCGCATGATTCCAGTTCACTCAAGGGCAGAGTCCATTTTGCCATCAGGCTCATAAAAGAATGGCAAAATAGTCTCAGACTATTTTGCCGTTTTGGCCATTATTTTGCCGTTGATTTGGTTAATATTTTGCCTTAAATTGGAAAATAGAAACTACCTCACATACATGTGAATGTAGCTGTATACTTTGCCCAAATTTTGAACATTTTTGCCCAAATATTGGCTAATTTTTCAGTGTCGGGGATGCGACCGCATCTCCTGCATCCCCATGCCGTACGCTTATGGGCTTATCTGATAGTTTGTAGCAAATGACAAGTACTTCATGGTTACCCCGATGAAGCCAGATAATAATTAAAATGGAACGACAGCGTTATTGTTAAAAAGAACAGTTTAGCAAAACGCTTTTCATCATGTTGACTTGTTCGGAAAAATAAGATAATCACTCTATTGGTTCCTGACTAAATAAAGCAAAACATTCTCTGATTGCTGATACTTCTAGAAAAAAGTAATGCTGGTACGTGTCTTAAAACAACTGTCGTGTCGATATGTAAATGGTTATAAAAGTAATCGAGAGCAACATTTTGCATGTTTGTGACTACGAAGTAGTTTGAAGCTAAATAGAAATTGGAATTAAACTAATCTAATACCCTGTTTCAAAATTTTCTTATTTGCTTTATAGTATAAATTCGGAAGGCTGTGGTGAATGCTGAGTTGAAACAAGCTAGTGTTGAAAGTGTCTCAAAATATTTCAAAAATAAGATTTTCAAAAATAAGATAGGCCTGCTGTAGGATTTTGTTGTGCTCAATGCGTAATCTTTGTTATTAGAGAGACACAATTCAAGAAATATTTTAGTATTTTTTTCACACTTTATCTATCCTGCAAAATCCAACATTTAAGACTGTGGACAAACCACATGTACTTCATTGTTCTAAAGTGTCCCTTTGGCATTTAGCAACAAAGCCGTCATCAGTCAAGACTTCTGGTTCCAAAAACCTAAAAAGCAAATAAGTTGGATCCCGCACACGCGTCTTCGATACCTGAAGATGTCTTGAGCTCTTTGAAAAATGTAGTTTGTTTTTTAATATGACATGGTAGGTTTTTGCGCCGCACAACTGGTTATGCGATTCCAGATGATCTATTGGAGGGTCTTAGGCGTTGTCTGCCCTGATACAACCAGTTGCCTAATTCACTACAATCGGGTGTGTTCAATATTCCAACAGAAGCCTTGCGTTACGTAGTTGAAAGTTGTGAGCAACGAAATTACTCCCACCAAAGTCAATGAAAGGAACGGCTTAACTTTCAGATTCATGACTTATCGCCATCTGTAGTATGATGGGACCACGGGGGCTGCAATTCTTGGTTGCCGAAAAGAATCAGTTTATGACAACCAGAATTTGTATAGATAGAAAGTGATTTTTTGGGTTTCAAGCTGATGTAACTTTTTATTGCTCTATGGTTTGCCGTCCACGTGTGGTTGCAGCATGCAGCGACAAATAAGTTTTAAAAATCTTTTTACTGTTTACTGCACGATACTCATGTCAACAGAAACAACAAGCATGTGTGCTTTTTCGCCAAAGCAGGCGTATTCATGAAACAATCATGTTATTTTTTATTTATACTTTTTTGTACGCTCGAGTATTTGAACAAAACAGCCTTTACGATAATTCTTCCGTTTCACCATTGGGATTGGTGGTTTAGATGTAATTGAGAGGTTCACATCTTTGAATTTATTTTCATGCAGAAAGTGGTGCACTCGTTTTTTTAGAGTCCTATGCCAAATTACGTATCTTTCCTACTTTAGTAGAAGCTCCACATGTGGCAACAGCAAATCCAAACGTCTGGCTTCTCATTTACCTGATACCGCTCATTCGTTATAACAGATTCTACAGTAAAAACTCTTGTCAATAGTAACCGCAAATGACACTACACAGGGACGCCGTCACAGCGGTAGGGCAGGGGGGAAGTAGAAGAGTTAAGGGCATTGGAAACTTATAAAAAACAAAAAATTGTTACCACTTATGCTTGTTTTTGCGCAACAACAACGTTGATCTCAAAATTATACCAGAAATTATAGAAAACCATTCTGAATTGTTTGGGTAAGCAAATAACTGTAATAAATTTGTTTCAGGTCGATCTTGATAAACTATAAAATTACCTGTGATTCTGTTGTGAAAAGGCACCTCCGCCCCTGTTGCCCCTCGGCAGAGGGCAATACCCCATCATTTTACCGCTCTCCGGTTTCCCTGAAATTACCTATGATGCTGTTATGTAAGGGCACCTGTGCTCCCGTTGTCCCCCTCTTTGAAAGGGCAGGGGGGAAGTTCCTCCGTCATGCACCCCTGTTCCGGCGTCCCTGACAACACACAAACCGAGTGGGTACCGATGTGTTTTCCATTCGTGACATTTCACTCATTCAAACCCAACACCACTATCCCGCTGCTGATTTAGTTTCTCCTGACTACATAGTTAGCATCAACCAAAAATATATTCAATCAAAATCTTCATTGCGAATGCCAAAGAAGTTTATTTACATAGCTATATTGAGCATATACGTTAAGAATCTTTGCAAATGTATGTACTGTATGTTTCCATTCAGCATGTGATGAAATCCATCCGAAGACAAGCTCCTCCGTGGTAAGTGACCACGATCAGCCGAAAGAACTGAGCTTTTACTGGTTCGGGAAACATGTTCACCTTGTGAGAATTCGTGTCTGTGTTGCCGTCAAAAATCTGAAAATGTAATATAGCTGCGCTGTAGGTTTCATACCATCAACATGTTGCACTAAACCACTATGAGGTCACTTTCAGTAGCGGATGGACAGAAGTATGTATGATGGCTCACTCAGTGGTGGGTTTAGGGTTGGGGGGTCCCGAGGCAAGACTAAAAGGGGGGCCCTCTGATGACGTTATCATATTCTGCCAACCATGATAAGCACTTTTGATCAAGCCTAAGGTACGGCCACACAAGGATACGTTCTTGAGACTACGGCATGACTGACACAGCAGAAGGAGAAAATGCAAAAGGGTGTTCATGATACACAACTTTGAAAACACTGAAAGTTGGGACGACAAGGCTGGCAACACAAAAAAAGTTAGGCGGTAGCAAGTTAGCATTGTCTCCACTTCTTTATTTTTGCGTCCCGTTTCTCTCCATTCACCATCCATAAACTGCAAAGTTTATCCCTTTGAAACTTTCACGCTTTCCCCCTTTGAAAAAATGCTTGGTAGTTGGTATCCAGAATTTGTTCATCTTCATGTCTTTATGGGAACCCATGAAACTATAAACAACAACCAAGAAGATTTAGAGCACTAAATTTGTTTTAAATTTCATCCTTTTAACTACAAGAACATAGCATACAAAAGCATCCAACCTGACACTTATTTTAGAAAGCTTTGAGGCTGGATGAGCCAAGGCTGCCCTCATCTTGCATTGACACTAGTTGTTTGAAAAATGTTCAAAAGGAGGAAATAATGCATCATATACCGTATCGCAAACATTTCTACTGCAGTAAGTAGCCTACACAATTGATTAAACCTGTGCTAGGAAAAAAAGGTTCAAGATATCCTGGCTAAGAGCGGGCAAATAAAACTTTAACATCACCTACCAAGTGTACCTTAAACCAACCCTTTACTAGTCAAGCTTAAAATAAGCTGTGACTTCAAGCATAGGCTAAATTCAAACCACCTAAAATACCTGAAATATCTGTAGAAGAAATGAGTACTCATAATACTCAAAAATGCCATTTCTGCTACGTGATAATAAGCATGAATGTAGCCTTGCTTATTAAAAGTCTTTGCAGCACAACAAAGGTGCAACATCACAAGAAATTAGAAATTTGTCTAACCTTTTCAACTCAGAGACATAAAAAAGAAATCCTTGGATAAAAACATGAATGTGCTAATCTAAAGCATGTGTATATAAACTTCATTTCTACAAAACTTGAATTTTTGTGTATGGAACATCCAGGGCCTATAAGAGGGGGGTACGAGAGGTACATCGTACCCGGGCCCGGTAGGTACGGGGGCCCAGGAAAGTTGAAGTACGCATGATCAGTTTTTCTGTAATCAAACCTAAAATTATTAGTGTAAGCCAGCTGTCCGTACGACAATCAATATTTTTTGCAAATCTTAGCATGACAGCTGATTCTGATTACTATAGAAACAAGCTATACAAGTTTCGACGAGGGCTCAAGAAAATAAAGGGGCCCGGTGTCGGTCTTCGTACCCCCTGGTAAAATTCCTCTCGAAGGCCCTGGGCACAACTACTTATGCACTAGAGTCTAGACCAGTGGTTCCCACAGTGGGCGGTGAGAAACTCTAGGGGGGCGGTGAAGCAGAAATGGACGGTTGGGGGGCGTTAGGAGATCCAGTTAATAGTTACATTGCTGTTGTCTTACTAACTTTGAGTGACAAAATGTCATAAAAAAACAGTATGATCAATAAACGTGTATGCATGTAGTTTGTAAACAAAAACTTAGCGTTTTGGAAACAAAGCAGAGGTGAAATGCTAGGAATTAAATTGATGAATTGCAGTTTCTATCACTAAAGGTAAGCTGCACAGTGTATAATGAAACTGTATAATGAAATGATTATGATTGGAATTTTTGTCAGCTGTACTTCTTGGCACGGGTAAACTGCTATTTAATAATGCCCGTTTCGTTACAGTGACTATCACCGGTCAGGTTTGAGAATGCACGCTTGCACTTAGACTCAACCTGTAACCAAAAGCGTGAGCTAATTTTGGATGGAGTGGTTTAAATGATCACAAATATAATAATAACCTTTTACGAGTTCAATTCGAAAGTAGAAAGGCAATTTATATTTTTTTACAGATAGTGTCAGGTACCAACAAGAATAAGTTACCTAAAGGGAATCGAAAAGATTCCGAAAAAGAGAAGTGTGTTTCAGAACGCACTTTAGCTTGAGCAGCACCAAGGAAATCCAGGAAGAGAGAGATGGTAGAGCCAGTGGACGACTGCAAATGTCACGGCTAAGTTCAAAAACTTTTAAAATATGCAGATTAAATTCAATCCTGCACTGCTCTGAACTCAAAATTAAAAAAAACTGGCTGAGTATTATTGGATTGATTTATCAAAGGACACGAAAGGGTTTAAAAGTGTTCTGCTAAGTTTAGGCAATGTGGTGCACTCGGATAATGACGAAGAGAGTTTGTACGCTTGTCGCTGCACACAGAAGGTGACTGTCAAACAGTGGTGTACGCAGAAAATTTTCATGGAGGGGTGTTTTGGTTCAGGGTCATATGGTGGTCATTTGTATTTGGTGTGCGCTGTTTGTGACGTCACAATTTGACGTCATTTCCATGTTTCCAAACCAACGTTTAGGCGAAGTTTGTTGACATAAAATGCATATTTCTCTACATCCACTCCCTTTATTTTATATGCCATTGCACTGAATATAAACTATCAGCGCTCCAAGTTAGGCTATCAGAGAAAAATAAATTCAAGGCTACGACACAGCAGTTCATAAGTGCAAAAATATCAGACTGCGCGTTAAAACAGGGGAGTGAAACACACTCATCACAACTTCAGAGCAATTTACAACTGCAAAATCAGGTTGCGCTAAGGTCTTGTCAAATACGAGCAGTTGAGGATTGGAGGTGTGCGGCTGGGCTGGCTGGCGCACATCCTGGTTTTCAAGATCGAATTTTGCTAAACTACACAAGAATTGAGAATGCGAATAAAGTACGCAAGAAAATTTTTGTTTTTTGTGATGTATAGAAGTCACAGGCCCGTAACCAGAAGGGGCGAAGCCCCCCTTAGAAAAATGTTTGCCCCCAGAAGAAAAATGTGTTGGACATATTTTGAAAGTATTGGACATAGTTTAAAAAATTTGTCCCCTTTTTAGAAAACTCTTCGCCCCCTGGTGTGGTGTCCCAAGCTGGTTACGGGCCTGGAGGTCCAGCAAACATTTAGTTTTCCTTTTTCCCTGCTGAGACATTATCAAATTCATGAATGCTTCTATGTTAACAACTGCGTTTTTCGATCTCGTGCAACAGTTTGATCATGCTACAGAAATTGGTAATGTAGCCATTGCGGTCAGTGCTTACGCTGATCAGCCTTGGCAGACAACATAAAGAAAATTGTTTCGGATAAAGTGAACTATCGTGGAACACAATCTTATACATGTGTAGTGCACGAAAGGTCTGAGGAAAGTGTTTTTTTGACATCGACAAATTAACAAGCAAAAAGTATGCGAAAACAATTAATCCCCTTTGCGCAGGTAATAAAGTTTTGTAAAATATCAAGCTCAAGGGGGGGGGGTTAACCCCAAAACCCCTCCTTTGCACACGCCCTTACTTAATATAAACTATCAGCACTCCCACCTAGGATATCGGAGGAAAATACAATCAACGCTACAATACAGCAGTTCATAACTGCAAAAATATCAGGATGCGCGTTAAAGCAGGGGAGTAAAACACACTCATCACTGCGTCAGAGCAATTTACCGCTGCAAAATCAGGCTGCGCTGATGTCTTGTCGAATACGAGCAGTTGAGCATAGAAAGTACACAAGAATTGAGAATGCGCATAAAGTACGCACGAAAACTTTCAATTTTTTATTATGCACAGAAGTTCAGCAAACTTTTAGCTTTCATTTCTCCCTGCTGAGACATAATCAAATTCCTGAATGCTTCCATGTTAAAAAAAGCTCTTTTTGAGCTCGTGCAACAGTTCTATCATGCAACAGAATTTGCTAGTGTAGCTATTGCGGTCAGCGCTTGCGCTGATCAACCTTAGCAGACAAAGTAAAGACAATTGTTTCGGATAAAGTGAACTATCGCGGAACACAATCTTAAGCATGCGTAGTGGATGGAGGGTCTGCAAAAAGTGGTAAGGTGGTTGCTGGACGCAGACGATAGCCCGAATTCCCACAAAAATATAATTATTACTTTTTGGCCAACTTACAATGTTCCTTGGAATTTGCATGCAAATTTATTCCGTCGTAATTGCATTAAGTTGACAAATTAACAAACAAAAAGTATGCAAAAACAATTAATCTCCTTTGCGCAGGTAATAAAGTTTTGTAAAATATCAAGCTCAAGGGGGGGGGGTTAACCCCAAAACCCCCATCTTGCGTACGCCCTTGCTGTCAAAGGGTGTCATAGATAAAGTATCTTTTGGCTGTCACGGTCCGCGGATATCTTCACGAAGTTCAAATAAGTTAATTTGCAATTGCAGGGGAATGGTGTTAACCTCATTAAAGCCAAATCAGCAATCTTTACCTTCTTGTCCAAGTTTAATGCTGTTCAAACGAAATCGAGCTCTTCGTGAACACTAACAGTTTCCAAATCATTAACTCTAACAGTTTCCAACTGCAAAATGAGTTAATTTACTAAATTAAGTTTAATAGTGAAATGCATCTTTGCACTCATTCTTGTTTTAATCATTTTCAAACATCCCAAATATAGAATACGAAAAAATAGTGTTGATATGTGTACTAGGGATGGTAGGGGTAGTGGCATACAGGGGGGGGCGAACAGGTCGCCGGCCCGGGCATCCAAGGCAGGGGGCATGGAAAGAGTGAAATCACAAAAATTAAAATGCTGTGACTAGATGATTTTTCCTATTGTGATGCTAGTAACACATGCTGCATGGATTTAATTTTTCAAGACTTGTTTTTTTGTCAACACTAGTTTTTACGTATTCAAATGCCAGTAATTCTTGCATTCTTCAATACCAGGGACCTAGACTCTAGGTGTGCGGCGCGCACCCAAGCAAACTGATAGTGACGTGACTCTTTCCAGATAGTGCGATGAAGGGAAAATCACAAAAGGATCGAAAACATGTTGCGTAACTGACGGGCAGGGGGCGAGCTGCCCCCCTGGCAAGCTAAATGTAAAAAAACGGGCCCTCATTAGCTTACATTTCGATATTTAGTATTCTTGTGGTTTCCAGCAGGTTGCTGTTGTTTTGTTTTTTTTCTGGATGTTTTCGTTTTTTAACCTAGTACAGCCATCCACGACATCCAGATTCACTAATATTTCTTAATTTTTTTCTGAGTGTTGGCTAGTGGGCCCCCTGCAGCTAAGTTTTGCCCCCCGTGGCTCAAACCTCAAACCTCTAGTTACGCCACTGTTGAAAAGATAATTATGGGCGTTTTATTGATTTTCTGAGCCAAATTTCAAAACTTTCCTATTTCAACTTGATTGATTTACCTAACTTTTTGAGGCATCACTAGTTTCACGTTTCGTGTTTTGATGTGGCAAACCTGGGTGTGCTCTTATGCTGCGCACACCTGTGCTTGCAATATGTGCATCAATTCGAGCTTCGTCATTGGAAGTTCAGGGGGATTCATCATAACGGCTCGCACAAGCCGGCATTTGTTCTGTGGCCCCACAGTAGTTGTACATAACAGCCATATAATAAAAAGCGAAAGTTTTCTTGCGTGCTTTATGCGCATTCTCAATTCCTGTGTAGTTTAGCAAATTTCAAACTGTTA